>ENA-OYXK01001523-OYXK01001523.1-human-gut-metagenome-genome-assembly--contig:-NODE-1523-length-10283-cov-6.141670_pt1 | contig 10283 bp, 8 predicted proteins | sample MGYA00244215_ERZ653417 | MGnify/ENA primary metagenome ERZ653417 (study PRJEB26926, sample SAMN06164905) | human gut metagenome | biome: ENVO:00009003; feature: ENVO:2100002; material: ENVO:00002003... | reverse complement strand
TGCCGAAAAATCTGACAACGCACCTTACGCACAAGCTTTGTGCGGTGTTGCCTTAGATTTTCTTATTTTGTTGTGTAATCACCGTTGGCATAGAAAATTCTTGTGCATAAGATACGCATGCCTTTGTTAAAGGAGTACTTGCCTTATGAAAGAACGTTTTGAAAAACAATTGCAGAGCGATTTCCCGTTTATGCAGCAAAATCGGGACAAAAAAGAAAGAAATATATATCGCAGATGGGGGTGCGAATGCGGTTCAGGCTGGTTCGAACTTATCTACGAATTATGTCAAAGAATCACGAATAGATATGCTGAAGAAGGTATTCCGGCAAATGAGATTGACTTGGAAATTCTTCAGATAAAAGAGAAGTTCGGTACACTCAGGTTTTATTACAAATTTAAAGGCGTATCTGGCGAACTACAGGCTATTGATTTCCTCGGTGTTGCTTCTTTGAGATTTGAACCTCAGAATTGTGAGGATAACGAAGCAAAGAAGAAACTCAGGCATGATATATCAGAACTCGTTCGAGGATATGAAAAAAGGTCTGCACATATCTGTGAATACTGCGGTGAGAGAGGTATGTTCAGAATGGATATGCCATGGAAAAAAACGCTTTGTGATGATTGTTATAACGCATACTTGAGAAAATACGAAGAGAAAACAAAATCGTAAACAACAGCATTGCTTTATGAGCATCTATCTAAGAACCCGTCTTCACAAGCGTATACACGTGTCTTTTCGGCAAATTTTGCTGCATACTGCGTGAAAAACACTTGCCGGGCGACAGCCCGCCTGCGTATTTTTCCTTGTCTGCAACAAAATTATGCTCGAAAATCCACATATATTTCTTGTGAAGACGGGTTCTAAAAAATCCCCTTACCAGTATTCGCTGATAAGGGGATTTTGCATAGATGTGGTTTTATTTTGTGGTTTCTCTGCGGATCAGAATCGGTGTAAGCACCTTGTGAATCGGTGCGGCAAGCGGCTTGGGTCTGCGTTTTTTTCGTTCACTGATTTGCAGTGAAAGCAGTTCTACTGCCTCCTGTGCGATTTTGTCCATTTGTTGGCCAACTGTGGTAATGGGAAAAATCGCCTCTCTGGAAACGGGAGAGTTGTCGAAACCAATGATTTTATACCGTTCCGGCAATGTGCCGTATTTTCGTATAATAAGATTGAGCAGAATGTTGGCGTGGGTGTCATTGGGCATAAAGATTCCCACTTTTTTCTCTGCATATGTTTCTTCGATCTCTTGTAAAAGCTTTGCGATCTCTGCATTGTTTTCTTCAAAGTTGGCACCAAAATCCCGAATCATGATGCGATGTTCCAACCCGTTTGTTTCGCAAAAATCCTGAAATCCCTGAATGCGTTTGTAAGCTGGAATGGTATTTGGAAAATCTGCATTTGCATGGAGCAGAATGTCGCAGCCGCTTTTGGCGAGGACGGTTGCAGCCTGCACGCCGCCCATGTAGTTGTCTGTATTGACACTGCACACATATTCGTCTTCCCGCTCAATGGTAACGATAGGAACGTGATATTCTGCCAGTTCTTTGGAAGAGAGCGTGTGACTTAAAATAATCAGCCCCTCTGTCTTATAGGCGAGAAGTTCCTGAATATATCGCCGTTCCACATCGGCGTCTTCGTTCCCTGCAAATACGATGAATTTATAGCCGTATTCCTCATAGGTCGAGATGATGTGATCCAGCATGTCCGAATAATAGTGCATATATAAGTTGGGAATGATCACGCCAACCATTTCTGTTTTGCCGTTTGCCATGACTCTTGCCAGCTTATTTTCCTTATAGTCCAGCACCTCTAAGGCATTTGCGATCTTTTCCTGATTTTCCACAGTGATGGAGTCGGGATTGTTAAAATATCGGGAAATCGTTGTTTTGGAAAAACCGGTATATGCTGCAATATCTGCAAAGGTTACATTTTTTTTCGCCATTTTTTATGCCTCCTGTTTCTTTCTTCATTATAGCACATAATCGTTTGTGAATCAATAAAAGAATTAGTAAAGTAACCAGTTTCGTAGAACTGCACAAAACGTTTTCATATTTTTTAGAAATTGCGACAAAAATCAGAAAAAAGCCTTGACAAGTAACTGGTTTCATGGTATGCTGTAATCAGCAAAGTAACTAGTTACTTTCAGGAAACGCTGCATAAAGCCCGTCTGAAGGCTTTGCATGCAATCTGCTTGCAGATTTTCCGTCATATTGCCCAGAAACCCCTTTCCAGACATACCCTGTATACAATAGAGTGAGGTGCGGATATGAACTTAAAAAATGAAATTATGCTGATTACTTATGCGGACAGCATGGGAAATAACTTGAAAGAATTGCATGAACTGCTGAATCAACACTATCAGAATGCTGTTGGCGGTGTGCATATTCTGCCTTTTTTCCCGTCTTCTGCGGACAGAGGGTTTGCCCCGATGTGCTACGACAAGGTTGACGAGAAATTCGGCGACTTTTCAGATGTAGAGGCATTGGGAAAAGAGTATTATCTGATGTTTGACTTTATGGTCAATCATATTTCAGCAAGCTCTGTGTATTTCAAAGATTTTTTAGAAAAGAAAGATGCTTCAGCCTATAAGGACATGTTTATCCGGTATAGCCAGTTCTGGAAAAACGGAGAACCCACACAGGAGCAGACAGATCTGATCTATAAGCGGAAACCGAGAGCACCATATGTGGATGTTACTTTTTCGGACGGCAGCCGTGATAAAGTATGGTGTACATTCTGTGAGGAACAGATCGATCTGGATATTCGCACAGATGTGACAAAGAAATTTATCCGGGATACACTGCTCTCTATGTGTCATCACGGGGCATCTGTCATTCGACTGGATGCATTTGCCTATGCTGTAAAGAAACCGGATACCAATTGCTTTTTTATTGAACCGGACATCTGGGAACTGCTGCATGAAATCGAAGATGTTGTCAAAAAGGAACATGTAGAGATCTTGCCGGAAATCCACGAACATTACACCATTCCCATGAAAATTTCCGATCAGGGCTTTTGGGTTTATGACTTTGCTCTTCCGGTGCTGACACTGCATGCCCTCTATAATCATGACGGACAATATTTGAAGCATTGGCTGGAAATGTGTCCCATGAAACAATTTACGACATTGGACACGCATGACGGCATTGGCATTGTGGATGTAAAAGACCTGCTGCCGGACGAAGAAATTGAAAAGGTCAAAGAACAGATGTACAGCCGGGGGGCAAATGTCAAGAAGATCTACAGCTCCGAAGCTTATCATAATCTGGATATTTATCAGGTAAATACGACGTATTATTCGGCTTTGGGAAACAATGATAAGGCGTATCTGCTTGCTCGTGCAATACAGTTTTTTGCACCGGGAATCCCGCAGGTATATTATGTGGGAATGCTTGCCGGAAGCAATGACATTGCTCTGATGGAACAGACGAAGAACGGCAGAGACATCAATCGCCATTATTACTCAAAAGAAGAAGTGGCAAAAGAGCAGGAACGTCCTGTTGTACAGGAACTGAAAAAACTAATGACACTGCGGAATACCCATCCGGCATTTTCTCTGGAGGGAACGATTCAGGTAAATTCTGCAAACGATTTGCTGACAATTACAAGAACCTTTGGAAATGATTCCATTACATTGCACGCAAACTTGACGACTTATGATTATACGATAGAATGAGGGAAATGCAGTGAAAAAATATGATGTAACAGCTTTAGGTGAACTGCTGATCGATTTTACCGAAAACGGAATCAGTCCGCAGGGAAACCCCTTACTGGAAGCGAACCCGGGCGGTGCTCCCTGTAATGTGCTTGCCATGCTTTCCAAGCTGGGAAAGCATACGGCGTTCATTGGAAAAGTCGGAGCAGATATGTTCGGCAGGCAGCTTTCTGAAACCATAAAAGAGGTTGGAATTTGTGCAGACGGACTGGTGGCAGATGCAGGTGTTCCCACGACGCTTGCCTTTGTGCATACCTTTGCCGGCGGTGAACGGGAGTTCAGCTTTATTCGTGATCCGGGTGCAGACATGATGCTGACCAGGCAGGAAGTGCGTACAGATTTGATTCAGGATTCCAGAATCTTTCACTTTGGTACACTTTCCTCGACCCATGCAGGCGTTCGGGAAGCCACCAGATTTGCCATAGATACCGCAATAGAAAGCGGAGCAATGCTCTCCTTTGACCCGAATCTGCGGGAACCGCTCTGGAACAATCTTGAAGATGCAAGAACTGAAATCGAATACGGGTTCTCCAAATGCAATCTTTTGAAAATCTCAGACAATGAAGTGGAGTTTATGTTCGGGCATTCGGATTATGACCGGGCAGCAAGGGAACTCTTGGAAAAATATCCGCAGATACAGCTGATCTGCATCACGCTGGGCGGAAACGGAAGCTGTGCTTACACGAGAAATGCAGCAGCAAAAGCACCGGTCTATGATGTGAAATCTGTGGAAAAAACCGGTGCAGGAGATACATTTTTCGGTTGCGTACTGAACTATGTGCTGGAGCATGAAGTGAACAAGCTCACAAAAGAGCAGCTTCTGGAACTGCTGCGTTTTGCAAATGCCGGAGCATCGCTGATTACGACGAGAAAGGGTGCGTTAAAGGTGATGCCGAATCGGCAGGAGATACAGGATCTGATGCAATCGGAAATTATTTCAGAAGCATAAAAATATAAGAAGGCTAAGAGGCACATCACTTTTTGCAGGAAATGGCTGCAAAGAGTGATGTGCTTTTTTGTGTTGCCTTATGTCATTATAATGCACTGCTGTCAGAGTGCAAAGGAAACACTGAATAAAGCCCGCCTGACGGCTTTGCACGCAATCTGCGTGCAGATTTTCCGTCATATTGCCCAGAAATCCCTTGCCATACATCAAGTATGCCTGCGGAATTTCTGTGCAATCTGCCGAAAAATCTGACGACGCATCTTACGCACAAGCTTTATTCAGTGTTTCCTTAATCCGTGTTTTCTTAGAAACGAAAGGCAGGGGAATCAGCCATGCAGTTTTTTACCGCAACAATGGAACAGCTGTCGGCATATCAGGAACTGATGCGGGCAAGGCAGGAGGGTGTGACACCGGTGTCCTTTACCGGCGTTTCCCAGATTCACAAGGCACACCTGCTGGCGGCATTGAGCCAGACCTCAGCACCGGTTCTGGTCATCACTGCCGACGAAGCAGAGGCACGCCGGCTCTGTGATGATGTCAACACCATGCTGGAAGAAACTGCGGCATGGGTATTTCCGGCGAAAGAAGTGATTCTGACACCGGTAGAGGGCATCACCACTGCCTATGAACACGCCAGAATCGGAGCACTGGCTGCGTTGCAGAACGGGCAGTGCAAGGTGGTTGCCGCCAGCATCGAGGCTCTGCTCCAGCCCACCCTTTCGCCGGAACAGCTGCGGGGACATACCATATTATTACAGCAGGACGGCACGGCAGACCTGTCGGAACTGACCAGAAAGCTGACGGACTGCGGCTATGTCCGCGGGGACAGCGTTTCCGGTCAGGGACAGTTCTCCGTCCGCGGTGATATTGTGGACATCTTTCCGGTGCAGCTTTCGGCTCCGGTGCGGCTGGAATTCTGGGACGATACCATTGACACCATGCACTATTTCGATCCGGAAACCCAGCGGCGGACAGACCCGCTGGACGAGGTGCTGGTGCCGCCGGCACGGGAAACCCTCTGCGACCCTGCGGAGCTGGCGAAGAAAATTCGTATGCTGGGAAAGTCGCTCCGCATTCGCCGTGCCGATCTGGTGCGGGAAAAGCTTTATGCCGATGCCGATCATCTGGAAGCCGGCATGATTCCGGTGCATCTGGATAAGTACGCCCCGCTGCTGTGGGAGCAGCCGCCGATGCTGTATGATTACGGCATGGAGATCGTCTGCTGGAGCGAATACGGTGCCATTGTGGAGAGCCAGCGTGGGCTGATGGCACAGTATCAGGAGGACTGCAAGCTGCTGCTGGAGGAGGGTAGCCTTTGCCGCGGTCTGGAGGGCTATTATCAGGACCCTGCGGAAACGGCGGCGAAGCTGGACAAACGCTTTCAGGTGTATTGCAGCAATTTCTTACAGGGCGGCGAACATGTGGAATTTCAGAAGCTGCTCAGTGTGCAGGCAGTCCAGAACGCCCCGTGGGGCGGGGAACTGCGGCAGCTGACTGAGGACTTACAGGAGTACAGCAGTCAGGGCTACTGCACCATGCTCTGTGCCGGCAGTGAAAAAACGCTGCCGATCTTGCAGCAGGACTTGCAGGAAAGCGGGATCCGCTGCGAACTGGCGGAACCGGACAGCGTGTGGCGTGCGGGCGTGGTCTATCTCCGCACCGGCAGCCTGTCCGGCGGTTTCGCCTATCCGGAAACCAAAACGGCTCTCATCACACAGGGCAGAGCACTCCACGCCGGCACACGGCGGCGGAAACAGCACCGCCGTGGTGAGGAGATCCGGACACTGGCGGACATTGTCCCCGGCGATCTGGTGGTGCATGCCCTGCACGGTATCGGCCGGTTTCTGGGAATCCGCAAACTGGAACTGGAGGGCGTGACCAAGGACTACATCACCATTCAGTATGCCGGCAAGGAAAACTTGTATGTGCCGGTCACACAGCTGGACATGGTAACGAAATACATCGGTCCGCGGGAAGATTCCAACGTAAAACTCAGCCGGCTGTCCTCGCCGGAGTGGCAAAAGACACGCAGCAACGTCCGCCGTGCGGTGAAAGATATGGCGGACGAACTGCTGGCACTGTATGCCAAGCGGGAAAAGACCAGGGGCTTTGCCTTTGAGCCGGACAGTCCGGAACAGCATGACTTTGAGGCTCGGTTCCCCTATGTGGAAACGGAAGATCAGCTGGCATGCATCGACGAGATCAAGCACGACATGGAGCAGGAACGCCCCATGGAACGGCTGCTCTGCGGCGACGTGGGCTTCGGGAAAACAGAGGTGGCTCTCCGTGCGGCAATGAAATGCGTCATGAGCGGGAAACAGTGTGCCATTCTGGTGCCGACCACTGTGCTCGCCATGCAGCATTATCAGACGGCAGTCCGCCGGTTTGAACATTTTCCGGTGAACGTGGTGATGCTGTCCCGCTTTGTTCCCCAGAAGCGGCAGAAAGAGATTCTGAAAGAGATCAGAAGCGGCAAGGCGGATGTCATTATCGGCACCCACCGTATTGTGCAGAAAGACGTGGAATTCCGTTCGCTGGGGCTGGCGATCGTGGACGAGGAACAGCGGTTCGGCGTGGCACACAAGGAAAAGTTCAAGCACATGTTTGCCGGCGTGGATATGCTGACCTTGTCGGCAACGCCTATTCCCCGCACATTGAATATGGCAATGAGCGGCATACGGGATATGTCCGTCATCTCCCAGCCGCCGCAGGATCGCTATCCGGTGCAGACTTATGTCATGGAGTACAGCGAGCCGGTACTGGTGCAGGCGATTCAGCGGGAACTGAAACGGGGCGGACAGGTGTACTATATCCACAACCGCATTGACACCATTGAATTCACCGCGGCGAAGCTGCAGCGGTATCTGCCGGACGCACGGATTCTGGTGGCACACGGGCGAATGGGCGAGGCGGAAATGTCGGAGATCTGGCGGAAGCTGGTGGAACATGAGGCGGATATTCTGGTCTGCACGACCATTATCGAAACCGGCGTGGACGTGCCGAACGTGAACACCCTCATTATTGAAAATGCCGACTGCTTCGGACTGTCCCAGCTGTATCAGCTGCGGGGACGTGTCGGACGTTCCAACCGCCGTGCCTATGCCTATTTCACGTTTCAGCGGGACAAGGTGCTGCGGGAGGAATCCACGCGGCGGCTGGCGGCAATGCGGGAATTTACCCAGTTCGGCAGCGGTTTTCACATTGCCCTGCGGGACTTGGAAATTCGCGGAGCAGGCAGCCTGCTGGGCGGCAGACAGCACGGACACATGGAATCCGTGGGCTATGACATGTACCTGCGGCTGCTGGGCGAAGCTGTGGCGGAAGCCAAGGGCGAGCCGATACAGGAAACGGCAGAGTGCACCGTGGATATTCAGATCGATGCCCATATTCCGGAAAGCTATATGGAGAGCCTGAGCCAGCGGCTGGATATGTACCGGAAGATCGCCGGCGTGCGGAATCAGGAGGACGAAATGGACCTGCTGGACGAACTGATCGACCGGTACGGCGAACCGCCGAAATCGGTGCAGGGGCTGATTACTGTGTCCCGTCTGCGGAACACGGCGGCACAGCTGGGAATCACGGAGATCAACCAGCGTGGCGGCAGCATGCTGTTCTACATGGAGCACCCCACGGCGGAAATGATCGGGGCACTGTCTCGGAAGTATCGGGGACGGGTGCAGTTCGGCAGCGTGGGGAAGCCCTATCTCGGCGTGGAACTGGCGGGAGAACCGCCATTGGAATTGTTCCGCAAAGTCTTGGACGTTTTAGGAAAAGCTGGGAAAAGCAGCGTGAAATAATACTGCCGCAGTGCAATTTTGTGCGGTTTTTGTCGAAGTTAACGGATTTCCTCTTGAAATTTAGTCAAAATGTGCATAGACAGCTTTTTTGAAATGTGCTATAATACTGAAAGAATGTGAAACGCATTGCGTGGCAGTGCGTGAATAAGGAGGAGTTTACAATGAAGCTTATGAAGAAGATCATGGCAGCTGTTGCGGCATCTGCGGTTGCGGTATTGTCTTTTGCATCTCTGACAGCATCTGCTGATCTGAAGGCACGGGATGAAGCACCGTATAATGCTTTTCTGGCAATTCAGGCAGGCGGGGATTCCAAGTGGGTTTCTTCCACAGATGATCCGGCTGTAGTTGCACAGAAGAATTCTATTACCGAAGCAACGGAAGCAACAATTACCGGCGACGGCAGCTATTCTGTAGATGTTACCATGGTGAACGGTTCGGAAACCATTGAAGCTATGATTCTTTCTACCAATATCAATGCATATTCTTTTGCTCCGGAGGGAGCATCTACCCCGACCGGCGGTCTGCCGGAGGGCTGCACCGCAAAGGTGGAAATCGATTCTATTGAAGTTCAGCATGTTGGCGGCGGTTCTACACCGTTGGCATATGCAGGTCCGTCTGAGGGTGCACTGCGTACCGCAGATGACGGCACCAGCATTCGTGTGAATATTATGAATGTATGGACAAAGCCGCAGGTAAATGACATTGGTACCGGTGAGCATGTTTCTCCGGACGGCGGTTTGGCTGCCGGCGATAAGATCGTTGTAAACTTCACCGTCAGCGGTATCTCCAACGGCGGTAACGGCGAGGGCACAACTGCTCCGTCTGACAACAGCGGCAATAACACTACTACCACTACCGCTGCAAACGGCGGTAACGGCACAGACGGTACTACCACAGCAGCAACAAACGCTGACGGTACTCCGGCAACAACTACCGCAGCAGGTAGCAACGGCGGTTCTTCCAACGGCAGCAATGGTGGTTCTTCCAACAGCAGTTCCGGTGGTTCTTCCAGTTCCAACAACTCCAAGAGCGGTACCAACAATGCAAAGACTTCTCAGACTGGTGACTTTGGCATTGCCGCAGTTGCACTGGGTGCAGTAGCAACCGCAGCTTTGGGTGTTGGTGCATACACGATCACCAGAAAGAAGAAGTAATTCTGCTTCTGGCGAATCTTATTTTTGACAATCTTATTTTTTCATTTTTACCCCTATAATACAGGAAAAGTCCTCACTCGAAAGAGTGGGGACTTTTCCGTTTGTGGGGATATGAGCAATGTTTCTGTCATTGTCTGGTTAATACGACATCACGCATTCCGATCCCGCTGCATCACTGCCAGCTGGTCGCAGCGTTCGTTTTCGGGGTGACCGGCGTGCCCCTTGACCCAGTGGAATGTGACCTGATGCTTTTCCAGCAGCGGGAGCAGCTGTTTCCATAAGTCCACATTCAGTGCAGGCTTCTTGTCCGACTTGACCCAGCCCCGCTTCTGCCAGCCGTAGACCCAGCCCTTGGTGATGCTGTCCACCACGTATTTGCTGTCCGTAGTCAGCAGAACGTTGCACGGTTCTTTCAGGGCGGACAGGGCTTCGATGACACCGGTCAGTTCCATGCGGTTGTTGGTGGTTTCGTGTTCGCCGCCGGAGAGTTCCTTTTCCGCGGTGCCGTACCGCAGGATCGCTCCCCAGCCGCCCGGTCCGGGGTTGCCGCTGCATGCTCCGTCTGTGAAGATCTGTACTGTTTTCATATGTTGCCTCCTTGTATTTTCTGCATAGGTTCTATTATACCTGTCTCTTATACACATCTCCGAGCCCACGAGACTAGGCATGA
>ENA-OYXK01001519-OYXK01001519.1-human-gut-metagenome-genome-assembly--contig:-NODE-1519-length-10299-cov-6.187134_pt1 | contig 10299 bp, 9 predicted proteins | sample MGYA00244215_ERZ653417 | MGnify/ENA primary metagenome ERZ653417 (study PRJEB26926, sample SAMN06164905) | human gut metagenome | biome: ENVO:00009003; feature: ENVO:2100002; material: ENVO:00002003... | reverse complement strand
CTGAGTTTTAATCTAAGGGTTTACATTCAGTTACAGTTTTTAGATAAATTTCGGGATCACCGTTCAAGATCAAGTCTGCATATCCAACCGGATCATTGTAGATTAGATAATCCAGTTCTGACCGTTGATACATATTGTCAGCAACCTCATTCTCCACGGCGATGGTATCAATGGCAATCATGCTGCCATCTAAAAATTTCAGTTCCACACAAGCGGTATCCATGTTAAACTCACAAGAAATCAATCTATCCATAAGAAACCTCCATTTTGCGGGATGTTAGATCATCCCAAAATATTTGAATGCTTCTCGGATTGCTTTCTCTTTTTCCTGCGGACACTGGGGCTGTCTGGAATCCTCGGACTTCGGCAGATTATAGTTCTTACCAACCCCAATCCCACATTTTCGTTTAATCTGTGAGATATAGAGGTTGGACACCTTTAACCCGGTATGCTCCAACACATACTCCTTGATCTGCGGATAGGTTGCCCCATCCTGAAATTCGGACATATCCATATCTTCCAAAGAGAACTCAACCCGAATCTTTTTCGAGTCGACCTCACCCTTGGAAAGCAAGACAACCGTCTCAACGTGCCCCGTCCCCGGGAACAAATCCACCGGCTGCACCTGTTCCACCGCATATCCCAGTTTTCTCAACGCCGCACAATCTCTCGCCGCAGTCGTAGCGTTGCAGGAGATCATCACAATTCGCTCAGGCTGCATCTGTACCATAGCACAAATCGCTGTTTCATCGCAGCCTTTTCTGGGCGGATCAACCACGATCACATCGGGAGCAGTCCCCTCTGCTGCCAGCTGTTCCGCAATGCTGCCTGCATCGCCGCAAAGGAATTTCGCATTTCCCACGCCGGCTCTCGCAGCATTTTTCTTGGCATTTTCTACCGCTTCTGGTACAATTTCCACGCCAACCAATTCCGACACTGCATCTGCCATGGACAGCCCAATGGTTCCGGCACCACAGTACAAATCCAGCAATCGTTCCTTTCCCGTCAGCTGTGCAAAAGCCTTTGCCGCACCATAAAGCCGTTCCGCCTGTATCGTGTTCACCTGATAGAACGACTCCGGCGAAAGGTCTACAGCATTGCCGCACATGGTGTCTGTAATCGTATCTTTCCCCCACAGCGTTTCTGTAGAATCTCCCAGAATCACGTTGGTTTTCTTCGAATTACAGTTCATGACAATGCTCTGGATCTGCGGAAACTGCTCCGTCAGCTGCTGCACCAGAGGCATCAGCTTTTTCCGAATTGGCTTTCGCACAATGAAGCAGACCATCACCTCGCCGGAATGCTGCCCGCACCGCAAATACAAGTGCCGCAGTTCCCCTTTTCCGCTGGCTTCTTCATACACCGGAATCCGATTTTTTCTCACAAACTCCAGCACGACACCAGCAATTTCCCCAAACAGTTCCGGCTGTAGCAAGCAGTCTTTCACCGGAATGACCCGATGACTTCTTCTGGCAAAAAAGCCCAGAACTGGTTCTCCTGCCTTGTCTATTGCAAAAGGATACTGTGCCTTATTACGGTATCTGGTGCGAGATTCTGCCCCCAGAATCGGCAGAAATACAGGCGACAGTTTCCCGATTCGTATAAAAGCGTCCTGCACTGCCTTTTCCTTGACACGCAGTTCTGCCGCATAAGTGATATGCTGAAACAGACAGCCCCCACACTGCGACAACGGGCAGGCAGGCGAAATACGATCTGCCGAAGGTTCCAGCAATTCTTCCACGATGCCAAAACTATAGCTTTTCAGCACTTTCACAATTCGCACCCGAATCCGATCTCCTACTGCTGTATGCGGCACAAATACTGCCATGTTGTCCACCCGACAGACACCGCTGCCCTCTGTGGTCATATCAATGATTTCTGTTTCAAAAATGTCGTTCTTTTTCAACTCTCCACCGCCTGATATAGAAGCAACACCGCACAAAATTGCCTTTACATTTGTGCGATGCTGCCCGATTATTTCATTTCTTCCAGATATTTCGCCGGAACTGCTTCCGTCAGCCAGACACCATTTACCGAACGGTAAAAAGCATAGCCGTCCTCTGCCATTTTTCCAGTCTGCACCCGCAGCACCACTGGCTTTCCGTGACGTGCTCCTACTGTCTGTGCAATTTCCGGCGTGGCAGACAGATGCACATACAGCCGGCTCATTCGCCGCAATCCCTCCTGAAAAATCGCCGGCAAAAACCGTTCTGCCGTTCCATGCCACAAGAATTCCGGCGGCAGCACCTGTTCCAGTTCCACATCTACTGGAATCGAGTGTCCCTGATTACAGCGAATCAGCTGCCCGTCTGCACTGAACGAATAGCGACTTTTCGCATCTGTACGAACAATGTCTTCCAGCTGTTCCCGACACAAAGGGCACCGTTCTGAAATACCGGCAAGGAGTTCGTTCACATCTGCCCAACCGTGCTCGTCCAGCGTGATGCCGATTTTCTCCGGATGATGCCGTAAAATAAAACAAAGATATTTTCCGATTTTATCAAAGTCCATACATTCTTCTTTCCATTAAAGCTCAGAAGATCGTTTCATAATCTTCTTCCTCTTGCCATGCACCCATACCCTCACAAGATCCTACATAGAGAATTTTATCTCCACGAATGATCCAGTCCAGTGCATGCTCCGGTTCCCAGACGCAGGCACTGGAAATGCTATATCCGCAAACAGCTTCCTCCGGCGGTTCAATGTACATTTCAGGCGTGGTCAAAAATGCCAGCACTTCTCTCCCGTGCAGTTTCTCCGGAATTTCACGCTGAATGTCTTCTACAATGTCCGGATAGACATCTTCAAATTCTTTCCATTCCTTCCGCATAAACTCACAATACGCAATTGCCATCTCGCAAAATTTGTCGATCATCTGGTCAGAGAGATGATTAAAATGCTCCACGCACTGCTCCGCATATGCCATATCGACTTCCGGATCAATGTGAACGGGGATTGCACGCTGAAATAAAACAGATGCAAAGGTTCCGTTCCGGAAATATTCATCTTGGTCCTGTATACAAATCAAACTCATTTTTCCGCCTCTTGTTCCCGAATCCGTTCGCAGATCTCCCGTACCTGTTCCTTTTTCTGCATCAGCTGATCGAACTGGCGGATATACTCATAGGGGAATTTATAATTGTGAATTCGTGTAATTCTGCCGCAGGGTTCCACCAGCTTGGTAGAAGCTCCGCACCCTGCTCCAAAAATGGACTGGCTCTCGTCCATGATCAGAATATTGTACAGCGACTCTTTCCCTGCACGGGCATAGCCCACATTCTCCTGATTGTCGATCGTATTCTTCTGCCGGTACATATAATACGGAGCATAGCCGTGCTCCGGCAGCCGCCGCATACTCTCCTGCACCATTTGTTCCACCGGATTATGTACCTGCTGCTCACCCTCCGCAAAAAGATTCGCCGCCCGTTTCAGCGTCAGAGCGTGCACCGTGATGCTGTCCGGATCCAATGCCAGAATCTGTTCCAGCGTGTCATGAAATCCTTCCGGCGTATCGTCCGGCAAGCCGGCGATCAGATCCATGTTGATGTTCTCGAAGCCGGCAGCCCGTGCCATGCGGAATGCCTCCACCGTCTGTGCCGTAGTGTGCTTTCTGCCGATCGTTTCCAGCACGTGATCCTGCATAGTCTGAGGGTTGACAGAAATGCGGTCTACGCCGAAACGCCGCAGTGTTTGCAGCTTTTCCGAGGTAATGGTGTCCGGTCGTCCTGCCTCGACACAATATTCCCGCAAATGCGAAAGATCAAAGCTTTCCTGCACCGCCGTCAGCACCTGTTCCAACTGTGCCGCCGTCAGCGAAGTGGGCGTACCACCGCCAAAATAGACCGTATCCACCAGCAATTCCTGTTCCCGTACCAGCTGCCCCCAAATTTTCAGTTCCTCGCACAGCTTTTCCAGATATGCCGGAATCAGATTCTGAGCCTGTGCAATGGAATGGGACACAAAAGAACAATAGCTGCACCGTGTAGGACAAAACGGAATCGACACATACAGACTGATGCCGTGCTTCGGTGTTTTTTCCAGAAGCGGCTGCTGCACCATTGCTGTATCATAGACCAGCGACAGCTTTTCCGGAGCAATCCAGTACTTTTCGTGTAATTTCTCACAGACTTCCGCCTTGGAAAGCCCCTGTCCCAGCAAAGGCTGTACCTTTTTCACCGGACGAATTCCCGTCAGCAGTCCCCATGCAGGGTGCAGATCAGTGATCTCTTCCAACAGCCGGAACAGCATGGCACTGAACCGGTATTCGCAAAGCTGTTTTTCCGTTTCCGGAGAACAGGCTGGAAACTGTTGCTCCTGCTCCATCACCTGCCCCCGATACTGTACCTGTACCCAAAAGCGGCTCTGTTCGCCCAGCTGTTCCAGAATCAGAACAGCCCCCTCCTCTGCATCTGCCGGCAGTTGTGTCGTGTCGTAGAGAAAGGTAAACTTCCGCATTGGCAGGAAGATTTTGCAGATACATTCGATTTCGTATTTCAGCGTGTGTCCGGAAAATGCCACCGGAAACGGCTTTATCAGATTGGTTTCAACATTCGACATGAATCAAAGTCCTCGCATGGTTGGATTGTGTGCTTTTTCAAAGGAAAGCGTCGATTCCTCATTGTGCCCCGGCAGCACCCGATACTCCCCTTCCAGAGCTTTCAGTTTCCGGAACGATTCCAGCATCTTGGCATCGTCGCCGTCCGGAAAATCCGTTCTGCCCCGCGACATGCGGAACAGCGTATCACCGGTATACAGCACATCGTCGGATCGCCAGCAAACGCTTCCGGAAGTATGCCCCGGCGTATGCAGCACCGTAAAAGTACTGTCACCAAATTGCAGCGTGTCGCCGTCCTCGACAGTTTCCCACGCCTGCACCGGCTGAAACGGCTGTGTGGAGATCCAGTCCCCCAGATTGGCATGACCGTCCGTCAGCATATGGGCATCCAGCGTGTGCACATAAACGGGAATGTCATATTTCTCCCGCACCTGCTCCACACCGGCAATGTGATCATAGTGTCCGTGAGTCAGCAGAATCGCCGCCGGTTCCAGTCCCAGCATTCCCAGCCGGCGAAACAGCACCGGTGCATCTCCGCCAATATCCACGACAACACATTTTCCATTTCCCACTGGCTGCACATAGCAGTTTGAAGCCAGTTCACCCAGCATTATTTTTGTAATTTCCATTGCATGCCACCTCACTTTTTTGCACGTTCTACCGAGATCACACCGCGAATCTTCCGCAGCTTATCGATGATCGCCTGTAACTGGTCTGTTCCGGCAACCTGTACACTTGCCTCAAAAATCGCATTGCCGTTCCGCAGGTTACGGGAGGAGGAGTGCACGATCAGAATATGGGACTCCGAGAGAATCTTCGTAATATCGAATACCAGTCCCACACGGTCTGTGGCAATGACTTCAATGCTGGTGGGGATCAGCGTGGAAGTGTTATTGGTCCACTGCACCGGCAGCCACCGAGCCATTTCCGCCGGATCATTCCGTTTCAAAGCTGCCTGATAATTGACACAGTTTTTGGTATGCACCGAAATGCCATGTCCGCGGGTAATGAATCCCACAATGTCATCTCCCGGCAGCGGGTTACAGCACTGGGCGAACTTGAAAACGCAGTCGTCAATGCGATCCAGTACAATACAGTCCTTGCCGCTTGCAGTTTCCGGCGGCACTACCGGTGCTACCGGATTGGCTTCTTCTTCCTCTGCCCCATGGGATTTCACATACAGTTCTTTCAGACGCGGCATGATCTTGGACAGCATTACACCGCCGTAACCGATAGAGGCATAGAAATCGTCCAGTGTATCACAGTTGTGCCGTTTCAGATCATCTGCCAGAAAAGCTTCCCATTCCGATTCCGGCAAATTGATATGACAGCGTTTGAATTCCTGTTCCAGACTTGCCTTGCCGGTAGTGATATTCTCCTCCCGACATTCCTTTTTGAACCACGAACGGATTTTCGATTTTGCTTCGTTGGTCTTGACAATTCCCAGCCATGCCCGATTCGGGCCCTTGTTGGGGTCTTTGCTGGTGAGGACTTCACAAATTTCTCCGGTTTGCAGCTGATAATCCAGCGGCACCATTTTACCGTCCACCTTGCCGCCAATGGTCTTGTGTCCGATCTCCGTATGGATCCGATAGGCAAAGTCAATTACCGTTGCACCCACCGGCAGGGAAATGGAATCTCCGCGGGGTGTCATGACCACAATATCCTCCGGTGACAGATCGTTCTTGATCGCACGAACAATTTCTTCTACATCGTCAGAAGTCTGCTGTGCCTCAATGACCTTGCGAACCCACGCAAGGCGTTCTTCCATTTTGTCCTTGCCCTGAATGCCCTCTTTGTATTTCCAGTGGGCAGCGATGCCATATTCCGCAGAAACGTGCATATCCCATGTCCGAATCTGAATTTCAAAGGGAATACTCTCCCGTCCCAGAACTGTGGTGTGCAGGGACTGGTACATATTCGACTTCGGCGTGGAAATATAGTCCTTGAACCGGTTCGGCAGCGGGCGGAACATATCATGCACAATACCCAGCACCATATAGCACTCTGCCACAGTAGAAACGATCACACGAACAGCATACTTATCATAAATCTCGTCCATGCTTTTATGATTGACATAAACTTTTTTGTAAATGCCATAGATGCTCTTGACACGGCCTTCAATAATAGGTTCCTTGGCAAAGTGTTCTTTTTCCAGCCGCTTGCGGATTCGCTCCTTGATCGAGTCGATGAACTTTTCCCGTTCGTCCTTCTTGATCTCCATGATGTGTTCGATCTCTGAATACGCATAGGAGTCCAGATAGTAAAACGACAAGTCCTCCAGTTCTTCCTTGACTGTACGGATTCCCAGACGGTGTGCGATCGGAGCATACACGTTCATGGTTTCCAGTGCGATGCGACGCTGCTTTTCTGGCGGGAGGAATTTCAGTGTCCGCATATTGTGAATGCGGTCTGCCAGCTTGATAATCATCACGCGAATGTCATGGGACATTGCCAGCAGGATCTTCCGAACATTTTCTGCCTGTTGCTGCTCTTTGTCAAATATGGGAATTCGGTTCAGCTTGGTCACACCGTCCACCAGCATTGCCACGTCCTGCCCGAATTTCTTGCGAATATCGTCCAGCGTATAATTCGTATCCTCTACCACATCGTGCAGCAGTCCCACACAAATAGTATCGGTATCCATGCCCAGATCCAGCAGAATATCTGCAACAGCCAGCGGGTGAATGATATATGGTTCTCCGGAAGACCGCTTCTGATCAGCATGGGCTTTTTCTGCCAGCTGGTACGCCGATAGAATTTTACTTAAGTCATACTGCTTATCTGTCGCCAGAATCTTCTTGGACAGGTCTGCAATGCTAACTTCATGCTGCGGAATCTGCGGTCTGTCCTGTGCAGACGGTGCAGCAGATCGGGTATCCCCATTTGTGTTCTCTTGTGTCATACAACATCCACTCCTCTTTTCTGTAATCCCTGCAGCAGGACTGACTGCTGTAGATCCACCTTTGCCGAAACCGGTTTCCGGTGCACCTGCCGTGTCCAAAGATCCTGCTGTACCAATCCCAATTCTGAAAAAATATCCAATGCCAGACGGAATTTGCAATAGTTCATCTGCGGCAGATCCTGCATGCCGCCGAACAGTCCGTCAAAGGTGGTATCTGTCTGCGGGATCCGCTGGTAGATCTGCACCAGCACGTCCCGCGTCGGTGTGATCGCCGGATAAAAGCTGGGCTGCAATTCCTCATGCCGGCAATATTGTTCGTATGTATTTTCCGCGGCAAAATACTTTGCCTGTTTCAGACCGCTTTTCCGATAGTCCTTGACAATCACAGAAAGCTGCGGTCTGCCCTGAAAACTACCGGCCTCTATGTTGATCAGAAAATCGCACACATCGCCAGTTTTCAGCATCACTTCTTCCGGTCGAGTCCGGAACAGCAGCAGATCCATTGCCATGCCGCCGTAGGTGATTTTCAGCTTGGAGTGCGTTCCGCCGGACAGTGGCAGGACACTTTGCAGAACCGCGTGGCAAATGGCAAATACCGGCACCGGATTGCCTTCGCCAAACGGTGCCAGTGCCTCCAGTCCGGTGATGTTCTCCATGGTGATCTCCTGCGGCATCAGCAGCTTATCCGCCTCCAGTGTCAGAACCGGCATGACCGGATTGGACTCCTTGGCGTATTGCTGTACCGCCTGCCGGAATCGCTCTACATGTTCGGTCGGCAAAGAAAATCCGCCTGCACCGGGGTGACCGCCATAGCGTGACAGCAATTCCCGACACGCGTGCAGGCAGCGAAACGCAGAAAACGCACCAAAGGAACGCATGGAGCCGCGGGCACGGTCACCCTCAAGGGTAATCAGAATCGTTGGCTTTCCGAACTGTTCTTCCAGTCGGGAAGCCGCAATGCCGATGACACCATGATGCCAGCCCTCTCCGGCAAACACCAGCACCCGTTCTTTCAGAAGCCGGGGATTCTCTGCCGCCTGCTCTGCAATTTCTTCCAGAATGCGAACTTCCTCTGCCTTGCGTGCCTGATTGCGGCGTTCCAGTTCCTCTGCCAATTCTGCCGCTTCATCTGGGTCTTCACAGAGAAGCAGTTCCACAGCCGTTTTGGGTGAGCCGAACCGTCCGGCAGCATTGATACGCGGTGCAATGCCAAACGCGACTGAGGTGGAAGTGAAACTCTTTCCCAGCAGTCCGCTTTTTTCCAGCAGTGCCAGCAGCCCCACACGTTCCGTATTCGCCAGAAGCCGCAGCCCCAGCTGTACCAGATAGCGGTTTTCGCCGGATAAATTCACAACGTCTGCAATCGTCGCAATTGCCGCCAGTTCGCCGAACTGCTCCAACGCCATTGCCGTATCGCCGCCGTCCAGTGCCGCCACCAGCTTCAATGCCACGCCGGCACCGCACAGATCATGGAACGGAGATGTGTCATCTGCACGGTGTGCATCGACAATTGCCGCCGCTTTCGGCAGCGTTTCCAACGGCTGGTGGTGGTCAGTAATCACCAGCGTCATGCCCAGATCCGCGATCAGTTCCGCTTCCGCAATGGCTGTGATACCGTTGTCCACCGTCACGATCAGTTCCACGCCGTCCTCGTGCATGGCGTGGACAGCGTCCACATTCAGACCGTATCCCTCGTCCCGTTCCGGAATGCGATAGGTCACATCGGCACCCATTTCCAGCAAGTAAGAGTACAGGATCACCGTGGCAGTCACACCGTCACAGTCATAGTCGCCGTAGATGCAGATGCGGCTGCCGTCGTCCAGAGCCGTGTTGATGCATGCCGCGGCTGCCTCCATGTCCGCTGTCAGAAACGGATCCGCCAGTCCGTCACACTGTAAAAACGCCGCCGCTTCCTGCACATTATGCATACCGCGTGCCGCCAGAACCTGTGCACACAGCATGGACAGATCGCTGCTGCTGCGAATCTGTTTTGCCGCTTCTTCTGACGGCTGATGAATCTGCCACTTCTTCATCTTGTTCCTCCTGCTTCCTGAAACCAAATATCGTACCTTATATTATACCCGAAAAAGTGACAAATTGCAATAGTGCCCGTGAAAAAAATAGGAGAACCTCTACGGTGCTTTCCTGTATTTAACACCGCGTTCACAAAAAGAAACAGCAAAGCCGAAGAAATTGTGTTATACTAAAGCTATATTCAAATGATTCCCATATAGGCAACATCGCATGATGCCGCCTATAACAGAAAGGAAGTTCCTGTTATGGAAATTACACCATATACCCGCATGGTCTTTTACCATGAAACAGACCGCATGGACATCGTAAACCACTCCAACTACATTCACATGGCAGAAGAAGCCCGCGTAGACTTTATGGAGAAGATCGGCATCGGCTACAGCCGCATGGAAGAACAGGGCATTATGCTGCCGGTTCTGGGCGTTACCTGTGAGTACAAGCACTCCCTGCACTTCGGCGAACATCTTGCTGTATACTCTTACATCACCAAGTACAACGGCTTTAAGCTGGAACTGCGGTATGACATTGTCTGTATCGAAACCGGACAGCTCTGTGCAGTTGCCACTTCTTCCCACTGCTTCACAGACACGAAGATCAAGCCGATGCGGATTCGGGACAAATTTCCGGAAATGCATGCCTTTTTCCAGAAAGCCATGGAAGTGACTTATCCGGAACACTGAAAAGCAACTGCTGCAAATGCAAAAGCCCAGTGCGTATTTCTTATAACGCACCGGGCTTTTTCTCATGTAATTTAGGCAATACCGCACAAAGAGCGTCTGGCGACTTTGCACGCCATCTGCTTGCA
>ENA-OYXK01001500-OYXK01001500.1-human-gut-metagenome-genome-assembly--contig:-NODE-1500-length-10361-cov-5.278964_pt1 | contig 10361 bp, 9 predicted proteins | sample MGYA00244215_ERZ653417 | MGnify/ENA primary metagenome ERZ653417 (study PRJEB26926, sample SAMN06164905) | human gut metagenome | biome: ENVO:00009003; feature: ENVO:2100002; material: ENVO:00002003... | reverse complement strand
TGATGGCTGCATGTCCGGACTCGTGGAAATGTATCAGGATTACATCGACGGGAAATTGAACATAGCGGGTACTATGCCTTGAAAAATCTTATGGAATCGCTTAAGATATCATTAATTAGGCGGTGAATCCTAATAATGATTTTTGAAATGCCTCAACAGATGGCATTTCCCAGGCATCAAGATGTTGTAGCATCATGATGCCATAGAGGCGGCAGTACCACATCTTAGTCGATCGGTGCCTGCCGTCTTCTAATTTATAGTCTTCTTTCTCACGCTTATTAGAGCGTTCCACGGAAGTTCTTCGATTGTATTCCTTTTCCCATGCTTTTGAGTCTCTTGGCGGTATGTTAAACAGCCTTGGATTATCCTCGGTAAAGATGTGCACGGTTCTGCCGTATTTTGCTGGCGAACAGGGATGTTCACAGAAACAGCCACGTTTCCGGTTAGCCTTTGGACACCGGTATTTCGCCCGGTGTTTAGCAGCTTCATAACCATCTTTATGCATGCGTAAGCCCAACTTACAGACAGGAACGCCATCATCGTCGATTGTGAAATCATTCTTATAAGTGAAGTGTCCGGTATGACCGGGGCTCAAGTCGATAAAAGGCGTGATCTTTTCCCGACAACAGTATTCATAGACAGCATAAGCATCATGGGCGGAATCCAGAAGGAGTTTTTCAATCCGGAATTCAGGAAGATATGCTTTCATCGTGAAAAAGGAATGTAGAAACGAAAGCATGTCATGCCGGGAAGCCCGTTCCAAAAGCGGAAATATGGGAAGGTCGCTGTGAGAATCGGATGCCACGTACATGTAGAGATGGTAGCCGAAAAAATAGCATTGGATAGGAGGATATCTTAAGTATCTTCCATTTTAGAGTTATTTTGTTAAAAAGTGTCAAAAGAGTGATATTGACGAGTCAGTTCAGTTATAGAGATGATGAAAGAAAATGATTAATATAAAGATACACCAGAAGAGAGGTGAACATAAATCACACTGTCACAGAGAGGAGAAAATGTATGAAAAAAAGAATTCTAGCAGCTATGCTTACTTTGTCTATGGTTGTGTCCATGACAGCATGCGGAAATTCAGAAGCAGGAGGATCAAAGGATTCAGCTAAAAATAACGGTAATGGGGATGAACCATATACAGTTACCATGGTTCTGAATGGAAGCACACAGCCGGATGAAGAAAGAATCGAACAAAAAATCAATGAGATTCTTGAACCGGAACTTAATGCGAATCTTGATATTGTTGTGCTGCCGTGGGCAAGTGCAAGCCAGCAGTTACAGCTTATGTTATCAGGGGATGAAAAAATTGATGTCTTTTATACCCAGGCAACCAATGCAGTGCAGTATATGAATGCAGGACAGATTGTAGACATGTCTGAACTGATTGATAAATATGGAACAAATATCAAACAGATTTATGGAGAGGATATAGCTAAGATCAATCAGGTCGAAGGCTTTGTATATGGCGTGCCAAATCAGATTGAACGAGGAAGTATTCCTGCCATATTTATGAGAAAAGATCTGGTGGAAAAGTACAATATTGATACAACACAGATTAAAGAACCAAAAGATCTGGAAAGTGTTTTTGAGACAGTAAAAGCGGGAGAGCCGGATATGACAATGTTATATTCGAGCAGTGAGAATGATGCACCGGCTACAAGATTATTCCGTGGAGATACTCTGTCAGATAACAATTATCTTGGTGTACTCATGGATCAGACGAACAGCACAAAATTAGAAAACTTCTTTGCGACGGACTGGTTTAAAGATACAACTACCATGCTGCATAACTGGTATCAGAAGGGATATATCAGCCAGGATGCAGGAACTAACACAGAGAACTGGAGAACAGTATGCAAGGCTGGAAATTTATTTTCACTGTTTTTTTCTTATCATCCTGGAACACCGGTAGAATTTGAAAGCTCCACCGGCTATGATTTTGAGATCGTGCCATTTTATAACGAACCGATCATAAATAGCTCATCCTATAATGGTGTTACATTCTCAATTGCCCAGAATTCAGAAAATCCGGAGAAAACAATGGAAGTACTGGATTATATCTACGGAAGTTCAGAGATCATGAATCTTTTAAACTGGGGTGAACAGGATAAAGACTATGTGATAGAAGATGCTGATAATGGCATTATCAATTTCCCGGAAGGAATCACTTCTGATAATGCAGGCTATAACTTAAACCTTGGATGGGAATTGCCAAATCAGTTTATTGCTTATAAATGGACTGGTTCAGATCCGCAATTATGGGAAAAAATGGAAGAATTTAACGGTTCTGCAAAGAGCTCCAAAGCAGTAGGATTTTTATTTGACAGCAGTAATTGTTCAAGTGAGATCGCAGCTCTTTCCAATATTGTAAAACAATACAGCGGAGCACTTTACAGCGGTTCCGGAGATCCAGATGAACTTATTCCGGAATTGTTAGAAGCATTAGATGATGCGGGAATCAATGAAGTGATCCAGGCAAAACAGGAACAGTTAGATGCTTTTCTTGCAGCAAAATAATCAGGTTCAGAAGGAAAGTCCCACAGATACAACGTGGGACTTTTTCATAAAAGGAGAAACTTATGAAGAAGAAAAAGAACAAAGTTAAGGAATATCTGCCGCTCTATCTGATGATGCTTCCGGGATTATTATATCTGCTGATCAATAATTATCTTCCGATGACAGGTATTATACTTGCTTTTAAAAAGTTGAATTTTTCAAAAGGAATTTTGGCAAGCCCGTGGGCAGGACTGGATAATTTTAAATTTTTGTTCTCGTCAAAAGATGCCTGGATTATTACAAGAAATACATTGCTATATAATATAGCGTTTATTCTTGTCAATATGGTCGTTGGAATTGCAATCGCAATTTTAATCTGTGAAGTTAAGAACACAAAAATGAAAAAAATATACCAGAGTGCTATATTATTGCCATTTTTGATGTCGATGGTCATTTTAAGCTATATTGTGTATGCACTTTTAAGTGCCGAAAATGGTCTTGTAAACAATACGATCCTGCCATTACTGCATATAGATCCGATCCAGTGGTATCAGAAACCAAAATACTGGCCGGCGATTCTTATCATTGCAAACTGCTGGAAAGGAGTGGGATACGGATGTCTGATTTATATTGCATCGCTGATCGGTATTGATCCGACTTATTATGAGGCAGCAAGACTGGATGGAGCCACAAAGTGGCAGGAAATCACAAAAATCACATTGCCATGCCTGGTACCGACAATCATTACGCTGTTATTATTGAGCATTGGAAGAATCTTCTATTCTGATTTTGGATTATTTTATCAGGTTCCGATGAACTCCGGTGTGTTGTTCCCAACAACAAACGTAATTGATACGTATGTATATCGTGCATTGATCGAACAGGGAAATATCAGTATGTCATCCGCAGCGGGTGTATACCAGTCATTAGTAGGTTTTGTCATTGTCATGTTAAGTAACTGGATCGTTAGACGTGTAGATAAAGACAGAGCATTGTTTTAGGAGGAGAGTCCATTATGACAAATTCAAAAAAAACAAAGAGATACCAGTTTTGGATCAATCTGATACTGATCGTGATGACATTGACTATTATTTTACCATTTTTGCTGGTATTTATTTCATCCATCACGGATGAAACAGTGTTGATCCGGAATGGATATTCCTTTTTCCCGGAAAAAATAAGCTTTTATGCATATCAGTATATTATCAGACAGGGAGAGAAAATACTCCGTGCGTATGGCGTTACAATTCTTATTACGGTAGTAGGTACCTTTTTTAATCTGATGTTTTCAGCATTACTGGCATATCCGCTGTCTGTGAAGACATTGCCTTATAGAAGGCAGATTACTTTTTTTGTATTTTTTACAATGTTATTTAATGGCGGTTTAGTACCTACATATCTGATGTATGTAAATTATTTTCATATAAAAAATACAATATGGGCACTGATAATTCCTAATTTGTTGCTGAGTGCGAACAATGTGCTGATGATACGGAGCTATTTTATGACAAGTATTCCGGAAGCATTGTATGAAGCGGCAAAAATTGATGGCGCAGGACATACAAAAATCTTTTTTCAAATTACGTTTCCACTTGGTAAACCTATCCTTGTAACCATGGGATTATTTTCGGCACTGGCATATTGGAACGACTGGACAAATGGTTTATACTATTTATCAGGAAATCAGGGACAGAAATTATATAGTATCCAGAATCTTTTGAATCAGATGATCACTGATATCCAGTATCTTGCAAGCGGTAAGGTTGCCGGAAATATAGGGGCAGAAGTTGCAAAACTTCCGACAACGTCCATAAGGATGGCAATTGCTTTTATAGCAATGCTTCCATTATTTATCATTTATCCGTTTTTACAGAAATATTTCGCAGAGGGTATTACGCTAGGGGCAGTAAAAGGTTAAAGGAATATCATGGCGTTTGGAAAAAAGATGAATTTAAAAAGACGAAAAAAGAAATCTTTAGCACAACAGAGTAAGCAAATATTAATTTTAATGACAGTCATTCTGGTAATTATTCTGGGAGGATGCACTTATGTTTTAAACAAAACAAGTGGGCAGATTTACGAACAGATGAGCCAGATGGCACAGTTGTATGCGCAGGAGCTTGACAATCGTTTTTTGAGGATCAGCCGGAATCTTTTTTCTGCGATCATGGATACCAATGAGACAAATTCCACGTTCTGGGGAAATGTAAATCTGATGAAGAATGGGGATTATTCGGAGTATGCGATCGGAAAACTCAGAGAAGAATATTTTTCTTCAGCATGGGAATATGGAACGGAATACAGGATTTTTTTATATACAAACGATACGGATAAATTATATCAGCTTTCCCTGTCTTCGGATGGAAATTACACAATGTCACCCGAGATTGCAGCGTCTATCCGTGAGCAGATAGACAAATTAGATGAAAAGGCATATGCAGTGAAGCGGAAGTGGGATGTTTTGGAGTGTGATGATGAGGTATATATCTGCAAAATTGCACAAAAAAATGGAATTGCCTTAGGATGCATTGTAAATGTAAAAAGTATCTTAGAACCATTCTCAAAGCTTTCGTTGGGAAAGCATGGATATGTAAGCCTTGTCGATCAGGATGAGGTCTGTATAGGTATGTTAGACCAGAGCGGAATCATATCAGAGCCGCAAAGTATGAATACCAAAAATACTTATACGATCCGTCAGGGATTATCCAGAGCACCCTTTGAGATCAGGATCGGGATTTCTTTAGGCGGTGTCTTAAGCCTGATGGCGGGAAGTCTGCTCGGAATGACAGTATTGATCTTTATGATTCTTATTATGAGTGGGATATCGCTATTTCATGTGTATTCCAATATTATGAAACCGCTTAAAGTGTTCACACAAAACCTTCAGCAATATGATGAGGGTGGATATATGCTGAATATGACGGAAGGAAATCTGCTTGAATTAGAGCAGATTGATGGAAAATTCCGTACAATGATCCATCAGATCCGCAAATTGAAGATCACGCTATATGAACGGGAATTAGAGAAACAGAAAATTGAGATGGATTATCTGAAAATGCAGATCCGGCCGCATTTTTATTTGAATTGCCTGAACTTTATTTACAGCATGATCGACTTTGGCGATTATGAACACGCAAGGGCAATGACAAAAATCACTTCGGATTATCTTTCATATATTTTTCGGAATACAACGGACAGAGTTCCGGTTTTAGCGGAATCAAAGCATTGTGAAGATTATTTAAAAATCCTGCTGCTGAGGTATCCGGATAAGTTTACCTATTATATTGAAGTTCATGATGAAGTGGCAGATGCGGAGATATTTCCATTCTTAATACAGGTTTATGTTGAAAATGCTGCAAAACAGGCATTGATGGCAGATGAAAAAATGCTGATCTCAGTTACGGTATATCCTGAGGACAGGGACGATGAAAAATACGTTAATATTTTTATCTCGGATACGGGAAAGGGATTTCCGGACGAAATATTATGTAAACTACAAAATGGACAAAACATTTCTGACAATGGAAAACATATCGGTATTTGGAATTGTATGAGGCGGTTTCAGTATTATTATGGGGATCAGGGAGAGATCCATTTCAGCAATAGTCCATTAGGTGGTGCCGTTGTGGATATTCATGTTCCATATAAAATCGGAAGGAGCGATACACAGGAATGAAATTATTGCTGGTGGATGATGAACGTTATGTGATTGAAAGTATAAAGAAAAATATCTGCTGGGAGCGGACAGGTATTACTGAGATTTATACAGCATTTACTATGAAACAGGCACAGGAAATTATAACAGCTGTTAAAATGGACATTATTATCAGTGATATTGTGATGCCTGCTGCAACAGGATTTGATCTGGTGCAATGGGTGAGGGAGCAGAATTTCAGGATACAGGTTATTTTTTTGACCAGTTATGCGGAATTTGACTATGCAAGACGTGCGATACAGCTGGAAAGCGTTGAATATCTGCTAAAGCCAATTGATTTTGAAAAACTGGAGGAAGCATTAAAAAAAGCAGAACAGGCAGTGCTTCAGGAAAAACATATCGAAAAACTTACAGAAGCGAGTGCGCAGTGGGAAAAAGACCGGATAATCCTGCAAAAGGATATCTGGAGAAATTTATTGAGCGGTAACATGACACAAAACCAGTTCTGCGAATCTGCAAAAAGGATGGATCTGTATCAGGATGGATTGATATATTTTAAACTGATCTGCTTTTATATGGATCATAAAGCGGAAGAGACACAAAAGTGGGACCCTTCCACCATCGAATTTGTCATGCAAAATGTGTTGACGGAGTTATTTCATTCCTTTTATGCCAGAGTGGACACCGTATTTTGTGAAAACGAATGTCGATACTGGGTGGTTCTGTCAACGGATAAAATGCCGGAAGAAGGAGAAAAAATAAGGGAAAAAGATCTGCTCAATCATTTTGTGCAATGGATGACAGATCATGTACATTCCTATTTTTGGTGTGGAGCGGGAAATTGGAGTGGATTTTCTGAAGTGACCGCACAGGCTGACGATTTGCGGAAGATGCGTGAAAGCAGTCTGTCGGTATGGAATGAGGTTATATATCTGTATGAGTTCCAGCCGAGTGGAACAGTCTATAAAAATCCGGAGCTGGATACATGGAAAACCCTTTTGGCAGGGGAGGAAGTGGAAGCAGTCATAGCAAGCATACGCAGTTATCTGGAGACAGTCAGGAAGAATGAGATGATCACACGGCAGTTTTTGGTGTCATTAAGGACGGACGTTACACAGATGGTGTATGTATGGCTGTCAGAGATGGGGATTTATGCCAATGCACTTTTTTCAGATAAAGAGAGTGAGAATTACATGCTTGGCGCTGTAAATGGATTTAACGAAATGATGGAGTATGTAGAAAATCTCATGCGGAAAGCGGTTGGATATAAATTATATATCACAAAAGAAGACACTGTCGCAGATCAGATATGTACCTATATTGACAGTCATTTCAGGGAAGAGATACACAGAGATGAACTGGCAGAATTAGTCTATTTGAATACAGACTATATGTCTCGGATGTTCAAAAAAGAAAAGGGAGTATCTATAAGCAATTATATATTGCAGAAAAGGGTAGACGAAGCAAAAAAACTTTTGTGTGGCAGCAGTCTTCCAATCAATACGGTTTCATTACATATTGGATATAGTAATTTTTCCTATTTTACAAAAATGTTTAAGGAGAATACAGGATTGACGCCACTGGAATATAGAAGAAAATTTGGAGAGGAAACATACGTATGACAGAACAGAAATTAACAGAACTTTTGAGAGACATGTCTCTGGAAGAAAAAGTAAATCAGATGAGTCAGGTGACAGGAGGATTTTTTAATGGTGAAATCGTTGTCACAGGTCCTATGGCGGATAAGGGATTTACAGAAGACAATGTAAATCTTGCAGGATCAGTCATCGGATCCATGGGCGCTGAAACCCTGAAAAGTATACAAAAAAACTATATGGAAAAGCATCCGCACCATATTCCATTGCTGTTTATGCTAGATGTCATAAATGGTTATAAGACGGTGTTTCCAATTCCGCTTGCGCAGGGAGCTTCCTTTGAACCGGAATTGTCAGAACAGTGTGCATCTGTGGCAGCAAAGGAGGCTTCGGTCAGCGGTCTCCATGTGACATTTGCCCCTATGACAGATCTGGTAAGAGATGCAAGGTGGGGACGTGTCATGGAATCAACGGGAGAAGATCCTTACCTGAACAGTCTATTCTGTGCAGCAATGGTGCGTGGATTTCAGGGAAACAGCCTGAAAGATAACTATGCAATTGCAGCATGTGTCAAACATTTTGCAGGATATGGTGCACCGACAGCAGGGAGAGATTATAATACGGTAGAACTTTCCGAACATACATTCAGAGAGTTCTATCTGCCATCGTATCAGGCGGGAATCGATGCAGGTGCAGCTCTTGTTATGACATCTTTTAATACAGTTAACGGAATCCCGGCAACCGGAAATAAAAAGTTGATGCGGGACATTTTAAGAGAGCAGATGAAGTTCGATGGTGTACTTATATCAGACTGGGCAGCCATCGAGGAGACCATTTATCACGGATATTGTGCAGACAGAGAAGAAGCAGCAGTGCGTGCAGTGGAAGCAGGCGTAGATATTGACATGATGACAGGAATTTACAGTGAAAATCTGTGTCAGATGGTCAGGGATGGAAAAATAAGAGAAGAGCTTATAGATGAGGCATGTCTTCGTATTCTGCGGCTTAAAAATAATCTGGGACTCTTTGAGAATCCATATAAAGATGCAGATCAGAAAAAAGAAAAGGAATACATTTTATGTGAGGAGCACCGGAATCTGGCGAGAGAAGCTGCAAAGAAATCTTTTGTTTTGTTGAAAAATGAGGATCATATCCTGCCTTTAGAGCAACAGAAAAAGATTGCCTTTATTGGTCCGTATGTAGATAACAGAAACCTGTTTGGTGCCTGGTCATTTATCGCAGATGCAAAAGATGTTATGACGCTGCAAGAGGCAGTACAGGAACAGTACGTTTCAGAAAACAGTACATTTTGCCAGGGATCACCAATGTTAGGGGCGGATGTATGTCTGGAAGGATTTGGAGAACAACAGCAGCAATCCTATACTAAGGAGCAGGAGGAACATATGCTGCAAGAGGCGGTACAGGCAGCAGAAGAGGCAGATATCGTAGTACTTGCAATAGGAGAAGACCGTTTACAGTCGGGTGAAGCAACCAGTAACGCAAATATCAGAATCCCTGAGGTACAGGAAGCATTGCTTGATAGAATTGCGGAAGTCAATCAAAATATTGTAGTGGTTTTATTTTCAGGACGCCCGTTAGACATACGTGAAATAAACAAAAAGGCAAAAGCCATCCTTCAGGTGTGGCTGCCTGGAACAGAAGGAGCTAGGGCAATTGCGGACACTTTATTTGGAAAATATAATCCAAGCGGAAAACTGCCGATGAGTTTTCCATACTGTGTAGGACAGGTACCGGTACATTATAATGAATATTCAACAGGACGCCCACATATAGAAGGCAAAGATAAAGACAGATTCCGCTCGAAATATCTGGATATTCCAAATGAGCCATTGTATCCATTTGGATACGGTCTGAGTTACACAACATTTGAGGTATCAGATATTCATTTAGATCGGACATGGATGGATACATCGGGACAGATTGAAGCGGAGGTGACTGTAAAAAATACAGGAAACTGCACGGGAACAGAAACCTTGCAGCTTTATATCCATGATATTGCGGCTTCTGTAGTGCGTCCGGTCAAAGAATTGAAAGATTTTAAGAAGGTTACGCTTTTGCCTGGAGAGGAAAAAAAGGTAGTCTTTACCATAACAGAACAGGAACTGCGTTTTTTGACAGAGGATGGAATCTATGCGAGCGAAGCAGGAGAATTTGAAATATTTATCGGAAAAGACAGTTTGACAGGTAATAAAGCTTCATTTGTATTGAAAAAATGATCTACATAAGTCTGAGATTTTTCATGATACTCTAAATAGAATGTCATCGGTTATGACACAGCATTTATGTGAAGAAATTTAAGAGCCCGGCTTCGAAAAAGTCGGGCTCTTGGTATAAAATGAATGTATGATCAATGGAATCTCCGGAGTGAGCTTTAACTGGCAAAGCTGATACTGCACTCACGGAAAAAGGATGTGAGATGGCGGATAAAGTTATTGAGATATTTGAGATGACAGATGGTATAATGAAAAGCGGCATGAGTGAAAAGGAGAGAAATGCAATGGGCTATTTAATTTCAGAGACAACAAAAGAAGAGCGGGAGACTGTCTCTTATACACATCTGACGCTGCCGACGACTTAATAGGTGT
>ENA-OYXK01001471-OYXK01001471.1-human-gut-metagenome-genome-assembly--contig:-NODE-1471-length-10508-cov-4.865780_pt1 | contig 10508 bp, 6 predicted proteins | sample MGYA00244215_ERZ653417 | MGnify/ENA primary metagenome ERZ653417 (study PRJEB26926, sample SAMN06164905) | human gut metagenome | biome: ENVO:00009003; feature: ENVO:2100002; material: ENVO:00002003... | reverse complement strand
AAATTATATCATGAATACACAAGTAATAGAGTCTTTATTAGAAACTTCTCTGAGACAATTTGTAGCAGCAGGGGAAGAAGGCAATCTTTCCTTGGCCGAAAAATCCGGATTGAAACTTGTTTTTCCTTTAAAGTCGAATGATAATGAAAGAGATCGCACGAGAATAAGTGAACAAGAGATCCGGTTCTTATTTATACGTGCCATTGATAATGCAAAAGACTTTGACGGCTACTATGCAGTAGAAGTTCCAACAGTTAAGAAATATCGTTTTAAGGATATCCAACCAATCGTGACCGGAGAAAATAAGATGGATGGTTATTGTTCTGCCAGTATTGATGTGTGTCTTTATAACTCAAAATTAGAACGGACCAATCTGATTGAGTTTAAAGCTCATAATGCTCCATTGAAGCACATTGAAAAAGATATTCTAAAGTTAGTCAAAGAGAGTGGTGATAATTATTTCGTTCATGTGTTGAAAAATATCGACAAAGGAACGTTACCTAATGTTATTGCCAAATATAAGGACTCTATCGGCCATGTTTGGCCATCTGATAAATGTAAGAACAATTGCAGACGCCTGACATTTTATATTTGTGTAAAGTCTCATTCATTGATATTTAAGAAAACAATCGAATTGAACCAGGATTCGGAAAGTGATCAGTTAGTTCAAGAATTAGCTGGGAAGTTTCAGTGGAGCCATGATGATATTACAATCGAAGGCTGGGAAAAATTAAAAGTAATACCGGAGGAATAAAAAGTAAGCGGATGGAACAGTCACAAAAGAACAGTGATATACTGAATATTGAAGATAAAGAGGATTACAACCTTAATAATCATAATTTATGGGACTTATTGATAAAATAAACCATTGGCTCTGCAATGAGAAAAAAACAGAGGTGCATGTAATTATTGAACCTAAAGTTCATGTACAATCAGAAAGTGGTGAGCAAAAACAATCAGGAGAGGATGAAAAAAAACGATCAGAGAATGATTTGAATATTGCTATTAATCCATTGATAACAACTAAAGATGTCAGAGATCAGTTATGGAATTGCCGTGATTTTGAATTGTCACATTTGTGGCAACGGTCCATTTTTTTGACTACATTGCTGGTGTTGTGTCTGACAGCTTATGGAATTGTTATTATGGAGTTGATAGATAAAGTTTCTACTTCTTCAGTTAATAACAGTGCATATGTCTTGAACAATATTGCTATGATAATCTGCTTAATGGGATTTGTATTTTCCTGTTTATGGATTATGATGAGCAAGGGGTCCAAAGCATGGTATGAAATGTATGAAAAAGCTATCGGAGCTTTTGAAGCAAATGATCAATATGTGGATCCGTCATTGTTGCATACAGGAGAAAAAGAACTTAAAAATGATAAGAATTTAAAAGCTATTGGAGGATTCAGATTTGCGAATCTTAAAAGTTTCGATAAACAAGGTAAGCCTGATGATATTAAAAGTGGACTCTTTAATTGTAAAGGCGGAGCATACTCTCCATCTAAGATTAATATTGCTATCGGACAAATTGCATTGATTCTATGGGGAATCGCATTGGTTTCTCACTTAGCTTTGGCAATAATGAAATTCTCTTTTCCAGAAGACTGGATAAGGTTAGGCATTCCGTGCATATTAGGTGGTACATTTTTTCTTCTTTTGTACATTGTGATCTTTCGTTATCAAAAATTGTGGGTTAAAAGTTCTGCATTGAAGGAATATGAATGTAAAAAGTAGAGTTTACATTTTAAACGGAATAGATAAAAAAAGCCATCTTAACCATCGAGATGGCTTTTTTATCTATTCCATAATCAGTTCTGAAATGAAAAGGAAAATCGGTGCAAGAAGCGGCAGTATGAACATAGAGGATTGTATATCAGTCTATAAGTGATCTATATCGCGTAATTTAGGGCAGTAAATACTTGAAAATTAAAGATCGAATCTTATAATTGATTTTATAAATAGAATAATTATTTCCTGTTTATACGCATGAAAACAGGAAATTTTAATATCTTTGCGGAAAAGAAGATTGAAATGGCTGCATGGACTGTTAGTAGGGAAGTAAGAAATAAGGTCGGAAATTTTGATTCCGATTGGATTTTTACATTGCGGGATCTCGACTTGCCACCCTGCTTTGCGGAATGTGCTGTCAAGGCTCTGAACAAAATGGTTCGGGAAGGAGAGCTGAAGAAGTTTTCTAAAGGAAAGTTCTATAAGCCGAGGAAGTCCGTATTCGGAGAATTAGAACCAAGCCGTGAGGAGATTTTGAAGGATTTGCTGGTTAAGGACGGGAGGAGAATCGGATATATGACCGGTTATGTCCTCTTTAATAAATATGCTTTGACGACACAAGTGCCTAATGTAATTCAGATAGCGACGAATAAGCGAAAGGTAAAAATACAAAGGGGAATCTATTGTGTGATATTTGTACAGCAGGTTAATGAAATAACCGAGGAGACGATTCCGCTGCTTCAACTACTCGATGTTATCAGGATGATAAAGGAGATACCGGACGCTAATGTAAACAGATCGTGCGAACGTTTATTGTATCTATTGAAAGACTTACCTGACAGCGAAAAGGATCGTTTGATAGGACTGGCAATGAATTATAACCCGGGAACACGGGCTCTGACCGGATCGATGATTGAAAAACTATGGGGAATGGAACAGGCTAAGCCATTATACGACAGCTTGAATCCGGTTACTTCCTACTCGCTGGGAATTGATGAAGCAGTACTACCTACCATCAAAAAATGGAGGATACTGTGAGCTGAATGATGATATGGGTATTTTAACGATAGCCATAGGAACAAAGAGTAAAATGGTGCTCTTTTTAAGTTTTTGATTGTGATATTAAATGATGATTAAATAAAAGATGTATCTTTACCACTGAATTTCTATTCAGTATTGACTTGTTCATAAATGAATTTGAGATTTAGTGGTGGCATCTGGTGGGGACACCGGATGCCTTTACACTAAAAAAGATACTCTTCTAAATAATAGATTAATTTACCACTAAATCCAAATGTTATGACAGAAAAAGAAGAAGAAAGAACAGAAGATCTGAATTATTACAGGCTTAACCTGATAAGCATGCTTAAAAGTAGTTATCCGGAATTTCTGGATGATGAAGAGTTTATTTCCAATCGATCACAAGAAGCCGCCGAAGCATTTGAAGATGCTGTCCGCAGCGGGAGTAATTTTCTGGATGCGTCCGCAGAAGCAAACCGCACTCTTTATGCGGGATTGGGCTTTTCTAAATTCGATACGATATTCGCCGTATTAACCGAGGAATTTACGAAAGAACTCGAAGAAGAGCAGTTCCGACCGTTTGCGCTGAAGATGATGCCGGTCTGTGAAGATGTATTTGCCAGGTATGAACTTCATGAAAACTTTGAAGACAGTCCTGAATATGATGCTCTGTACACGGAGATAACCGGTCGGATAGTAACCTATATTGAAAACAATGGCATTGATCTATAAAGGTAATCTATTGTAAGAGAATAAAAGTATAGCTCTTTAGACAAAAAGCCGCAATCTGAGGATTGCGGCTTTTTGTCTATTAGAACGATCTCTGCACAGATGTTAAGCGCAGAATGGGGTGAATAGTAGCAAAAGATACTGATAAGGTATTGTATTTTATTGGTTGTAAGATGGATGCCTTACTTTAGTGGCGATTATTTGTACCACTAAATCCAAAAAAATATGCGAACAAGAAAAATGATGGAATTCTCCGGTAATGTTTTTGACGACTGTACTGTCTGTCGGGGATGGATGCCGGACTTCACCGAAATTATGCCTGTACTCTGGTATTCACCAAATTCTGCGGTAAATGGCCTTCAATAGAAAGGCACATTTAAGAGATAACATTGAAGCAATAAAAACAGCATTCTTACTTGATAAAGAAAACCGTAAACCGACGTCCGATGAAATGGATATTCTTCGGAGATATGTCGGGTTCGGCGCTTTGAAGTGCGTTCTCAATCCGGTACAAACGGTAGAAGACGCTTTATCCTGGACTCCTTCGGATATGGAACTGTTCCAGCCTGTGGTGGAGCTGCACCAGGTGGTCCGTAAGAATACAGAAAACGAAAAAGAGTATAAGAAGTATATGAATGGGATAAAAAATTCTATTCTAACCGCTTTTTATACTCCTTCTCCCGTTGTGGAGACTATTGCTGATACTTTGCGTGAAAACGGAGTCACGCCTGACCGGTTCCTCGATCCTTGTTCGGGAATGGGGGAGTTTATCTCTGCCTTTAAAGCTACCTCCGAAGGAAATGATATGGAGGTTGTCGGATTTGAAAAAGATCTGATGACCGGAAAAATACTTCAGCATTTATATCCGAAAGAAAAGATTAATGTTGAAGCGTTTGAAACGATCGATCCCTATTATAACGGGCGTTTTGATGTTGTAAGCAGTAATATTCCTTTCGGGGATGTCGCGGCTTTTGATCCGGAGTTCGTCAGCAGTAAGAATACCCTGAAACGGGAAACTGCCCGGAATATCCATAATTATTTTTTTGCCAAAGGACTGGATACGTTGCGAGAAGGCGGTATCCTGGCTTTCATTACTTCGCAGGCGGTCATGAATACTCCGTCTAATGCCGGGGTACGCCGATACCTGATGGAAAATTCCAACCTCGTCTCAGCTATCCGGTTACCGAATAACCTGTTTACGGATCATGCGGGAACAAGCGTGGGCAGTGACCTTATCGTACTTCAGAAAAACTCCAATAAAGAGGGGAAACTGACGGCACCGGAAGAATCGTTCTTAAATGCCGTCCGGCAAAATGGAAACATTCCAACTAACGAATACATGAAGCAAACGGCAAGTGTTATCTGTACGGAATCGAAGGCCGATAAGGATCAGTACGGTAAACCTGGAATGGTCTATCTGCATAGTGGAGGCATAGAAGGAATTGCCAGTGATTTGAAAAGGATGCTGAAAGCTGACCTTCACGCAAACCTGGATAAGCAACTTTATGAGTCCTTCAGAGCAGACAAGCGTCCGGAAATGACTCATAAGGAGGTTCAGGAAGTTGCCTCGCATAGTGAAGAACGGAAAGTCGAAACCGAAGCAAATGCTCTTTCACCCGAAAGCGTGCAGGAGGAAGTACTGCAAAAAGCACTCGAAAAGTTGAATGACTCTTCAGAGACGCCAAAAGTGTCTCCTGTCATAGAGACTGCGCCAGAGGAAGGGAGCATTCCCGAAAAGCCGGTAAACGATCCTGTTAAGGCGGCTATGTTATTTCCGGAGAAAGAGGTAGAAAATGCCGTGCCGGATAAAGTCGGGGCAGAACAGAAACAGCCTGTCGAAATCAAGATGAATGAGGTAAGCGCTTCTTTGTTTCCTGACGAACCTGTTCCGAATGCTTCCGTACCTCATGCGTCTGTTCCTAATGAGCCTGTCTTCAGCGAACCGGCTTCCAATGAACCCGTTATCAATGAGCCAGTACAAGAAAGGGCAGGAGGGCAAGAAGTGCCGACTCCCAATTCGGGCGCACCTGTCCTTTCTCTTTATGACCTGTTCGGTATGGACCAGGAAGAACGGTCACAAATAAAATCGCAAAGGGGGAAAAAGTCAAGGAAAACAGAAAGAAAACCGGCAGAGAAAAACTTGTTCCCGCCATCTAACGATCCGGCGGTTAACAAACCGGATGCAACCGAGGTGACGGAGGCAAAACCCGCCACTCCCGAACCGAACACCCTTCAAAAGGACGAAAGCGAAAGTACGGTGCAAATTGTGTCATCTCAGGATAGTCCGTCAGGTGCCGTTCATTCGGATAATAATTTAGAAGTTCATGATACGGTAAATCCTGTAATCCGTGATACCGATGAACCGGTGGCTCCTCCCCAACATGATACTGAAGTACGGAGTACTGAAGATGATATGCAAAGGAACGGAGCTGAGCCGGATCTTTTCAGCCAACCATCCGATGAAGGAACCGGCCGTACTCTTATGGGGGAAAGGCCCCGTGCCGGTAAGCCGAGAGAAAGAAAAGTGAATAACGGTAAGGATATATTTACAGAGGCGGATATCAAGAAGGGACGTTCCCGTAAAAACGGACGGCCACTGACAGGAGATTATAAAAGTCACTATAAAGAGGGGGCTCTGATTGCAGACGGAGACGAGATCGGGTATCTGTCCGGAACGAGTGCGCTGTCTGCCCAATTCCATCCTTTGGAGTTGTCCGGCAGGCAACTACGGAAAGCTTCGATGTATATCGAGATGAGAGATACCTATTGTCATCTGTATGACAATGAAGCCAGGACACAAAAACCTAATCCGGCATTGAGGGAAATGCTTAACGGACTATATGATACCTTCAAGAATGAATACGGGGAGGTAAACAGTTCTAAAAATAACGGACTTATCCGTATGGACCGTCATGGGGCGGAGATCCTGGCATTGGAACGCTTTGTGGATGGCAATGCCGTTAAAGCGGATATTTTCGATCATCCGGTAGCGATCTGTAATTATGAACTATCGCATACGGATGATGTACATGAGGCAATGGCTGCCTGCTTGAACAAATGCGGTGTTTTTGATATCGATTATATCTCTTCACTTACCGATCTGGGGAAAGAGGATATACTGAAAGAACTGGAAGGACGTGTCTATTACAATCCACTTATCAGAGATTATGAGATAGCTGAAAGGTTCCTTTCGGGTAATGTTGTTTCCAAGGCGGAGATGGTAGAGGAATTGCTGGCGGCCGATCCGGATAATAAAGAGATCAGTGGGGCGCTGGACGCACTTCGTAAGGCCGCTCCCGAACGGATCTCTTTTTCAGATTTGGATTTTAATTTCGGAGAACGCTGGATTCCGACAAATATCTATAGTGAATACGCATCCTGGCTATTCGATTCTAAAACCACTATCAACTACCTGTCAAGCGGTGATGAGTATGTGATAAAAACCGAATCGAGACGGAATGCCCAAATTCGGCAACGTTTCTCGGTAAAAGCTCAGTCCGGCAGGGTTTTCGACGGTATAAACCTAATGAGGCACGCCTTGCATAATACATCGCCCAATATCATGAAAGAAGTGGGAATTGGAGATGAAAAGGTAAAGGTCAAGGATATAGAGGCGATCCAACTGGCGAATAGTAAAATTGATGAAATAAGGGACGGCTTCTGTGAATGGATGCAAGCGCAATCGCCTGAATTCAAAGAGAGGATCACGGATATGTACAACCGGAAATTCAACAATACCTGCCGACCCGTATATGACGGTTCGCATCTGAATTTTCCAGGACTGGACCTGCAAGGGCTGGATATTCCCGGCCTGTATCCGAGTCAGAAGGATGCGGTTTGGATGCAAATTGTGAATGGCGGAGGAATTATCGGCCATGAGGTGGGTGGTGGTAAAACACTCATTATGTGCTGTTCGGCCTATGAGATGAAGCGCCTCAAACTGATCAATAAACCGATACTGACCGGACTGAAAGCCAATATCCATGATATAGCGGAGACTTTCTGTACCGCTTATCCGCACGCACGGGTTCTCTATCCGGGAAAAGAGGACTTCACCCCGGAAAAGCGTATAAGGTTTTTAAATGAAATGAAAAATAACGAATGGGATGCTATCGTTTTAACGCATGAACAATTCGGTAAGATACCTCAATCGCTTGAAATACAAGAAAAAATACTCAACCAGGAACTCGAAGACGTAGAGCAGAACCTTCAGGTTATAGACCAACAGGGGGGCGACGTCTCCAATGATATGAGAAGAGGAGTCGAGAAACGTAAAGCGAACCTTGAAGCCAAACTAAAAGAAATCGTCCATGACATGGAGATCCGGACAGATGATGTGGTTGATTTTGAGCGGATGGGGGTAGATCATTTATTCGTAGACGAGAGTCACCGATTTAAAAATTTGACATTTACCACACGGCACGAACGAGTCGCCGGACTGGGGAATCCCCAAGGGAGTCAACGGGCACTAAATATGTTATTCGCCCTGAGAAGTATTCAGGAACGTTCCGGCAGGGATCTGGGAGCCTCTTTCTATTCGGGCACAGTCATATCCAATTCGCTGACGGAGTTGTACCTGCTCTTCAAATATCTTATTCCGAAAAAAATGGAGGAGATGGGGCTGGGCACATTCGATGCGTGGGCTGCGGTGTTTGCGGAGAAGAGTATCGACTATGAGTACTCGGTGACGAATGAGATAAAGCCCAAGGAGAGATTCAGGAGTTTTATCAAGATACCGGAACTCGCATTGATGCTTACCGTCTTTTCGGATTTCCGTACGGCGGCAGAGATTGGTATCGACCGTCCGGAAAAGAATGTGATCTTCCATGATATCCCTCCAACTCCCGATCAGGAGGAATTTACCAAGAAGCTGATGACGTTTGCCAAAGAAAGGGATGTCAGTGTCCTGGGATTAGGAAAAGAAACATTGACCGAGAAAGAGGAAAAAGCGATCATGTTACTTGCTACCGACTATGCAAGGAAGATGTCACTGGATATGAGAATACTCGATTTCGACCAGTTCGACGACCATCCGGACAATAAAGTCAATCATTGTGCAGCTAAAATAGCGGAGTATTATCACCGCTATGACGAACATAAGGGAACCCAGTTCGTATTTTCGGATCTGGGCACTTATAAGCCGGGCGAATGGACTCCCTGCTCGGAACTTAAAACAGTACTTGAAAATAAATATGGTATTCCCGGAGATGAGATCCGATTCATCCAGGAAGTAAAGTCGGCAGACCATCGAAAAGCGATTTTCAAGGCTATGAATGAGGGTGAAATCCGTGTCCTGATAGGTTCCACAGAAACGCTGGGGACGGGGGTGAACGCACAACAGAGATGTGTGGCGATTCATCATCTGGATTGTCCCTGGCGACCTTCCGACCTGGACCAACGGGATGGGCGGGGCGTGAGAAAAGGTAACTGGCTCGCCAAACTTCATGCCGATAATAAAGTGGACGTACTCATTTATGCCGTACAACGTACCCTGGACAGTTACAAATTTAATCTGCTCCATCACAAACAGACTATTATCAGCCAGATCATGCGCAACACTTGCGGTAGCCGAAGAATCGACGAGGGAGGAATGGATGACGAGGGCGGTATGAATTATAATGAATACGTCGCTATTCTTTCGGGTGATACGAGGTTACTGGATAAAGCCAAACTGGAGAAAAAAGTCGTGGTGCTCGAAAGTGAGAAAAAGATATTCAATCGCAGTGTCAATGAGGCACAGGTAAAGCTACGCGATTCGGTATCCAAAGTGGAACAATATGAGGAACGGATCAAGGCCCTTAAAAATGACTGGAACAAATTTACGTCTGTCGTCGAGATGAACGATGAAGGTTACCATAAGAATCCGGTCCGTTTATACGGACTGGAAAGCAGTAACCCTAAAATTGTCGGGGAAAAGCTGAATGAAATAGATAAAAAGGCTGAAACCGGCGGAGAGTACCAACAGATCGGAACACTGTACGGATTTAACTTGATGGTAAAGACGGAAGCGTCACAAAAGGATGGTTTCGATTATAAGCATAACCGATTCTTTGTCGAGGGCAGCGGTGATATCTATTATACTTATAATAACGGTAATATGGCTACCGAGCCACTTACCGCCGCACGTAATTTTATTAGTGCCATTGAAAAAATTCCCGGTTTGATTGAGGGGGAAAATGAAAAAAAGCAGGATATAGAAAAGGATATTCCCCTGTTCCGGCAAATGGCCGATACTACCTGGGGAAAGAGCGATAAATTGATGGAACTAAAGGAAGAACTAAAGAGACTCGATACGGATCTTTTGGGGATAAAGCCGGCAGATGATAAGCAGCCGGAACAATCTAAGGGTGATTTATCCCCAAACAGAACTTCTGTTCCTGCCCTGACAGGTAAAGATAATGAGGACGCAAAAGACAAGGCGCTGGAATCGATTGGCAAACTGCTCTCGGAACCGAAAAATAGCATTCCGACAAAGACCGTCGAAGAGGTTCGCGGATTTTCGATAAAAGGGGCTTTGAACAGGAAATTTTGATAACATAGTTAAAAATGATAACAAATGAATAAGATAGGAATTATAAGTGTGGACGGGCATCATTTTCCCAATTTTGCCCTGTTGAAAATTGCGGGATATTACCAGAATAAAGGTATTCCGGTGGAATGGGCCAGTCCTTTACCGGAATCTTATGATACGGTATATGCAAGTAAGGTATTCACTTTTACCCCTGAATACGATTACGACGGGCTCCGGGCAGACCGGCTCGTAAAAGGAGGTACGGGATATGACATTGGAAGCCGGTTGCCTTCCGAGATAGAGGAGTCCGTCAGGATGGATTATTCGATATATCCGCAGTACCGGTACAGTCTGCAATTCTTTTCAAGGGGCTGCATCCGTCATTGCCCGTTCTGCCTGGTACACGAAAAGGAGGGCGGTATTCGTCCTGCTATCCCGGTGGAACTAAATCCGCACGGTGAGTGGATCTGTCTCTTATACACATCTGACGCTGCCGACGACTTAATAGGTGTAGA
>ENA-OYXK01001459-OYXK01001459.1-human-gut-metagenome-genome-assembly--contig:-NODE-1459-length-10568-cov-6.065633_pt1 | contig 10568 bp, 13 predicted proteins | sample MGYA00244215_ERZ653417 | MGnify/ENA primary metagenome ERZ653417 (study PRJEB26926, sample SAMN06164905) | human gut metagenome | biome: ENVO:00009003; feature: ENVO:2100002; material: ENVO:00002003... | reverse complement strand
GCACACCACCGAGCAGACCACCACGAGGGCGCACGCTGCCGTGTAGATGATTCCGAACAGCCGTATCTGCCGGAAACTCGTCTCGATGTTCTTTAGTGATTTGAATTCCATTTCTCTTTCCGTCTTTTAATGTTCAATAATCCTGTTTTTACGCTTCGGGCAACCCGAAGCCGTGAGTCGGGCAACTCGGCAAAATGGGTCGGGCGGCTCACGGAAACGGGTTGTCCGGAGATGTCACCTTTTGAACACCTTTCCGGCCGTTCCCTTGATGAGCTTTCCGGCACGCCCCGCCACGTTTCCTGCGGCTGCACCTGCCACGCTTCCGCCCAAAGCCCCGGCGGTTCCGATGTTCTTGTTGTAGCTGCCGATGCCGCCACCGGCCTGGATAATCCAGCCCGCCACCGTCGGTATGGTGAAATAGCCCACGATGCCGATGATAAGGAACACGATGTACACCCCGTTGCTCGCCTCCACCGAGAAGTTCGGGTCTGCCTGCATCGCCTCGATGTCCTGCTGGAGCATCAGTATCTGGATTTTCGCCAGTATGGTGCTGAACAGGTCGCTGACGGGCAGCCACAGGTAAATCTGTATGTAGCGGCTGAACCATGCCGGGAGTGTCGAATGGAAGCCGTCCCACACGGAAAAGGCGAAGACTACCGGTCCCAGTATGGACAAAACCACGAGGAAGAATGTCCTGAGCGTGTCGATTATCAGTGCGGCGGCGGAGAACATCAGCTCCAGCAGTTCCCGGAACCAGTCGCGCACGCTCTTCTTGATGTTGTACGACGCCCGGTCCATATACATCCCCGTCATCGTAGTCAGGTCCGAGGGCGACCAGCCCAGCTCGTCGAGCTGCCGGTCAAACTCCTCGTCCGAGGCGAGGTAGGCGGTTTCCGGGTTGCGCATCATCGCCTCGTACTCCAGCCTGTCCTTCTGTTCCCTGTATTTCTCCATGTCGAAGGTCTGCTCCTCCAGCATCGAGTGCGTGCCCTGCACGACCAGCCCCAGCACGGAGTTCATTGTGCCCAGCACGACGGTCGGGAAGAAGAGGATACACAGCCCGATGGCAAACGGGCGCAACAGCGGGTACACGTCTATCGCCTCGGCGCGGGCGAGCGACTGCCACACGCGCATCGCCACGTAGAACAGCGCGCCCAGCCCGGCAAGCCCTTTCGCCACACCTGCCATGTCCTCGCAGAGCGGCATCATCTCCTCATACAGCGAGAGGAGTATCCGGTGAAGGTTGTCGAACTCTCCCATAGGCTACCAGTATTTTTCGTTGGGGTTTCCGTAGAGTGCCATTACCCGGTCCATCTCGTTCTTTTTCCTTGCCCGCAGGTACGACACCGATATGGTCTTGTTCGTGTAGTAGCGCACGAGGTTGCGGTAGTTCAGCAGGCTGCGGTAGGCGTTCTCGACGATGGCGAGCCGTTCCGCGTCCGTGAGCGACATCCCCGTCACGTTCACCGCGTTCTTCAGGTCCTGCAGCACGTCCGAACTTTCGTCTATCAGCATGGCGTAGCCCGACGAGATGGCGGCAAGCTCCTCCGGCGTGTAGTTCCCGTCCGAGAGCATCTTCTGGTAGTTGTCCACGTAGGTTTCCGAGATTTCCATCACCAGCCCGACACTCTTCGCCACCTTCACGCCGCCCCTAACCACATCATGCACCGATTTCAGCGCGTCGTAATACGCCTTTCCCTGCTCGAACACCTTTTTCGTTTCCAGAAAGCCGTTCAGGGTGTTGGCTTTCGTTCCGGCTGTCTCCACCATCTCCTTGGCGGAGTTGATGATGCTCTGGGCGAGGTTGCCGGGGTCGGACACCACCCATTGGGCGTGTGCCCCTCCCGTACCCGTGAGGCACAGGCAGACCGCAATCAGCGGCATTTTCAGTTTCTGTCTTATTTTCATATTCACGTTGGATTTAGTGGTACATGCTTATTGTTCTTCTTTCTTTTCGCCGTCAGCTATTTCATCCGTGTCCACCCGGATATAGTCGCCGTTAGGCGAAAAGGACAGGACGTCCGTTTCCTCGTTGTATGCCACGTCGATGCGGTATCCCGTGTTCATGTACAGGTTGCCGTCCGCCTCCCTTTGCAGCAGGTAGGTTTCCGGCTTCAATTTCCTGCGGACTCCCGTCCTGCGGAACAGTGTCACCTTGTAGTGTGCGCCCTCCTTGTACACCAATATGTCAGGCTTGCCCTCCACGCTTTCCCAGTTTCCGCAAATCTTCTCGCGCACATCTTCGTTTTCTCTCATTACCGTGTCGCAGGCTTGCAGCATCAGCGATGCCAGCCCTATCAGACCGCCGCACAGCAGCAGCCTTTCCGTCTTTGTCATTTTGATGTTCATAATTTTTCAGTTCTTGTTTTTTAATCGGTTATTCTTCTTTTGTTTATAAGTCATTTTTCTTTTCACCTTCAGGCATTTCAGCCCTCTTCCTTCCGCCGCTCCGCCACCTGACGGATGGCGGCTTCCATGTCGCCGCCCAGCTTCTCCGCCAGCTCGCGCACTTCCGTCTTCTCCGTTTCCTCCGTCGTGTAGGCGAGGTACTCGTGCATCGACACCTCCGTGGCATACACCGCCGAGTGCGTGCCGCCAAGTCCGATCCAGACCTCCTTGTACCGCCTTGCCGGGTCGTTGGACTGGTTGATGGAGAGTATCTGCGACTTTTCCTTTTCCGTCAGACCCAGTAGCGACTGTATCTGGTCAAAGCGGTTCATGTATTTTCTCTGGTCAAGCAGTATCTTGCAGTCAGAGTTGTTGATGATGCTCTCCTTCACAATCGGCGAGCTGATGATGTCGTCCACCTCCTGCGTCACCACGATTGCCTCCCCGAAATACTTTCTCACTGTCTTGTAGAGGTATTGGAGGTAGGATGCCATGTTCGCCGATGACAGGGCTTTCCATGCCTCCTCGCATATCAGCTGCTTGCGCACGCCTTTCAGCCGCCGCATCTTGTTGATGAACGCCTCCATGATGATAATCGTCACCACCGGGAAAAGCTCGGCATTGTCCTTCACCGCATCAATCTCGAAGACCACGAACCGCTTGTGCAGCAGGTCGATGTTCTCCTCCGAGTTGAGCAGGAAGTCGTAGCGCCCGCCCCGGTAATACTGCCGGAGCGTGGTCAGCAGGTTGTCGATGTTGAAGTCCGACTTCTCCACCTTGATGTAGCGTTCCTCCATTTCCTTGCGGTACACGTGCAGGTACTCATAGAATGTGTTGAACGACGGTACGATGCTCCTGTCCTGTTGGAGTTTCAGCAGGTAGGCGTTCACCGCACTTCCCAGCTCAGCCGATTCCGTCTTCGTGGCGGGCTCGTTCTCGCTTTTCCACAGCGTCAGCAGCAGCGTCTTGATGCTGTCCTTCTTCTCCACGTCGAACACTCCGTCGTCCGTGTAGAACGGGTTGAACGAGATGGGTTTATCCTCCGTATAGGTGAAGTAGATGCCGTCCTGCCCGTGCGTGCGTCGGTGTATCATCTCGCACAGTCCCTGATAGGAGTTCCCCGTGTCCACCAGTACCACGTGCGTTCCCTGCTCGTAGTATTGTCTGACCAGATGGTTCATAAAGAACGACTTGCCGCTGCCCGAAGGTCCCAGCACGAACTTGTTGCGGTTCGTGGTGATGCCGCGCTTCATCGGCAGGTCGGAGATGTCGATGTGCAGCGGCTTGCCGCTGATGCGGTCCGCCATGCGGATGCCGAAAGCCGAGGGCGAGTCCCGGTAGTTGGTCTCGCCTGTAAAGAGGCATACCGCCTGCTCGATGAACGTGTGGAACGATTCTTCCGCCGGGAAGTCCGCCGCGTTTCCCGGTATGCCCGCCCAGAACAGCGTCGGGCAGTCCGTCGTGTTGTGGCGCGGCACGCAGCCCATGCTTGCCAGTTGGCTCCCCACGTCGTTCCTTATCCTTTTCAATTCCTCCGTATCGTCGCTCCATGCCATCACGTTGCAGTGGGCGCGGACGGACTTCAGCCCCTGCGAGTGAGCCTCGTTCAGGTATTCCTCGATCCACTCGCAGTTGATGGCGTTCTGGCGGCTGTACCGCGAGAGCGACTGCATGTTCCTCGCCGACTTCTCGAAGCGGCGCAGCTCCTCGTCGCTGTTGCCGACAAACACGTACTGGTTGTAGATGTGGTTGCAGGGCAGCAGCAGCCCCAGCGGGGCGGCGAAGGACAGGCGGCAGTCCGAGCGGTCGGTGGAAAGACGCTCGTAGCGGTAATCCGTTTCCACCGCCGCCGGCAGGTCTTCCGTGTCCGAGAGCGTGTGCAGGCACAGGCGGTTGCTGCCCACCCGCATCTCCTCCGCGCTCATGGCGATGTCCTCCAGACAGTCCGTGTTGCCGGGCGACAGGGCGAGGTATCTGCCTATGATGCCCGTTTCCTTTTCTGTTCCGGCAAGCTCGTCATCGGAAAGCCGGCGCAGTTTGATGTGCCCCGAATCGTTCAGGATACGTGCGAACTGTTCCACCGCCTCCATGAACTTCACCGCCGTTTCCCTGTCCCGTATCTCTTTCGGGACGATGTGCCCCCGGCACAGCGTGCTCCAGTTGCTCTGCCGCCTCATGTGCTCCCTCGTCGTCTTGGTCAGGAACAGGTGGCATATGTGGTTCAGATACGGACGCTCGTTGAAGTGCATCCCGTTGCTCCGTGCGAGGAAGCCCGTGCCCGTCTTCTGCCAGTCGGGGCGGTATTCCTCCTTTACATACCAGTCCTGCTTGTGCAGCACCGAGTGGTCGGGCAGCACCTTTATCGCCTTGCACCACGTGGCGTGGATGCCCTCGTATTCCTCAGCCGTCACGGTATAGACCTCCGGCAGCTCCACCTCGAAGGCGGCGGTGATGTCCGCGTCCTTCGAGATGATGCAGCCGTGTTCCACCGCCAGCAGCGGGAAGCGGCTCTCCAGCGTGGTTGCTTTCATTACGTTTCTCATGCTTTTCCTCCTTTCTTTTTCCGTCCTAACAGATGGGACACCCGTCTGCGGTGGAGCAGGTAGCGGGGGCGCATCCGTGCCGCGCCCAGCTTCATCAGTCCGTGTTCCCCGTACTTCGCGTTCAGCCGGAACGTGAGCCACACGACGGCGGAAGCCGCCGTGACGCCGAAGCCGATGCAGAGCCACTGGCCCGCGCCCGCCATGTACAGGATGACAAACAGGATGAAGACGGAGAGCAGCCCGCCGCAAAAGATAAAGAGGTACTGGCTTTTTAACCCCTTGAACTCCACCGGACGACCGATGCCCTTGTTTACCGGGTATTTTTCGCGCTTAGCGCTCAACAACTCGTCAGCCATAGTCCTTATACCTTATATTATACATGTATGGAAAACGCCTGTTTAGAGGAAGAACGAGCGTAGGATGGTTGCGCTCACTATCAGGAAAATACACGCCCCGAACCAGCTCGCGGCGGTCTTGCTCGTGTCCGGGTCGCCCGACGAGAACTTCCCGTATATCTTGATGCCCCCGATAAGGCCCACCACCGCGCCGATGGCATAGATGAGTTTCGTCGCCGGGTCGAAATACGATGTCACCATGCTGGTGGCTTCGGTGATGCCCGCCATGCCGTTGCCCTGAGCGAAGGCGGAGATGTTGGCAGCCAGCAGAAGGGCTGCGAGGATGGTTTGTTTCTTCTTCGATGTCATTGTCATAGTCTTTCTTCGTTTTTGTGCCTTGGGGTGGGATATTCCCTTCGGCGGTTGATACTTTTTTTATTCTTGCGGCTTGGGATAAAGCCGGCGTCTGGATTTAGTGGATTCGGTGGCAAGCCGTCTTTCAGCCGTAGTCGGTTTTCTTTTTTCGCATCTTCGTTACGTTTTTTACATTGTTATACATAGTCGCGGATGTTGAAGTTCTCGTATTCCTTCCGTACAGCCGCTTTCATTCTTGTTTTCTTCTCTGCGGGCCGGATACTTGTGAGATAGGTTTCCACCATTTCCGATACCCTTGCCTCGTACCGGGCATTGTTGCGCCGGAACATGTCGTAGAACTCCGTCCCTTCCAGCTCGTGGAATACCTTGCCCGCCTGCAGGATGTCGGCTTTCCCTGCCTTCGGGTCCTTCACCGCCCTCGCCGCACGGTCGATTTCGTCAAAGGTGCTTCCGCCAGCCTGTGGCGGTTCTTCGTCAAGTTCCCCGTCCGTATCGTGGACGCGGTTGTCCCTGAAAACCTCGTCCAGATCCTCGTCGGGCACTTGGCGCGACGGCTTCGTTTCCGCAGCGTGGCTGCCGGCGGTTTCCATTTCGTCGTCAAAGGTAACGTCCTTTTCGTCCACCGCCTCGCTTTGCATTTCCGTGGCAGCATTTGGCTTCGTTGTGGCAGTTTGTGGCTTCGTTTCCGGCATTCTGAACCTGCTCTTGCCCATAATCTCGTCCGGCGGTCTTTGATGCGCGTTTCCGGCATCCTCCCTGTTGTCCGCCTTCCGTGCCTCCTTGCGTTCCCATGTCAGGTAGAACAGAATCCACAGGTTGCACGCCATCATCAGGATTAACGGCAGCGTCACCATCGGCTTATCGTTATCTGTCCGACGACATCGTGGCTTTTCTTCCTGTACAGGCTCTCCAGTTCCGTACTGTGGCGTTCAAGGTGTTCGGTGACGATGCGGTCTATATAGCCGGATATGGTCGTCCCGTTTTCTCCCGCCATGCCCGTTATGCGCCTGACCGCCTCGTGGTTCTCCCTGCTGATGTACACCGCCTTCTGCGCGGTGCCTTCCGGCTTGCGTCCGTTAAGGTACTTGTCCTTATAGGCTTCCTCTCTCTGCTTTCTTCTGAAAATGCGGATGTTCAGTTTCATTCTGTCTTTACTTTTTTATGTGATACAATGTTTTCTTCAAATCAGGTTGTCCCTCTTGCGGCGGTACAGGTCGTTGATTTCGTCCTTGTTCTCTTCAAAGTGGCGCATCAGCACCGTGTCGATATAGCCGCCCACGGTTATTTCCTTGTCGGTGATGGTGTTCACTATCTTTGAAACGATGCTGTGCGCCTCCTTGCTGATGTACACGCAGTGCCGGAGCTTCACCCCGTTCCGTTTGAGGAAGGTCGAGCCGTAGTCAGGCTTCTTCCTTTTCACAGGCTCGCTCCGTGCTTTCGCTTCCGTGGGTTGTACCGTATCTGCCTGTGTGTTGCCGGTATCGGGTTCTTCCGTTCCTTCCCTTGCCGGAGGTCCGCCCATCTGACGGGATTTTCCTATGGAGGCAAGCAGCAGGCTCTCGTCTATGCCCTCCGTATTCAACTTTCGGCTTGCCATAGGATTCATCCGTTGATGATGGAACATATTTCCTCCGACAGCTCGCGGATACGGCTTCCCTTCAGCATGGAGGCGTCCGGCGGCAGGATGGTCGAGCGGAACACCGGCTTGCGGTCGTCCGACGGCTCGCGGCGGAAACGCTTGCTGTCGGGCAGCCTCGTTTCAAGGACATGGAAGTCGTTTTCGGCGAACAGCTTCCCGTACAGGTCGTACAGCCCGGTCTTCTCCCGTCCGTCCACCATTGTCCAGAACAGCGATATGCCTTTCGTCTTGGCAAGCCCGGTGGTGACGAGGTTGTCGCTGAACATCATCACGAACTGCAACGCGCTTTCCACCACGAAACGGTCGGCGCTGACAGGCGTGAAGATATAGTCCATCTGCGAGAGTGTCTTTATCACCCCGTCGCTTTTCAGCGTGCCCGGCAGGTCGAAGAATACGATTTCCGGTCTGTACCCTTTCTCTGACAGCAGGCTGTCCGCGTCGTCCAACGCTTGCACGGCATTGCTTCGGACGATGGGGAACCCCTTGCGCCCCGACTTGCGGAAATGCTCACAGGCGACGGCCTTCAGGCTGTCGTTCTTTTCGATGAGTGCCGTTTCCTTGTCGCGCAGCCCGGCGATGCTGTGCTGCGGCTCGTCGCAGTCTATCACGGCGACATCAATCCCCATCACGTTGTGGATGTAGTTGGCTACGAGTGCGGTGACGGTCGATTTGCCGACACCGCCTTTCTGTGTTGCAAATGCAACGAATGTTTCCTTGTTCATTTTTCTGTATGTTTTAATCGTTGTGGGTTTATGACTGTGGCGGTGTGCTTCCCCGCCTGTTCGTTTCTCCGCTTCCGTATATATGCGTATGCGCACTTTCTTGCATACACGCATTTTTACGGAGGTCTTGGTTTGGTTCCCCACCGGTGTGCTGTTGTACGCCGATACGTCAATACGTCAGCACGTATGTACGTCAGTGCATCAGTACGTATGCATGTCAGTATGTCAGCAGGGCGGTGTGTCTGTCCGTCCGTGCGGACTTGCCTTTTCAAATGTATGTTTCCGTCCATGTTCATTTACTTGCCTTGTTGCTTCATCGTTTCTGTCCGCAAAGGAATATACAAATCCGCCGGTCTGTATCGTTTCCCCATTGCGTGGCAGCATTTGGCTTCGTTCCGGTAGCTTGTGGCGTTGTCCGGCCCCTTTCCGGTGCGTTTTTACCCCGTACCTTTGCACCCAAGCGGCAGGGCAACGCTCCCGATGCGCACACCGCACCCCGGCTCCGTCCTTCTTTTGGGCAGCTTGCAGGTATCGGGCGACCGATACCTTGTGGGGTTGGTAAAAGACAGGTATATCCCCAATCCGTCGTGTACGGATTCTTGTGTCCACGAAGACACAGCAAGGTGTCCTTTGAGTTACTCAAAGGGTTTCCGGTTACTCCCGGAAACGGCCTTGCCCCTTGCGGGGGAGGGCTTCCCCTCCGAAGTCGGGAAGCCTGTTTCCTACCTGCGGTATGCGTGCCGGAAGCTGCGCTTGTGCCGTGAAACCACTAAATCCATAATAAAGATGAATAAGAAAAAGAACGGGGATGAAACGCCCAAATGGGAGCGGCATCCGAAAGAGAGCCGCAAGTCGCACTGCGTGATGGTGCGCTTCGACAACGAGGAATGGCAGAAGTTTCTTGCCATGTATGAGAAATCCGGCGTGTACGCGAGGGCGGTGTTCCTGAAAGCGCACTTCTTCGGACAGCCCTTCCGTGTATTGGTCACGGACAGGACGTTGCTGGACTACTGCACGAAACTCTCCGCTTTCCATGCACAGTACCGCATGGTCGGCAACAATTACAACCAGACGGTCAGGGAGCTTCGCTGCCATTTTTCGGAAAAGAAAGCGATGGCATTGCTCTACAAGCTGGAGCAATGCACGAAGGAACTGGCTGCCTTGACACGGCAGGTCATGGAACTTTCAAAAGAGTTTGAGGAAAGATGGTCGCGAAGATAAGCATGGGGACATCGTTGTACGGCGCACTCGCCTACAACGGTCTGAAAGTGAATGAGGGAGAAGGCAGGCTCCTTGCCGTAAACCGGATATTCGACGACGGCAGCGGACGGGTGGACGTGGCACGTGCCGAGCGGGACTTCAAGCGGTTCATGCCGGAGCAGGTGCGCACGCGGAACAGGGTCATCCACATTTCCCTGAATCCGCACCCCGACGACCGCCTGACCGACATGGAGCTGGAGCAGCTCGCACGCGAGTATCTCGACAGGCTGGGGTATGGCGAACAACCTTACCTCGTGTTCAAGCACGAGGACATCGACCGCCACCACCTGCATATCGTTTCCGTCAATGTGGACGAAAAAGGCAGGCGGCTCAACAGGGACTTCATCCACCGGCGCAGCAAGCGCATTACCTCCGAGTTGGAAAAGAAGTACGGGCTGTACCCGGCTGACCGCAGGCAGTTCCGCAACGAGAATCCGCTCCGCAGGGTGGACACATCGCAGGGCGACGTGAAGCGGCAGGTGTCGAATGTCGCAAAGGCGGTCATGGCAGGCTACAAGTTCCAGACAATGGGCGAATACCGCGCCCTGCTCTCGCTCTACAATGTCACGGTGGAGGAAGCCCGTGGCATGGTGAACGGGCGCGAGTATCACGGGTTGGTCTATTCTGCCACTGATAATGCCGGCAATAGGATCGGTAATCCCTTCAAGGCTTCCCGTATCGGCAAGTCCGTCGGCTATGAAGCCGTACAGCGCAGGTTTGAATACTCCAAAGGGCAAATCCGCGACAGGCGTCTGGCGGAGATGACGCGCAAGACCGTCGCCGCCGCCCTTGCCCGGACGTACCGCCGGGAGGAGTTTGTCGCCCTGCTCAAAGCGAAAGGTGTGGATGTGGTGTTCCGCCACACCGATGAGGGACGCATCTACGGGGCGACCTTCATCGACCACCGCACGGGCTGTGTGCTCAACGGCTCACGCTTGGGCAGGGAGTTTTCCGCCAATGCCTTGCAGGAGCATTTTACTTTGCCGTATGCAGGTACTCCGCCCATGCCTTTTACTGTTACGGTGGACGGGCAGCAGCCCGAAGTACATGCTTCTGAGGAATATGACGAAGGATATTCCTCCGGCTTGGGCTTGCTCGGCGGCGGCGCTTCGGGCGCACAGGCGGAGGAAGCCGCCTTCGAGCGCGACCTCAAGCGCAGGCGGAAGAAACGCCGCAAGGGGCTGGGGTTATGATTTATTTACGAACAACTTAAAAACAGAAACAGATTATGTCACAACAGGAAGACGATTTGAGGGCATTGGCAAAAATCTGTCTCTTATACACATCTGACGCTGCCGACGACTTA
>ENA-OYXK01001457-OYXK01001457.1-human-gut-metagenome-genome-assembly--contig:-NODE-1457-length-10585-cov-5.469706_pt1 | contig 10585 bp, 7 predicted proteins | sample MGYA00244215_ERZ653417 | MGnify/ENA primary metagenome ERZ653417 (study PRJEB26926, sample SAMN06164905) | human gut metagenome | biome: ENVO:00009003; feature: ENVO:2100002; material: ENVO:00002003... | reverse complement strand
GTGAGGAATAATAAGGAGGAGCCGTTTTTATGCCAAATAACAATGAACAACAATATGAACCGTTAACATTTGATGCGATTAAGATCGGCCTGGCTTCACCTGAAAAAATCCTGGAGTGGTCCAGAGGTGAGGTAACAAAGCCGGAGACCATCAACTACAGGACTTTGAAGCCGGAGAAGGACGGACTTTTCTGTGAGAGAATCTTCGGACCAAGCAAAGACTGGGAGTGTCACTGCGGTAAATACAAAAAGATCCGTTATAAGGGGGTTGTATGTGATCGCTGTGGTGTTGAGGTTACAAAGGCCAGTGTTCGTCGTGAGCGTATGGGACACATCGCTCTGGCAGCACCGGTATCCCATATCTGGTACTTCAAAGGAATTCCGAGCCGTATGGGTCTGATCCTTGATATTTCTCCAAGAACACTGGAGAGAGTACTTTACTTTGCTTCTTACATCGTGCTTGATAAGGGAGAGACAGATCTCTCTTACAAGCAGATTCTTTCAGAGGCAGAGTATCAGGAAGCAAAGGAAAAATGGGGAAGACATGCATTCCGTGTAGGTATGGGTGCTGAATCCATCAAAGAGCTTCTTGAGTCTATTGACCTTGAGAAAGAATATGCAGAACTTCAGGCAGGCCTGGAGAATGCAACAGGACAGAAGCGTGCGAGAATTGTAAAACGTCTGGAAGTTGTAGAAGCATTCCGCGAGTCCGGAAACAGACCGGAGTGGATGATCCTTACAGCTATCCCGGTTATCCCGCCGGATCTGCGTCCTATGGTACAGCTGGATGGAGGACGTTTTGCAACATCTGACCTGAATGATCTGTACAGAAGAATCATTAACAGAAATAACCGTCTGAGAAGACTCCTTGAACTGGGAGCACCAGATATTATCGTAAGAAACGAGAAGCGTATGCTTCAGGAAGCTGTTGATGCGCTGATCGATAACGGACGTCGTGGACGTCCGGTAACAGGACCTGGAAACAGAGCACTCAAGTCTCTGTCTGACATGCTGAAAGGTAAGTCCGGACGTTTCCGTCAGAACCTGCTTGGTAAGCGTGTTGACTATTCAGGACGTTCTGTTATCGTCGTTGGACCGGAACTGAAGATCTATCAGTGTGGTCTGCCGAAAGAGATGGCAATCGAGCTGTTCAAACCGTTCGTTATGAAAGAGCTGGTTTCCAACGGTACTGCACACAACATCAAAAACGCAAAGAAAATGGTCGAGAAACTCGAGCCGCAGGTATGGGACGTTCTCGAGGACGTCATCAAAGAGCATCCGGTTATGCTGAACCGTGCCCCTACACTGCATCGTCTGGGTATCCAGGCGTTCGAGCCGATTCTGGTAGAAGGTAAAGCAATTAAGCTTCACCCGCTGGTTTGTACCGCATTCAACGCCGACTTCGACGGTGACCAGATGGCTGTCCATCTGCCGCTGTCCGTAGAAGCACAGGCAGAGTGCCGTTTCATGCTTCTTTCTCCGAACAACCTGCTGAAACCGTCCGATGGTGGTCCGGTAGCCGTTCCTTCCCAGGATATGGTTCTTGGTATCTACTATCTGACACAGGAGCGTCCGGGCGAGAAGGGCGAAGGAAGCTTCTTCCGCGATATGAACGAAGCCATCCTGGCATACGAGAACGGATACATTACCCTGCAGACCAAGATTACCATCCGCTGCGAAAAAGAGATGGAAGATGGTACTGTAATGCAGCAGAACGTAAGCTCCACACTCGGAAGATTCCTCTTCAATGAGATTCTGCCGCAGGATCTGGGATACGTAGACCGTACGGTTCCGGGTAATGAGCTTGCTCTTGAGGTTGATTTCCTCGTTGCAAAGAAACAGCTGAAACAGATTCTGGAAAAAGTCATCAATACACACGGAGCTACCAAAACCGCAGAGGTTCTGGACTATATCAAGGCAACCGGATATAAATATTCCACCCGTGCAGCCATGACCGTATCCATTTCCGATATGACCGTGCCGCCGCAGAAGCCGGAGATGCTCGCCGAAGCACAGGCAACGGTAGACAAGATTACAAGAAACTTCAAACGTGGTCTTATTACAGACGAAGAGCGTTACAAAGAGGTTGTAGATACCTGGAAGAAGACCGACGATGCGCTGACAAAAGCACTGCTCGACGGACTGGATAAATACAACAACATCTTCATGATGGCTGACTCCGGAGCCCGTGGTTCCGATAAGCAGATCAAACAGCTGGCCGGTATGCGAGGACTGATGGCCGATACAACCGGACATACCATCGAGCTGCCGATCAAGTCAAACTTCCGTGAAGGTCTTCAGGTACTGGAATACTTCATGTCCGCACATGGAGCACGAAAAGGTATGTCCGATACCGCGCTTCGTACCGCCGACTCCGGTTACCTGACCCGTCGTCTGGTAGACGTTTCTCAGGACCTGATCATCCGTGAAATCGACTGTGCCGAGGGCAAGGACGAAATTCCGGGTATGTGGGTCAGCGAGTTCACAGACGGAAAAGAGCAGATCGAGAGTCTGCAGGATCGTATCACAGGCCGTTTCTCCTGCGAGACGATCAAAGACAAGGACGGCAACGTCATTGTAAAAGCAAACCATATGATCACCCCGAAACGTGCTGCCCGTGTCATCAAAGACGGCATCAACGAGAACGGTGAGCATTATACAAAAGTAAAAATCCGTACCATTCTTACCTGCCGTTCCGGTAACGGAATCTGCGCAAAATGCTATGGTGCCAACATGGCAACCGGCGAGGCAGTACAGGTTGGTGAGTCTGTCGGAATTATCGCAGCACAGTCGATCGGTGAGCCTGGTACACAGCTGACCATGCGTACCTTCCATACCGGTGGTGTTGCCGGTGGAGATATCACACAGGGTCTTCCTCGTGTCGAGGAGCTTTTCGAGGCAAGAAAGCCGAAAGGACTTGCCATCATCACCGAAATCGCCGGTGTTGCACAGATCAAAGACACCAAGAAGAAACGCGAAATCGTTGTTACCAATCCGGAAGACGGCGTATCCAAGACATACCTGATCCCTTACGGATCCCGTATTAAGATCGCAGACGGAACTGTTCTGGAAGCCGGAGACGAGCTGACCGAAGGTTCTGTCAACCCGCACGATATCCTGAAGATCAAAGGTGTACGTGCCGTTCAGGATTACATGATCCGCGAGGTACAGAGAGTTTACCGTCTGCAGGGTGTAGAAATCAACGATAAGCATATCGAGGTTATCGTTCGCCAGATGCTGAAGAAGATCCGCATCGAGGAGAACGGAGATACCGAATTCCTTCCGGGCGACATGGTAGACTTCCTGGATTACGACGAGACCAACAAAGCTCTGATCGCAGAAGGCAAAGAGCCGGCAGAAGGAAAACAGGTACTGCTTGGTATCACCAAAGCATCCCTGGCATCCGATTCCTTCCTGTCCGCAGCATCCTTCCAGGAGACCACCAAGGTTCTGACCGACGCTGCTATCAAGGGTAAGGTTGACCATCTGGTAGGCCTGAAAGAGAACGTTATCATCGGTAAACCGATCCCGGCCGGTACCGGTATGAAGTGCTACAGCAACATTCATCTGAATACCGACAGCATGATCGAGGAAGAAGAGGACGAGGATCTGATTCTGACCGAAGATCTTGAGGACGAAATTCCGGCAGCAGAAGCTCCGGTTGAAGAACCGTCAGCTGAAGAGGAAGAGCCGATGCTTGACTTCGACTTTGAGGAAATGATTCCGTCAAAGGATGATACCGAGGAGTAAACCCTTTCCGGTTAAAAAATAAATATGTCATTTGTGGAAAGCAGAGAATTCCCGGTTCGCCGGGGTCTCTGCTTTCCTTGTATTTTCGGGAGCATTTTGTTACAATGGAGACAGAAAAGAGGGAAGCCTATGTGGATAAAAAAATTACCTGGCATCGTGGCAAATGCGGCGGTACTGATTCTGAATGTGTTTGCGATTCTGATGATCGTGGGGCTGTTTCTTCATCAGGGAACGACGGGGGAGCGTGTGAAAGAGACGATTACGCGTTTTTCCACGACGTCGCAGGAGTATTATTCCGAGGGAGAGGCATACAGCCAGAAGAGCGACCGGGTGCATACGTATGCGGTGAAAGAAACAAGGTAATTATTCAGAGCCCCATCTCGATTCCGCTTACGCTGCATCTCGATGTGGCTTGTCGCCATATGAAATTCCAGAAAAAACTGCTCATTCATGCAAGCATGATTCGCAATTTTTTCTTCCATTTCGCATGGCTCTGAATAATTACCAAATAAAGAGGAAAAGATGAGGAAAACTATGCTCCAAGAGTGGAAAAGAAAAGGAAAAAAATTCCGCCATGTGGAAAAAGATGGAGAAGAAACGACGGAGCTTTCTGTGAAAATACGGGCGGCAAAATTTCGTGATCTGCCGATGAGTCTGCGGATTCTGATCGTGAATCTCAGTCTGTTTCTGATTCTGTGCGCCGTATTTTTTATGGCAGGCGCGTATCTGTATGCGCCGCAGGCGGCAGGACGGAATTATGTGGAAGCATGCCTGGCAGGAGACTGGAACAGTGCATACGATGTATGCCAGTTCCCGGACAGCACGTTTCTGTCGCGGAAGAACTACGTCAATGCAATGACCTGGAAAGCAAAACAGGACGGCACTGACGGGCAGGAAACACCGGAGATCAAGAGCTTTTTCATGCGCAGAAAACAGAATCTTGAGACCGGGGAAAACAGGATTTATACTGTGCGGTACACGTTAAAAGGCGTGAGCGACTCGCAGGAAGAAACATTGGAGATCGCCGCCGGGGATACCGTAAAATGGAACTTCAAAGAGTGGTACGTTGTGCCGAAAGACAGCTGCGTGACGGATGTCGAAATCACCGTCCCGGCGGATGCCTCGTTCTATCTGGACGGCGTGCAGGTCGGGAAAAAGTATTTAAAAGAGACGGCAGATAACGTCAGCATCTACAAAATCCCGTATCTCTTCCTCGGCGGCCACACCATTGAACTGACCGAAAAACAGAAAGACCCATACCGCGAGATCGTCCTCGTGCAGGACAACAGCAGCATGGAATTCCTGCCGGATTTAAAACTCAACGATTCCACCGGCAAAACCATCGCCGACCGCGCAGAAGAGTCCCTGGACAAGGTATTCACAGCCGCAGCCGCCGGAAAATCCTTCAGCACCATCAAAAATGAATTTTCCGCCGACACCGCCGTACAGAAAACCGCCAAAGAACAGTACCAGCAGCTCTGCGATGCCTACCTGAACAGCGACACCAACACCGGAATCACCAGCATCACCGTGAGCAGCGTCTCCACAACCGTAACCAACGAATCCAACCAGATGAAGATTGAAACCAACGTGACCGCTGCGATCGAGCGACGAACCCGTTTCCTCCATTTCTTCCGCAAAACCAAAATAGAGACCGTCACCTGGAAACTCGAGTCCGTTGTGACGCTGGAAAACGAAAAATGGGTGATGGGCAGCGATTTCCTGACTAAAATAGGACATGAGGCATAAGGTGTTTGCTTCCGTTGTTCTGGCAACGTTAAAACTTTGCAGTTACTCTTAAGCAGAGAGGATAATCAGGCTGGACAGGTGAAAGACTTGTGATTTGGTGGCAAAGCACCAGAAAGAAACCAGGTTTTTTAAAAGAGAGTGACAAAGAGTGATTTTGTATCCGCTTTTACCATGGGTGCAGAGTCACTCTTTTTTTGTGACAAGATGTTAAGAAACGATAAACATTAATTTACCAGAAGTGGAAAAATGTAAGAATTTGTGCCTTGCATCTTAGGTCAGATCACGTTATGATAGTAAGTAGAAAAATGTCGAAAAACGTTTGTGTTACGATGGAAGAAAGTTCCGCAAAGGGGCGGGACGATGGAGTATAAACAGATCATATGGAAAGAAAATCATTGAAACAGAGAAGAAAGCAGATGCGCCGCAGACAGATGATGCAGAAAGTATCACGGATTTCCCTGTGTGTGGTAATCGGCCTTCTTTTTCTTGCGCTTATCTGGAAATTTGCTGGAGCGCAGCTTGCGAAAAAAGGAATTGTACTGAGTAATGACACAGCCGCAAAGACGGTGAGCGAGACGGCGCCAGAGGCGGAGGACGGATCGGGAAATGCGGGAATTAAGAAGCTTGCGGAGACCACGCCGCCGAATGAGACGCCGGGATGGCAGTACAGCTCGTCGGGCTGGTGGTACGCAACGGATGCCACAACGTACTACGTCAACGGCTGGGCAGATATCGACGGAAACCAGTACCATTTTGATTCCAATGGTTACATGGCGACCGGCTGGAAAGCGATCGGCGGAAAAGGCTGTTACTTTGATGACCAGGGTGTTTACCAGCCAGACCGCAACGGCTCGATGATGGTAGCCCTGACCTTTGATGACGGCCCAGGCGTCTATACCAGCACGCTTCTCGATACGCTGGAGCAGTACGGGGCACAGGCGACGTTCTTTATGCTCGGCAGCAATGTGGAAAAATACGGTGCAGATGTGATCCCGCGCATGGCGGCGATCGGCTGTGAGCTTGGAAACCACTCCTATGCGCATCCGAATATGAAAGAACTGAGCACCGACGACGGCCTTGCCCAGTTCCAGATGACGGATGATCTGATCGCCCAGTACAACAACGGACAGGGTGCAACTGTCATCCGTTTCCCGTATGGAAACAGCACCGATGAACTGCTCGCATCTATCGGCCGCCCGAGCATCATGTGGGATGTCGATACGCTCGACTGGCAGACGAAAAATGTCCAGGCGAATATCAGTGCCGTTCTCGATAACGTGAGCCCGGGGGACATTATTCTGATGCACGATATCCACGAAACAACCGTAGAATCATGTGCGACGATCGTGCCGGAGCTGATGAACCGCGGCTATGAGCTTGTCACGGTTCATACCCTTGCCGCAGCCAATGGCGTAGATCTTGCCGCTGGAGAGACGTATTACGGCTTCCACGGCGGAACAACAAATGAATAGAAGAGAAGGCAGAAAAAAGAAACCCCGCGGGTTCACCTTTCAAACAGAAGGGAACCGGCGGGGTACTTTTATGATAAGAATTTATTTCATTGCCGCTCTCTTACGAAGTCTGGAATCCAGCTCTTTCTTACGGATACGTAAGGAAACCGGAGTAACCTCAAGAAGCTCGTCCTTGTCGATGAAGTCCAGAGCCTGCTCCAGGGAAAGGATTCTCGGCGGAGTCAGACGCAGTGCCTCGTCGGAGGAAGAAGTACGGGTGTTGGTCAGGTGTTTCGTCTTGCAGACGTTCAGCTCGATATCCTCAGCCTTACCGTTCTGTCCGATAACCATACCGGCGTAAACCTTCTCGCCAGGTCCGATGAACAGAGTACCGCGCTCCTGTGCGGAGTACAGACCGTAGGTAACGGACTCGCCTGCCTCGAAAGCGATCAGGGAACCCTGTTTGCGGTATTCGATGTCGCCCTTGTACGGTGCGTAATCTTCAAACTCGGTGTTCAGGATACCAGTTCCTTTGGTGGAAGTCATGAAGATTCCACGGAAACCAATCAGGCCTCGTGCCGGGATTTCGAACTCCAGACGGGTGGAACCATCGCTTGCGCGGCTCATGCCGTGAAGCTCGCCTTTACGCTCGCTGAGGAGCTGGATGACCGTGCCGGAGAACTCATCCGGAACGTCAACGTATGCGATTTCCATTGGCTCGAGTTTGCGTCCGCGCTCGTCCTCTTTGTAGATAACCTCTGCCTTACTTACTGCGAACTCATATCCCTCACGGCGCATGTTTTCGATCAGGACGGACAGATGCAGCTCACCACGGCCGGAAACCTTGAAGCAGTCTGCGGAATCAGTCTCCTCGACGCGGAGAGAAACGTCAGTGTTCAGCTCACGCATCAGACGGTCGCGCAGGTGGCGGGAGGTAACGTATTTACCTTCTTTACCTGCCAGCGGGCTGTCGTTTACGATGAAGTTCATGGAAATGGTCGGCTCGGAGATTTTCTGGAACGGGATGGAAACCGGGTTGTCCAGATCGCCGCAGAGAGTATCTCCGATGTGGATATCCGGGATACCGGAAACAGCAACGATAGAACCGATGCCTGCCTCAGTAACCTCTACTTTTTTCAGTCCGTCAAATTCATACAGTTTGCTGACCTTTACTTTTTTCTTCTTGGTCAGATCGTGGTGGTTGACCAGCATAACGTCCTGGTTCACGCGGATCGTTCCGTTTTCAACTTTGCCGACACCGATACGTCCAACGTATTCGTTGTAGTCGATGGTACTGATCAGAAGCTGTGTGCCAGCTTCCGGATCGCCGGTCGGAGCCGGGATGTATTTCAGGATGGTCTCGAACAGAGGAGTCATATCCTTCGGGGTATCGTTCAGATCGAGTACTGCATGACCCATCTTTGCGGATGCGTACAGAAACGGACAGTCAAGCTGTTCGTCAGATGCATCGAGGTCCATCAGAAGCTCGAGCACTTCGTCGATAACTTCATCCGGGCGTGCTTCCGGGCGGTCGATCTTGTTGATGCAGACGATAACGGACAGATCCAGCTCGAGTGCTTTTTTCAGCACGAATTTGGTCTGCGGCATAGCGCCCTCGAATGCGTCTACAACCAGAATAACGCCGTCTACCATTTTCAGAACTCGCTCAACCTCGCCGCCGAAGTCCGCATGGCCCGGGGTGTCGATGATGTTGATTTTTGTTCCTTTGTAGTAAACTGCTGTATTTTTGGAAAGAATGGTGATTCCACGCTCACGCTCGATATCGTTCGAGTCCATGACACGTTCCTGAACCTCCTGATTGGCACGGAAAACGCCGCTCTGTTTCAGAAGCTCGTCTACCAGTGTAGTTTTACCATGATCGACATGGGCGATGATGGCAACGTTTCTTACATCTTCTCTCGTTGTTTTCATTTCTTCATTCCTCTTCCTATGGGTTGACCCTGCCGGGTTCAATTTTTCAAAATTTCAAGCCGGCCGGGAATGTTTATCACAGCACAAAGGCAGGTGCCTTGCCGTTTTGTCTCTGCTGGATGCCTGCCTATCTAAACTATTATAGCACAGAACAGAGAAAAAAAACAGGGAAGATGTGACATTTTTTGTATTGCAATGGTAGAAAATACGAAGCATGTGGTGCGGTTTTTACAGAAACATATACAAAAAATTGGGCAGAATGCTGATTTGAATAGAAATAAAAAAATCTGGAAAAAAGTGGTTCTGAAAAAGAAATGTGGTTCATACATTAGGATTATAGATCAGCAAAGTACCGATCAGAAATCAATATTCAGAAAGAAAAGACAAAGGAAGGGGATTTTCATTATGGCAGACAAGATGATTGAAAACAATCAGGTGGTTATCATGGGAGAGATTGTCTCCCCGTTTACATTCAGCCATCAGGTATTCGGAGAGGGCTTTTACCTCGTCGATGTGATGGTCAAGCGGTTGAGTGAATCGCAGGACATCATTCCGGTGATGGTCTCCGAGCGGCTGGTGGACGTATCACAGGATTACCAGGGTGAGTGGATCTGCATCAGCGGTCAGTTCCGGTCCTACAACCGCCACGAGGAGAAGAAGAACCGTCTGGTACTCTCCGTATTTGCGCGGGAATTAAGCTTCGTGGAGGAAGAGGACGATTCCGTCAAATCCAACCAGATTTACCTCGATGGATACATATGTAAACCGCCGGTCTACCGGAAAACACCTCTGGGAAGAGAGATCGCCGACCTTCTGATCGCGGTCAACCGTCCGTATGGAAAATCAGATTATATCCCGTGCATCTGCTGGGGACGGAATGCGCGGTATGCCTCTGCGTTTGCCGTGGGCGGCCACGTTCTCATCTGGGGACGGATCCAGAGCCGGGAATATATGAAGCGGCTGAGCGAGACGGAAATGGAAAAGCGGACCGCATATGAGGTTTCGGTGAGCAAGCTGGAATACAGTGAGAATTGAAGCCAAGATCCGCTGTTGACAAGAAAATTTAATAATGCTATAGTAAAAGCAGAACTGAAGTGGATAGAGGTCGCATTACTTCAAGAGTACCTTTTCGGATGCCTCAGCAGCAAAAGAAGAAGAGGAAAAGGGAAGAATGCCGAAGGACATCCGGCGCTGAACCGGAATGCTCCTGGGCGCAGGTTGAAAAAATCTGCGACTGTCATCGAGAGATGGAGAGCTATCTGATCATAGATACTGCGTATGTGTGAATTTGGAGGCGATCTTATCGGGGATGAGACGCCTCTTTTTTTGCGGAAAGATAAGATTTCCGCGAAGCCCCTGCTCCGGCGCATGAATTGTTTCTATAGTGATCTGATATGACATACAGGAGGAAAAAAAGAATGTCTATTTTTAAAGGCGCAGCCGTTGCAATTATTACACCGATGACCGAAACACAGGAAGTGAATTACGAGAAACTCGGAGAAATTATCGAGGAGCAGATCGCAGGCGGAACCGACGCGATCGTCATCTGCGGAACAACAGGTGAGGCTTCCACCCTGTCCCACGAGGAGCATCTCGATACCATCAAATATACCGTAGAAAAAGTAAACCACAGAATCCCGGTTATCGCAGGTACAGCTGTCTCTTATACACATCTCCGAGCCCACGAGACTAGGCATGATCTCG
>ENA-OYXK01001448-OYXK01001448.1-human-gut-metagenome-genome-assembly--contig:-NODE-1448-length-10637-cov-5.500000_pt1 | contig 10637 bp, 9 predicted proteins | sample MGYA00244215_ERZ653417 | MGnify/ENA primary metagenome ERZ653417 (study PRJEB26926, sample SAMN06164905) | human gut metagenome | biome: ENVO:00009003; feature: ENVO:2100002; material: ENVO:00002003... | reverse complement strand
TCTACACCTATTAAGTCGTCGGCAGCGTCAGATGTGTATAAGAGACAGAGATTGAAGCTGGTGTAAAGGTTGATGGTGTTCTTGGATCGGGGTCTTTAGCTGCCATTGGAACGATTTCGCCATCGTTGGACACCAGTGTGCAGACGAATCGTAATAAAGTGTATATCGCACAGGGCGGTTTATATTGCAAGGGCTATAATCCCAAAGGATTCGACGGGATTTATGGTAGTGGTATGATTGAAAAAGTAAGGGAATTTGAAACAGATGCAGGTTTTATATCTACTACAGGAAATATCACACCTAAACTTTTAAAAGCGATTCTTAATACCGAGAATTTTCGACTTGATGAAGAAAAAGGTGATCATCAAATCCGAACGATTCAGCAGGCATTAAATCGTTCTTACAGTAATTACATGGACCTTATTCCATGTAATGGGATTTATGGAAAATTTACAAATAAGGGACTTATACGAGCGCTGCAGCATGAAATTGGAGAAACAGTAGATGGTGTTTTTGGCAGCGGGACGATGTCAAAATGTCCTACTATTAAGCGTGGTGGGGCTGCATCTAAATCAGTTGTTCTCATTTTACAATATGCCCTTTGTTGTAATAAATTTAATCCAAATCAACTTGACGGTGTTTTTGGAGCTGGTGCTGAAAGAGCTGTTAAAGAATTTCAGGAATTTGTAGGACTTATTGCTGATGGAATTGCCGGGAAAGACACGTGGGCTTCCCTTTTGACCAGTTCAGGAAATCCTAATAGAAAGGGAACAGGATGTGATCGTGCACATCCATTAACAAAAGAAATTGCCAGCGCATTAGCAGCAGATGGACGTAAAGTTATTGGCAGATATATCGGTGGCGGTCTTTGGAAACGTTTAAAGCGCGAAGAAATTGAAATTATTACAGAAACCGGAATGGATATTTTTCCGATTTACCAGACAGAAGGTAACCATAGTGGCTATTTTACATCTGCTAAAGGACGCACAGATGCTGCTACTGCAATTTCAAATGCCCAGAAATTAGGATTTCCTTCAAGGACTACCATTTATTTTTGCGTCGATTTTGATGCGCTGGAAACAGATATTAAAAATAGCATTCTTCCTTATTTTGAAGCTGTTTTTAAATTGTTTTCTGATACAGGACGTAATCCTAAAAATTACAAAGTTGGTGTTTATGGACCAAGAAATGTATGTATACAGGTAAGCGATAAAGGCTATGCTATAAGCAGCTTTGTGTCGGATATGTCAACTGGTTATAGCGGAAATTTAGGATATTTACTTCCGTCTAATTGGATGTTTGATCAAATTTCTACAGTAAAGTACACGGTCAATGGAAATACTATTGAAATAGATAATTTGATCGTATCCAAAAATTATAGAAAAATGGCGCCATTTGATCCGGAAGAAGTTCCAGAACCTGAATCGACTTCTCTCTTTAAAATGGATAATGCTGTTCTTAGCGAAAAAGATCGTAATATTGAGATCGCACTAGAATGTATCAATTATCGGCTTAAAGAAGAAGAAAAGGCGAAGGATACGGTTAATTCCATCAAATTTGATCTTCAGGAAATTAGGCGTAAGGATGAATATCAGTACTGCTATGAGAATTTTGGAGATGATAAAGTGAATATTACGGTTCAAATGTACCCCTGTTCCGAAGGAACGGATACCGGCAATCCGGTGTTATGATACCGTGAGTCCGGAACAGGGATACCACATTTTGTTACATGCAAGTTTACTCGCTTAATGCCGGATTCAAGCCATATACTTCACGCATGGATCTGTAATTCGTCGGGTCCGTTGGGATGATGTTAATCTTGTACGCATCATGCTTGATACGATCCAGGATCGCTTCCGCGAGCGGACTGTCATCGCCTCCCAGTTGATCGTACCAGCCATTGCAATCATACTGAGAACAAAAGATGGTTGACGACTTCTTGCGTCTCCTATGTAGGAGTTCCAGTATATCGTGCTGTTCTGATGCGGTTGGCTTCAACAGCAACCATTCATCGATGATCAGCAGAATCGGATTGGCATATTTGCTCTGGATCTTTTTGTAAGTTCCATCGTTACGTGCCATCTCTAACTCCAGGAGCAGGTCTGGAAGTCGAACGTATTTCGTAGTGTACCGACGCTTACAGGCTTCCATACCGAAAGCGCATGCCATGTAGGTCTTTCCACTCCCTGTGGCACCTGTGATGAATAGGTTTCGATGCTCTGTGATGTACTCACAGGTTGCCAGACGCTCGATCAGGCTGCGGTTGAGTTTCCGCCCGGAGGTATAGTTGATATCCCCGATGTATGCATCTGGCTGGTCGAATCCGGCATTACGGATCAGGCGCTTCAGGCTGTTACTCTTACGATTGCTGTATTCGATATCTACCAGCATTCCAAAACGATCCTCAAAGGAGATGTCCTTCATCCGGGCATCCTGCAGCTGGCTCAGGAATGCATCCGACATGGATGTCAGTCGCATTTCGATGAGTTTATCTATAGTGCTCTGTGTAGTCATGGTTCCTTACCTCCTGTAGTAATCCGCACCCCGTGTAAGTGCGTGGCTGTTTTTCCCTGAGCTCGTATGGCTATCGGTTACCACAGCTTTGTCAGCCGATGCTGTTCGGTCACTCCCGGTATCAAGTATGTTCTTGATGCTCTTATAGCTCGGAGTGGCTGTAAAGGTGAGCGCTTTACAGCAGGCAGCTTCCAGCCGATCGACAGAATACTTGTCGGCCAGTTTTAACAGCCCCATGCAACTACGGTAGGATTGTTGCTCTACCAGCTTGGAGGTAAGGATTGCATCCACGGTCTGGTAGGTACTGGAACCGATTCGCTTCGCCCATTGCCGGAAGCGGTCACCGTTCCACTCAAGATACTGCTGATGAGAAGACGGCATATGCTCTGTGATTGTGCTATACTGACCTTTGCGACCATACAGTCGGCGGTGAGACGCGATCCGGTTGTGGTTGTAGAAAACCTCAACGGTCTTGTCTGTGACCCTCACATCAACTTTGTGCTTTATATATTCATGTGGAACGGAGTATAGCATTCCCGCAAACGATATGTGATAATTGAACTGAACGGTGGCTTGTCTCCATTCCGCCTGTTCATATGGGGTAGCAGGCAACGGGGCCAGCAATGGCAGTTCTTCATCGCGGAAGATTTCATACCGGCTCCCATCTTTCTTTTGGAACGGGCGATGGCTGAAATCTTCCAGTTTCTTCCGGATTGCCTGATTTAACTCACCGAGAGAAAAGAACTGTTCATTCCGTAGCGCTGCAGTGATCCATGTGGAAATGTTTCCTACACTGCCCTCAGCATTAGGTTTATCCTTTGGAGAACGGACGCGTGCCGGAATAATGGCGGTGCCATAGTGTTCTGCCATTTCCTGATAGACGGCATTGATCCGTGGATCATTCCAGTTTTTATTATTATGATCCACAGCAGTGCGACAGTTGTCCGGCACAAGAATCTTTGCAACACCGCCAAAGTACTCGTACATGTGGACGTGTGCTGCAATCCATGACGCCTGTTTCTGATCTATAAAGGCTTCTACGTATGGATACTGACTGTAGGTCATAACACCCACAAAAATCTGCGCATCCAGAATTTCGCCGGTATCTGGGTCGATGATGTGCGCCGGATCGCCTGCCCAATCGACCTCGACCTGCTCTGCGGGCTTGCGGTTGATATGCATGGTGGCACGGCGCTTCTGCTCATCCTGCTGGATGTAGTAGCAGAACTGAGAGTACATAAGTGGTTCTTCTTTGGAGAGACGGCATGCTTCAAGATACTCTGTCCAAAGGAGCTTCTTATTCACTCCGTTCCGAAGAAGCTCTTTGCGGACATGCTCAAAATCGGGCATCCGCTTTGAAGTGGCTGACTTTGCCTTCACTTCAGGGAAAAGCAACTTGCCTAAGACTGGATCGCTGAGTTTAGGATCCAGAGGCCAGACAAGATGTTGCTCTCTGGCTGCCTTCAGCACCTTGTTGACAGTTGTCTTGGATGCATTGCAGCTAAGGGCAATGTTGGTTTGGCTGAGATTCAATCCGGCAAGCCGGATGATCTCACGATACTTGGTCATAAATGGTGACCTCCTTCGTAATGAATTTACGCTGCAAAGCGTATGAATTCATTATAAAGGGAATCGGTATCATCTGACCGGAATCACAGTATCCGAATACTGGAACGGTGGTATCACCAAAAACGGAACAGCGGTACTACATCACCGGAATGGCAGTTCAGAATCGCCCGGAATACTCAGATAAAGGTCGCTTTATTTTCCCTTTTCCAACTCAGAGTCCAGAGGAAAAATATACTTTAAAAGTAGAACATTATGAAAAATATACTGCTGAGAGGATTAAGGCACTGAATGGAGGAGGTAAACTTGCAGAGTTTGCGTCAAGTTTTTTTGGCACGGTAGGTTCCGTACTTTCATATTTAATGAAATACGCAGATATGGAGCGCAATGGCGAAGATGTTACGTTAAAGCAGCTTATCTATAATGCGGTGGATATATTTGTTCCGGGAACGGATGTTTTGTTGAAAAATTTATATTTTCCGACTCTTTCAGAAAAAGAAGATATTCTTTTCTCAACATTATATACAGTGCTCAGTAATGATACGCTGTATCATGATATCGTTACCGATTCGACACCATATTATATAACACCTTACAACTATCGCCCTGGAGATTCAGGTTCCGGAGATGATGGTCAAAAATCTTTTAAAATTTATGCAGGAGATAGTTTGGTTCAGGTAAGTGTAACGAAAGGCGGTAAGCACTTAGGCGATTATTATGTATACCTCAGAGATTATATTCCTAGGTGCGTCTGGTATTATAAAGCTACTATTTAGGATGATTTAAAGATAGCTTTATTCTGACAAAAATGTAAACCAGGTAAGAAATCTTGTTTTAAAGGTTTCTTGCCTGGTTTTTTTATGGTACGTTCAGCAGTGTACAGTTCTGATAAATAGAAGTTGTAATTTTGACATAAGTGGTTCTCTTGTGTAAAAAGCTATTATTATCCGGCAGTGGTGAGATCAAAAAGAGAATATTAGAAATAATGTAAACAAAATTATTTGTATTTTTGGCACTTTCCTTTCTTTAACGGCTAATAAGTGAAGGGTTTTTATTGGAAGAAGAGACGGAATGAGGAGGACCGTGTATCAATTTAGAATCCATAAAATAATGGAGGAAATATACGAATGAAAATTATTTGGCGTGCCTGTTCTGTTTTAAAGACATGGAGGAACTCTATGGTGATTATTCCGGAGCTCTCTGAGCCACCTGTCCGGACTTTGGGAGCCACCATTCCGGAGAATGAGAGCCACATATTCCGGTAATTCAGAGCCACATTTAAACGCTCTATTACATATATTTCCTTTATACTGTTGATACACACCATTGGTGTGAATACAGGTAAAGGAGGTCACAATTATGACCAAGTATCGTGAAATCCTACGCTTGCAGAGCTTAGGATTCAGCGAACGGAACATCGCACAGAGCTGCGGTGTATCCAGGAACACAGTCGCCAAGGTTTTGAAAAAGGCAGCGGAAATAAATATTTCATGGCCGCTGGATTTTGACATGACCGACAGCGCACTTGAGGAGCTTATGTTCCCAAAGGATAAGTCAGTAACAAATAAACGCATGCCTGACTTTGACTACATTCGCAAAGAACTTCTGCGAAATGGAGTCAACAAAAAGCTTCTCTGGGTAGAATACTGTGAGGAGTGCCGTATGAGCAACGAAGAGCCGCTCATGTATTCCCAGTTCTGCTACTACATCCAAAAGGATGAAGAGAAACGCAGGGCTACCATGCATATCCCGAGAAAGCCTGGTGAACAGATTGAAGTTGACTGGGCAGGTGATCCCGCCCACATCATTGATCCGGACACCGGAGAGATCACAGAGGCATGGATCTTTGTAGGGGTACTGACTTACAGCCAGTATGCTTTTGTAAAAGCATACATGAATGAGAAAACAAGCAACTGGATTAAAGCTCATGTCCAGATGTTCGATTTCTTTGGCGGTGTAACACCGATGCTTGTCTCCGATAACTGCACAACAGCAGTGAATCATGAAAAGAGCGACTGGTATACCACGTCATTAAACACAACTTACCATGAGATGGCAGAACACTATAATCTTGCCATCATTCCGGCCAGAGTCCGGAAACCCAAGGATAAACCAAATGTAGAAGGATCTGTAGGAAAGATATCTACTTGGATAACTGCAGCCCTTCGTAATGAACAGTTTTTCTCGCTTGCAGAATTAAATGATTCTATCCGGGAAAAACTGAATGCCTACAATGCTCGTAAATTCCAGAAAAAGGAATGCAGCAGGCTCAGTTTATTTCTTGGGGAAGAAATGCCGTTACTGGCTCCGTTGCCTGCTACACCCTTTGAACTGGCTGAGTGGAAACAAGCCACTGTCCAGTTCAACTATCACATCGCAGTAGACAAGATGTACTACTCCGTGCCTTATCAGTATATCAAAAATAAGGTAGATGTGCGTATAACAGATACAACGGTTGAAATATTTTATAATCACAATCGAATTGCCTCTCATAGGAGACTTCACGGAAGGAGCGGCCAGTATTCCACTGTGACGGAACATATGCCGCAGGAACACCAGAAATATCTGGAATGGAACGGCGACAGGTTCCGCAAATGGGCAGATTCGATTGGAATTAACACAAGTAAGGTTGTCGATGCAATACTTACCTCCGGCAGGGTTGAACAACAATCCTATAGAAGCTGTATGGGATTGTTAAAACTGGCAGAGAAATATTCGCCTGAAAAACTGGAACAGGTCTGTGCCAAAGCACTTTCTTATTCTGCTAAACCCAGCTATAAAAGTATCAAAAATCTATTGGCTGCAATGAAAGACTCACCAGATGACATATCGAATGCATCAAAGGAATCTCAGACTGTTGAAAAGCCACATGGCATCACAAGAGGTGCCAGATACTATGGAGGTAAACGATCATGACAAATCAAAGTACAATCGATAAACTTATCGAAATGCGCCTAACCGCTATGGCAGATGCATTCCGTATCCAGATGGATGATCCTACAATGAAGGAAGTGCCGTTCGAGGACCGCTTCGGTATGCTTGTTGATATCGAGTACAGCAATCGCAAAAATAACCGGTTGAAAAGACTGATCCGGCAGGCTGAGTTCGAACAGCCGGATGCCAGCATTGCAGCAATTGATTACCAGTCCGGTCGGAAACTGAACAAAGCACTGATCAGCCGTCTGGCAACTTGCGAATACATTACAGAATACAGGAACATCTTCATTACAGGTGCCACCGGAAGTGGTAAAACTTATATGGCCTGTGCTTTTGGCATGGAGGCCTGCAAACACTACTACACAGTACGGTATGTGCGGCTTCCTGATTTATTACTGGACTTACAGGCTGCCAGAGACAGCGGAACTTTTTCAACTGTCCTGAAGAAGTACACCAAGCCAGTAGTACTGATCATTGACGAGTGGCTTCTCCTCAAACTGACGGAAGCTGAAGCCAGAAACCTTTTTGAACTGATACATAAAAGACGCAAGAAATCATCCACAATCTTTTGCTCGCAGTTCCGCGAAAGTGAATGGTACCAACAAATCTGCGGCGGTGAAAGTACCCTAGCAGACACCATTATGGATCGCATATCGTATGACTCATATAAAATCGACATCGAAAGCATTGATCCATCCAAAGATCTCTCTATGCGAGAAGTATATGGATTAGATCCTGCAATGGCAAAGTAACTTATTATACTAGAGAACGGAGTGGCTCCGTTAGTCCGGACAGGTGGCTCTCGCCACACCGGACTAGCGGCTCCGCCGCACCGTAATATTCAATAGAATAATTGCTATGGAATGCATATTGAATGAAAATGTTTTATACTTGAACCCAAAATTCACCATGCTAAAAATGATCGGTCCCAAAAGTGCCAATACAGATGCCAATACCATATATCGCACTGTAAATCCTACAGAATTATTTAATGACTCTGAAAAATTTTGAGAGTTTCCGCCAACAAAATAAGTAATCGTCATTACTATAAGATTTAAAATTAAAGTTGAAATCAAGTATTCAACCAGTAACCCAATATTCCATTCTAACGATTGTTTTCGTAGTTTATGTCGAACCGTCACTAATAATAATGGCGGCAACAATATACAAATAATTGCTGGCATGCTAATTTCCCCTATCTTTGGTACTCACTTATCTATTTAAATTTATTTCCTTCTTTTCCTTATCCTGCACACTAATATCTTTTCCGATCTGCACCTCAATCAATTTTAATTCCGTCTCTGCAATAACCGTATGGCAACATCCAGCAGGCATTTTCACCACATCGCCTACCTTCACAGGTTGTTCTTCGCCATCAATAATGGTTTTACCCTCACCGGATATTACAACCCACACTTCATCGCGGTGCTTATGGTTATGATAGTTCATAGAATGGCCTTCATTAAGTGTCACCTTAATCGTCAGCGAACCCGTTTCTACATCCAATACTCGAAAGCTGCCCCAGCTTTTCTCCGCAAACATAATCTGCTGTTCAAGCTTGTCTACAAACGGTTTGATATAGGAACTCTGCTCTTTGTCAGAAACAAGAATCCCTTCTGGGGATGCAGATATTACAACATCATGAAGTCCCATAGCCAGAACCGGAACATCCATCTCATTCACGATATGCACATTAGAACAATTATCATTCAATACGCCTTTTCCAACGACAGCATCTTTCATTGCCTCCGTCAGGGTATTCCATGTTCCGAGGTCCTTCCACTGTCCGGCAAAGCGCTGCACCTGAATCTTATCTTCTTTCTCAACTACCGCATAGTCGAAAGAAATCTTAGGCAACGTTGCATATTTAGTAAGCAGGTCCTGATAATCTGTAAAATCAATTAATTTATGGGCAATCTCCATAACATACTTCAGCTTGTATGCAAATACTCCACCATTCCACAAAGCCCCCTGCGAAATGTACTCTTTTGCCACTTCCAATGTTGGCTTCTCTTTGAAAGTAGATACCATTGCAGTCTGCTCCGAAGTTGTTGGAATAATATATCCGTATTTTTCACTGGGATATGTAGGTTCAATTCCCATCAATACCAGATTTGCCTCTTCTTTGTCTGCCTGATCTGACAGTTTCTTCAACGCCTCAAAGTAATCTGTCTCCACATAGGGATCTACCGGACATACAACGACAGATTCCTCTGGGGACACTCCCAGCACATCCACCAAGTATGCCGTAGCCAACGCAATGGCAGGAAAAGTATCTCTTCTGCAAGGCTCTACGGAAATTCCTACATCTTCACCCAACTGGTTATGAATTGCTGAGACCTGTGTCTTGCTTGTCGCAATTGTCACTGTTGCTTCCGCATCCACCTTTTTGATCTGGTGATAAACTCTCTGCACCATGGACTCATAAGATCCATCTTCCTGTTTGAAAATCTTAATAAACTGCTTGCTTCTAATATCATTAGATAGCGGCCACAGACGTTTTCCTGATCCGCCGGATAACAGCACAATATTCATAGCTTCTCCTGTACTTTTCTTATCGTTCTGCTCTCATAGGATTATTCAAAAAGTCTTCATATGCCAGCCGAATGCCATCTTCAAGTTCTGTCATATAATGCCATCCCAGTTTTTCTGCCTTACTGACATCTAGCAGTTTTCTCGGTGTTCCATTCGGTTTTGTAGTATCCCATTTAATCTCTCCGTTGTATCCCACAACTTTGGCAACCAATTCTGTTAATTCCTTAATTGTCAGTTCTTTCCCTGTACCTGCATTCACAGTCTCATTGCCGCTGTAATTATTCATCAAAAAGACACACAGATTTGCAAGATCATCCACATATAAAAATTCGCGAAGCGGTGATCCATCTCCCCAACAGGTCACCGCTGTCTTACCCTCCATTTTAGCCTCATGAAAACGTCGGATCAGTGCCGGTAACACATGTGAGTGTGTCGGGTGGTAATTATCATTAGGGCCATACAGGTTTGTAGGCATAACAGAAATATAGTCTGTCCCATACTGCTTATTCAAAAATTCACAATATTTCAATCCAGAGATCTTGGCTAACGCATATGCCTCATTGGTCTTCTCCAGTTCAGAAGTAAGCAGACAATCTTCTTTCATTGGCTGAGGCGCCATCCGGGGATAGATACAAGAGCTTCCCAGAAATTCCAGTTTCTTACAGCCGTTCTTCCATGCCGAGTTGATAACGTTCATTTCCAACGTCATATTAAACCACATAAAATCAGCCAGTGCATTCTGGTTTGCAATAATTCCGCCCACCTTGGCTGCTGCCAAAAATACATACTCTGGTTTCTCTGCCGCGAAAAAATCTTCTACATCTGCCTGACGGGTCAAGTCTAGCTCCTGATGTGTACGAGTAATAATATTTGTATATCCCTGCCGATTCAATTCACGTACAATTGCTGATCCTACCATTCCTCTATGGCCAGCAACATAAATCTTAGCATTTTTCTCCATCATTACTGCACTTCCTTCATTGCTTTCTGTCTTTTAGCCAGTTCTCGATCATGTTTTGCCATAATCTCTACTAACTCTGTCTCTTATACACATCTGACGCTGCCGACGACTTAATAGGTGTAGA
>ENA-OYXK01001430-OYXK01001430.1-human-gut-metagenome-genome-assembly--contig:-NODE-1430-length-10718-cov-6.298696_pt1 | contig 10718 bp, 8 predicted proteins | sample MGYA00244215_ERZ653417 | MGnify/ENA primary metagenome ERZ653417 (study PRJEB26926, sample SAMN06164905) | human gut metagenome | biome: ENVO:00009003; feature: ENVO:2100002; material: ENVO:00002003... | reverse complement strand
TCTACACCTATTAAGTCGTCGGCAGCGTCAGATGTGTATAAGAGACAGGTTGTTGTTGATCGTCATGACCTTGTCGCCCCACTTCAGGTGGCCTACCGGAGAGATGACCGCAGCAGTACCGGTACCGAATACTTCGGACAGCTTGCCTGCGTCATAGGCATCGGCAATTTCCTGAATGGTGATGCGGCGTTCCGAAACCGGAATGCCCTTGGAGCGGCACAGTTCCAGAGCAGACTTTCTGGTGATACCGGACAGAATGGAGCCGGTTTCCAAAGACGGTGTTACCACTTCGCCGTCAATGACGAAAGCGATGTTCATGGCACCAACTTCTTCGATGTACTTCTGCTCTACGCCGTCCAGCCACAGAACCTGCGAATAGCCCTGCTCATAAGCATCAGCCTGGCTGTGCAGAGAAGCCGCATAGTTACCGCCGGTCTTGGCATAACCCATACCGCCGCGGACAGTACGAACGTACTTGTTTTCTACGTAGATATTGACCGGATCCAGACCGGAAGCATAGTACGGACCGGACGGAGAAAGAATAATCATGAACAGATAGTGTTCACCCGGATGTACGCCGAGGAACGGATCTACTGCAAAAATAAACGGACGAATGTACAGGGAAGCACCTTCTGTGTGCGGAACCCAGTCCTTTTCCACAGAGATGAGTTCTTTCAGACACTGCAGTCCCAGTTCCTCCGGCAGTTCCGGAATGACCAGACGCTCGTTGGAACGGTTCAGACGCTTGAAGTTTTCGTCCGGACGGAACAGCTGTACGCCGCCGTCGGCACGGCGATATGCCTTCAGACCTTCGAACACGGTCTGACCATAGTGCAGGCACATTGCAGACGGGCTAAGGGTAATATCACCATAGGGCATGATCACCGGATCGTGCCAGCCCTGCCCTTCATCATAGGGCATTACCAGCATGTGGTCGGTGAAGATATGACCGAATCCAAGCTTGCTCTCGTCCTTGGGTTTTTCTTTCGGACAAGTCGTCAGTTGTTTTTTGATTTCCATGTCAAAAACCTCTTTTTTGATAGTTTTGCCGCAAATCGCTGTGCGGTTGGACGGCTCTGCTACTATTATAGCACACTTTTCTGTATTTTGGAATAGTTTTTTGAAATTTTTTTTGGATTTTGAGTTGTTTTTTTTCAGGTGAGGGCAGAACTGCGGCGGTTTGGGTGCAGTCTGCTGTCATGATGCCATACCCTTGTATGCGGTATACTATTATATATAATATAAAAGCAGGCAGAATACAAAACTGTTTCTTACATTGCTGTTTTTTCTGTATTTTTATTGACAAATGCACCGCAATATGCTATAATTTATAGTGCGACACAACTCAATACACTTTAAGTGAAAGTATACACTTTTATCAATTCCGGTAAAAGTGCATACTCTATTTTCGTATGCTTTTTCTTAAAGTGTCGAGTTGTGTCGCAACAACCAGAGTCATGCATTTTTTCAGTGCGTGGCTCCTGGCTACGCACTTTTTATATTATTTTAGGAGGAAAAACAATGAAAAGAAGAATTATGGGTATTGCACTGGCTGCTGTAATGGGTGCGGTAAGTATGACTGGCTGTGGTTCTGGCTCTGATAACAAAAAAGACAGTACAAAAGTTAAAGTACAGACGACTTTAACCGACAATGGACTTTGGGATTACGAGATGTTGGTTGACGGTAAAGTGTTAAAAGCCCCGATCACATCAGAAACGTTGAATGCCCTGGGATACAAAGTGTCTGATAATGATAAGGGTGATGGAGATATTGACACAGAAAGCGTCTATATGTACGCTATGAACTGTATTAACAAAGATACTGGGGTCACTATAAGAACCAGTGCCTTGATTAACAATGGCGATAAAACTATGGACTATGCCAGCTCATTTGGCACAAAAGACCTTGAATTCTACAACCTGATGTTTTCCGGCGGTGACAATGAAGAAAGCGACTACAACTTTGAAATCACGAAAGGTATCACAATCGGGTCTACCGAAGATGATGTAAAAAACGCATTTGGCGAACCGGATTATGTTACATATTACGACGCGTATATGTACTTTGAAAATCCAGATGCTGTTTCAGATAAATCCGAACCCGATTGCAGAGAATCCGGATATGCATCCTTTAATTTTAGTGATGGCAAAGTTTCAGCAATCACCTTGTCTGCAAAAATGGATCGTGAAATCCCGCAGCAATAAACCAGAGAAATTTCCGAACCATATAAACAAAAAATCGCTGTATGAAAGTCCACTCACTTTCATACAGCGATTATATTTTACAAGTTGGAAACTTTTTTACCCTTCCCAAGGTCCTGCATACTCCGACTTTACGCCCAGATATTCCTCCAGCGTCAACCCCTGCGACATGATCTCCTTTGCGGTATCCACGCCCACATAGCGGATATGCCACGGTTCGTACTGATAGCCGGTGATGTTTTCCTTGCCGTCCGGAAAACGGATAATGAAGCCGTAGTCTGCACAATGCTCAGCCAGCCATGCCGCTTCTGCGGTTTCGCCAAAGGCATCATCAATGGTGTTACAGTCAATGGTCAGTCCGGTCTGGTGCTCGGAATATCCCGGGCGTGCCGAAAAGGTATCTGCCATTTCCCAGCCGTACAGATCGTTATAGTTGTTGTAGATCTTCACCTGATATGCATAATCGCGGAAGTCCGAACCGATATACAGGTTCAGATCCTCCTTGGCAGCGTCGGCTTTCATCTGTTCAAAGGCAGCCTTTGTGGTGGAATCCAGTCCCGGATCATAGCTTTCCGGCAAGCCGTAGCTCTTGTTTACGATCAGGATCCCGTCTACGTAAGTGCAGCCGTCTTTCTGTTCCAGATGCCGGACTGTCACCGGAACGGTCTGGGCAATGGCATCGTTTCCTTTTACAGAAACGGTAATGTCACACTTGCCCGCCTTGACACCGGTCACAGTGCCTGCATTGTCTACGGTTGCAACCGTTTCATCGCTGCTGCTCCAAAGGAGATCGCCGGCACTTGCCGCACCGGTGGTGGACATGTTCACCGCAATGCCGGCGGTACCACCCTCCAGCACTGCCAGATAAGTCTTGTCCACAGACAGATCCAGAATGTTCTCATTGGTGGTGGCAGTTTCCGATGCGGCAGTGCTCTGTGCAGAGGTGCCCTCCGCAGAAGCCACAACGCCATTGCCCTCCGGAATGATGCTGGTGCCCCGTTCATCGGAGAAGAACAGCAGCCGGACTGCAAATCCCAGAATGATAAACATCACGTATAATAACACTAAAATGACACCGATTCTGGAAAACTTGTCCCAGACGTTGTCTTTGGTTCGCCTTGCCATAACGACTTCCCTTTCTCTTTCTCATTTCTTTTCTCCGGTTTTCCTGCTTTTTCTCCAAATTGTAATAATTGCAACAAAAGCCGGTTCAAATCTTACAAAGCGGTTACATCTCTTGTATTATACCACACTTTCCCGCTCCTGTCATTTGACAAATTCCACAAATATCGTATCTCTAAATTGTACGTTTTCAGCAATTTGTGCATTTTGTCAGAAAATTGCTCTTGTAAACTGCCAACCTGCACAAATTTTACGGTACATGTGATTTCATTCTTGAAAACCTGCACAAAGCATGCTATAATAAATAGGAACGTGGACAGAAGGCGTGCCAGACTGTCTGCAACAAAGGAACCGTGCGAGCCGAACTGCACGAACGGTTCGGGAATTTTTGAAAGGGGAAACTCCATGACCAAACAGAAAAAAATCATTTCCGTGCTCACCGCAGCCGCATTGCTGTGCACGGGAATCGGCACTGCCGGCATCAGCCAGCCGCTGACGGCATCTGCTGCGGACTCGATCGAATCCTCTATGGATTGGGATACACTGAACATTGCCGGCGGCGGCTTTGTTTCCGGTATCGTCACCGGTGACGATCAGATGTATGCCCGTACCGACGTAGGCGGTGCATACCGCTATGACTATGAACAGAAAAAATGGGTTCAGCTGCTGGACTTCTTGAACGAAGCTGACCGCGGCTTCCTGAGCGTTGATGCCATGTGCGTTGACCCCAACGATGACGACACCCTGTATCTGCTGTGCGGCTGTGCCTATTTCAGCGATGCACGAACCGTCATTTTCCGTTCCCGCGATGCCGGCGAAACCTTTGAAGAGATCGACGTTACCGATCTGATTCAGGTACACGGCAACGGCTACGGCAGACAGACCGGTGAGGCAATCGCCGTGGATCCGGACAACCCGAATATCATCTACTGCGGCGGCGATGCCACTGCCGGCGATTCTGCCCTCATTATGAGTGAGGACGGCGGCGACACCTGGAGTCCGGTCATGGGCTATGATAAGCTGGGGCTGTTCGAATACAGCATCAAATGGCCGACCTGGACAGAGCATATGGTAAGATCTGTCGCAGATGACGAATACCTGAACGTCAATGGTATTGCTACGATTAAAATTACAGACGGCAAGGTCTACGTCGGCACTTCCGTCAAGGGCAAGGCAAACCTCCACGTGGCAGAAGTCGGCAGCGACGATTTCAAGCCCCTGAGCGAAGATCTGCCCACCGAGCAGATGCCCTCCAGAATCAATCTGGATCCGGACGGCAACCTGCTGATCACCTACATCAACGGTCTGATGTTCGACAGCGGCACTGGTTATGCTTATAAGTATAACCCCAAGACCGACGAACTGAAAGATATTACACCGACTACAACTTCCAACGGTACTGCCACAAAGCTGAATGTCGGTTATGGCGCAGTAGCAAGTGACCCGAAGGATGCCAACAAGCTGGTGGCAACCACTTGCGCACAGTGGTACTCCCAGTCTTGGACTGCTGATGCCTGGGACAGAGATGCCATTGCATGGGGCGACCGTTTCTTCAAGTCGGAAGACGGCGGCGAAACCTGGACAGAAATGACTCCCGGCAACACTGCATACTGGAATGGGCCGCTGATTGCAAACTATTTGCAGGACGGCGGTCACAGCTGGATTCGGGACAAGGCGATCCACTGGTCCGGCTGCATCGCACTGGATCCGAGAAACAGCGACCAGTTCTGGGTGGTTTCCGGTAACGGCGTTTTCACCTGTGAGGATACCTGGGCAGAATGCCCCACCATTCGCTTTGCCGCAGACGGCATTGAAGAAGTGGTATCTCTGGACTTCATCAGCCGTCCGGGCAAGGATCCGGTTTCGGTCATCGGTGACTATGACGGCTTCTATCACAATGCAGACGGCACAGCGACCCAGCTGTCCCCCAGCATGAACAAGCTGACTACCACCACCGCTTCTACCGGCGGCATCGCATACTGCCCCGCAAATCCGGACGTGATGGTTCGTCTGTCAGAAGGCTCTGCAATGGGCTATTACACCACAGACGGCACTACATGGCAGGAACTGCCGAACATTCCCTGCTCCGGTGCAAAGGCTGCCATCAACCAGCTGGAGGACGGCACCTACCGTATTCTGGTCAGCAGCAGCGGCAAGATCTCCTATACCGATGACTACGGCAAGACCTGGAGCACCGCTTCCACCAGCGACAGCCTGTCCAGCACCATCTGGATGTGCGTGGACGAAAAGAACCCGCAGTACGTCTATGCATACGGCTACTACTACAACCAGTACTATTTCTACAGCAAGCCCAAGGCTGACATCACCGATGCCCGCTATATCCTGATGGTCAGCGATGACTACGGCAAGACCTTTAAGAACAACCAGACCGTTTGCCAGTACGACCAGTGCGACGGCGCATACCGTATCGCTTATCTGGACGAGGGCACATTCGCCATTGCCGCAGGTTACTATGGTGCATATCTGGTAACCGACTACGGCAAGACTGTTACCAAAATGGACAGCGTCAGCTACTGCAAGACCATGGGCTATGGTGCAGCAGCAAAGGACGGCGATCCCTACACCCTGTATATGTACGGCAAGCCGGCAGATTCTGATCCGGAAGGCATCTATCGTTCTACCGACTGCGGCAAGAGCTGGGTACTCATCAACCAGAACCACCTGTACGGCGGTACCGGCAACGGTAACTATCTGGTCGGCGACATGAACACCTTTGGCACCGTTTATATGTCCACTGTCGGCTGCGGCATCGTAGTCGGCAAAGTCAGCGGTTCTGAAGACCCGAAGCCGGTCACCACAGATACCACACAGACAACCAAAGCAACCACCACAACAACCAGCACCACAACCGTTTCCACAGCGGCTTCTACTAAGGATTCTGCTGCATCTACTACAATTGCTACCACGATCGTAACCACACTCCCCCAGACCACTAACTCCACCGGCGTTTCTACAACGGCTTCTGGCAAGAACACCGCCACAGTACCGGCAGGAGCAACACTCTATGGCGACACCAATCTGGACGGCAGAGTGGACATCACCGATGCAGTACTTCTGAACAAGGCAGCTGCCGGAGCAGTATCTCTGGCCGCACAGGCTGCAAAGAATGCAGACTGCAATGCAAACGGTGAAGTCGGTTCTGACGATGCGGTTTCCCTGCTGAAGTTCTTGGTACAGATCATCAAGAACCTGCCGGAAGTTGCAGAGTAATCCGAACAAATTTGCAATCGCGATCATAAAAAGCACTGCCCCTGTAAGCGTAATGGCTTACAGGGGCAGTTTGTTTTGGGGCATCATGTGTTTTGGAAAAAGCACTTGACACCACCTAAGGCAACAACGTACAAAGCCGTTAGGCGGGCTTTATGCAATGTTTTCTTAACTGTCCAATTGGTTTCTCAACGAAATTCATACCATAATCAAAAGAGCAGATACCGCAAAGTATCTGCTCTTTTTTATCCTATATAGTTTTTCTCGTGTCGTTCAGACATCACCGGAATTATTCTGCACTGGGCAGAGAATTGATGATGTGTACCAAGAACCGCAGCAGTACGACTGCATCATTGGAATCGATCTCGTTGCTGCCGTCACAGTCTGCATTCTGCTTGGCATCGCCCTCCAGAACTACGGCTCCGGCAACCGACTTATTCAGAAGCACCGCATCGGTGATGTCCACTCTGCCGTCCAGATTGGTGTCACCATAGAGGACTGCTCCTGACGGTGTGGGCTGTCCGGAAGCTGTTGTGGTGGTTTCTACAGGCGTTGTGCTGCTGGATTCTGTTTCCGAAGCAGTTGTCACTTCTGTTGTCGTGGAAGCAGTGGCCTGATCCGAATCGGTTGTTTCCGAAACAGAACTGACAGTAGTAGCAGTAGTTTCTGTCGTTGTGGTGGTCTGTTCCGTAGTCGTCGTTGTTGTTGTAACTGCCGGATCCGGCTTGGTGCCGTCCGGCTCTACGCCCCAGATCAGAGTATCGCCGTCATACATGGTGATGTGGTCGGTTGCCACCATAGCATCTTCGCCGCCCTGTTCCAGACCGGCATAGGAATAGTCGTTTGTCGGATCCCAGACACCCTGAATGTTGTCCGGAATCGAAATACGGAACTGGCACTCGCTGCGGTGCTCTGACTGACCGGTAGGCATTACCACGCTGCCGTCTGCAAAGGACAGCTTGACATAGTAGATATTGCCGCTGTACTGGATCGGATCAGAAATAGAGATCTTGCCCTTATCGCTGCTGTGCTGGTCGTAGCCGATCTTTACAGAAACGTCATTGATCGAATAACCTGCATCGACCAGTTCGCTGATGTCGAAGTAATAGTTATAGGACAGGTTCTTGATGGTTCTTGCCGGCCATGCACTGTGGTTCATGGCAAAGGCTTTCAGTTCAGTATAGCTGGAAGCCGACTGGTTCACAGAAGCCTTCATGAAGAATTCGTCCCACTTCGGAGTTTCTGTCGGCGGGAAGTCAGGGTCAGAGGTGCCGCCGTACTTTTCTACCATTGCACAGAGTGCTGCGGTATAGCCGGCGTTATAGTCGATCGCAACTTCGGTATACTGATAGTCGCCGATCTTGTCGGAATAGCTGTCCTTCTGATCCGGACCGCCGACCAATGCACCGTACAGAATGTGTGCGTGGGGCTTGGCATCTTCGCCCTCGGTCTGTCCGATGTTGCTCCACTTGTCATTCCATGCACCGCTGGAAGTTCTGTGGTGCCATGCCTGCGGATAATCGTCACCCATGCCGACCACATAGCTAAAGTTTTTGGAGTTGTCGCCGAAGCAGTAGTTCATGACATCGTCAGCAAACTTGGTGTACTTTTCAGCCTTGGCGGTATCGTCCTGATACAGCTGATCGACTGCCACATATGCCAGAAATGCAGTCGTGGTAGCGTGGCGGAGAGAACCCCACTGGAACAGCCACGGCAGACCGTCCGGTGTATAGGTGATCTGCTTGCCGCCGTAACCAGTCGTCCAGTATTCCAGATGCTTGGTGAACTGGTCTTTCCACTGGGATTCGCCGGTGTTGATTGCATACAGCAGCACGCCGCCCTGCATCACATCGTCCCAGCACATGCCCCATGTGTACTTCATTTCGCTGGACTGTTCTTCCTTGCCCAGATTCGGGATATAGTCGGTCTTGCACAGATCCAGATACTTCTGCTCGCCGGTTGCCATGTACAACCAGTTTGCAGCATAGAACAGATCATCATAGAATGTGGTGATCTTGTAGTACGGCTGTTCTGCGGCATCATCGCCGATCGCACGCAGCTTGTCGGCACGGTCGAACAGGTCAATGGCGTGTTCCAGATATTCCTTTGCCTTTTCCGGCTTGGAGTCCTTGAAGTTCAGATAGCCGGTGCAGAGTGCCGCCGCCATGTCGGCCTGAATGCAGCTGTCCTCACAGGTATAGTACGGACGCTCGGTTTCGCCCTTCATCAGTTCGTACTTGTCCATGTACACTTCGGCAGAGCCCCACCATACGTGGTCGAACGAGCCGTCGCCGATCATATAGACAATGTTGTCACCCTGATCGCAGCCCACCAGATAATCCAGTGCAAACTGGAGGTTGTTCTCATACATGGTACGTTGACCAGCCTTTTCCACACCGTCGCCGTAGTTCAGCAGACCCCAGCCCAGCAGTGCTGCGGAGTACGCATTGGTCAGTGTGAATTTCAGGTGATCTCCGGCATCAAACCAGCCGCCTGTCACATAGTCGTTGGTCATGCAGTCCGAACGCCAGCTGACTTCGTTCCAGTCCGGCTTTTTGCCGCTCTGCTGCACCTCGTAGAAAAACATCGACTTCTGGAGAGCCTCTCCATAGTTGTACTTGCTGTCAGCAGCGGTCACCGTTGCCGCGGGAATTGCCGAAGCCATTCCGGTCACTGCCAGCACTGCGGCAGAAATCGCCGCGATCCACTTCTTCATAGACAATCAATCCTTCCTTTCCAAAAAACGCTCCTGCTCTTACAGGCAAAAAATTGTCCAATTATTTTTATTGTATCATATCTTGCGTGAGATGTCAAGATCTTTTGTGCAGCCTGTCAAAATCAACGTCGAAAAAGCTACCGCAAAATCGGATTGCACATCTTATGCAATGTCGTATCACCCTGTGCAGCTAAAAATTTCTGAGGATAGAATACTATGAAAATGAGCATCACTGCCATTTTTGATCTGCTTATAATCTTCATCATCATAGACATACATACGCAATGTTATTTCGCCGTCAATTTGCTCCAAATGATCTTTCAAGCCGTCAAATTCTCTGGATAGATCCTCATGCTGCATATACTCTGATTCTGAAATCATCAACTGAAAACAGGCGGCTAAGCTTCTGTCTTTTGAAGTGAATGAAACAAATGTATCCGCCGTGAGATCGGCAGAATATTCTGACGGAAAGCATAGCTCTGTACAACTGTACTCTATGATATGATCCTGAAAACCGGCTTGCAGGATATATGGTTCTATCCACTGTATCATTTTATCTTTCATGAATTTCCCATAATAGGATTCGTTTTTTACGTATAATTCTATTTCCTTGTCCGCCCGTTTTCCGTACACTTCGGCATTGCACACCGTATAATCCTCGTCATCTGTAATGCTGACAGTGCAATTATAATAGGGTTCTGCCGACGGATCCGGTCCTAAAAAAACGCCCCCGGCAATAGACCGGTCTGTAACAGCAGCTTGTACATCATACTTTTCTTTAAAATATGCTTTGACAACAGCATCTGCATCGTCCGCAAGCTGCTCCAATTCCGTTTCAGAAACATGCGATGCATCTTTTTTGTTTTCATAGAAACAGCCTGTAAAACCAGTGATGCTAATTGCGATAAGTCCAGAAAGCAGCAATACATGGAATAAAAAATTTCGTTTCATATTACACCCTCTATTTTACACCATACAATATTTTAAGGAAACACCGTGCAAAGCCTGCCGGCTTTGTACAGCGTTGCCTGTATTGTATCATGCCTTGTATCAGATGTCAAGGACAACACCGAAAAAAGCTGCCGCAAAAACGCGGCAGCTTTTTTGTGTCTGCGTCAGCCCTGCACCGACTGGAACTTCTTCTTGACCGCCTGTACCTTTGTCATCTCGGCACGGTCGGTGGGATACCAGCCCTTTGCCGCCATTTTGTCGTACAGGGTATCCTGCATGGCGAGGGAATCGCTCAGTGCATGACTGAACGTCTGGTGCACGTTGCTGGTGCTGGACTCGATCACGCCGTGTACATACAGGTCGCAAACGCCCTTTTCCAGCAGCAGGATATTTTCCATTACATTTTTATCGTCCATGGAAGTAACCTCCTTTTCCATTGCGAATTAAGGAAACACTGCATAAAGCCCGCCTGACGGCTTTGCACGCAATCTGCTTGCAG
>ENA-OYXK01001425-OYXK01001425.1-human-gut-metagenome-genome-assembly--contig:-NODE-1425-length-10737-cov-6.281408_pt1 | contig 10737 bp, 7 predicted proteins | sample MGYA00244215_ERZ653417 | MGnify/ENA primary metagenome ERZ653417 (study PRJEB26926, sample SAMN06164905) | human gut metagenome | biome: ENVO:00009003; feature: ENVO:2100002; material: ENVO:00002003... | reverse complement strand
ATCTACACCTATTAAGTCGTCGGCAGCGTCAGATGTGTATAAGAGACAGTGGCAAAGGAGTGAAAAAATGGGAGAAACCGAGAAGTTAGACAAGGCTCCAAAAGAGAGCTGGTTTACCGGTCTTTCGGCTGAATTCAAAAAGATTATTTGGCCGGAGAAACAATCACTTGTAAGACAGACCACAGCGGTTATTGCTGTATCCGTTGTATTAGGTCTTATCATCGCGCTTTTGGATTTCGCAATTCAGTATGGCGTTGATTTCCTTGTTGGTTTTAATTTTTAATGGAGGCAGAGTGATTTATGGCAGAGGCACACTGGTATGTTGTTCATACCTACTCAGGATATGAGAATAAGGTAAAAGCGAACATTGACAAGACAATTGAAAACAGACATCTGGAAGATCAGATCTTAGAGGTCCGCGTTCCGATGCAGGATGTTGTCGAAATGAAAAATGGCGCAAAAAAATCCGTATCAAAGAAAATGTTTCCGGGATACGTTCTTATCAATATGGTTATGAATGACGACACATGGTATGTTGTCAGAAATACCCGTGGTGTTACCGGATTTGTTGGTCCGGGAAGCAAGCCGGTTCCGCTTACCGATATGGAAATGAAACCTTTGGGAATCAAGAAAGAGAACATTGAAGTTGACTTTACAGAGGGAGACACCGTTGTGGTTACCGGAGGTGTCTGGAAAGACACTATCGGAGTGATCCAGGCGATGAATCACGGAAAGCAGAGTGTGACGATCAATGTTGAATTGTTCGGCCGCGAGACGCCGGTAGAAATAAGTTTCGCAGATGTAAAACTTAACAATTAAAGCACAGACCAGGATCTGTGCGCAGGCATGAGATTATGCCTGAAACATTGGATTAAGGAGGCAATTCCAAATGGCAAAGAAAGTAGAAGGATATATCAAATTGCAGATTCCTGCTGGCAAGGCTACACCTGCTCCTCCAGTTGGACCTGCTCTTGGACAGCATGGCGTTAACATTGTTGAATTTACAAAACAGTTCAACGCAAGAACCGCTGATCAGGGAGATCTTATCATCCCTGTAGTTATTACAGTATACGCAGACAGAAGCTTCAGCTTCGTTACAAAGACACCGCCTGCTCCTGTATTAATCAAGAAAGCCTGCAACATTAAATCTGGTTCTGCAACACCGAACAAGACAAAGGTTGCTACACTTTCCAAAGCAAAATTACAGGAAATCGCAGAATTAAAAATGCCTGACTTAAATGCAGCATCTTTAGAGGCAGCTATGAGCATGATCGCTGGTACTGCAAGAAGTATGGGTGTTACAGTGGAAGAATAGAATTTGCAAAAACAGCAAATTCATTGGAAGAATGCAAGAACGGCATTCTTCTGAGAAATTCTGCAAAAATTAACGATATTTATTAATGATTATGTGGGAGGGCCCTCTCCCGATAATACCACCAGGAGGTTTTTTTAGAATGAAAAGAGGAAAGAAATATCAGGAAGCTGTGAAAAGTTTTGATAAGGCTGCTCAGTACGATGTTGCTGAAGCAATCAGCCTGGTAAAGAAAAACGCAACAGCTAAATTTGATGAGACAATCGAACTTCACATCAGAACAGGTTGTGATGGACGTCATGCAGAGCAGCAGATCCGTGGTGCAGTTGTATTACCACACGGAACTGGTAAATCAGTTAAAGTTTTAGTATTCGCAAAAGGAACCAAGGTTGATGAAGCACAGGCAGCAGGCGCTGATTACGTAGGCGGCGAGGAGCTGATCCCGAAGATTCAGAACGAGGGATGGTTAGACTTCGATGTTGTTGTTGCTACACCGGACATGATGGGCGTTGTTGGACGTCTTGGTCGTGTACTTGGACCGAAAGGTTTAATGCCAAACCCGAAGGCTGGAACAGTAACTATGGATGTTACAAAAGCTGTTAACGACATCAAAGCTGGTAAGATTGAATACAGATTGGACAAAACAAACATTATCCACGTGCCAGTTGGAAAAGCTTCTTTTACAGAAGAACAGTTAAGCGACAACTTCCAGACCCTTATGGGTGCGATCAACAAAGCAAAACCTGCAAGCTTAAAAGGTCAGTATGTTAAGAGTGCAACTCTTGCATCTACAATGGGACCTGGTGTAAGATTAAACGTAGTTAAAATTACACAGTAAAAGCAGAAAATTGTTGACAACCATAATATACAATGTTATAATGCATATCGTTGAGCCGGTTTTCCGGTACTCAGCGATTTGCATATATGCCGAAGACAGCAGGTGCCATATGGCGTAAACGTAAGACGACCTGCCGAGGGGATCTTTATCAAGATTTTTTTGACCGTATCTCTCTGTCTTTGCAGGGAGTTTTTTATTGCAGATTTTAATCTGAATAAAGCGGTTTTATATACCTCAAGTCTTTTATGCAGCAGCAGTGAGAAAATCACTGTGATCCGGCGGATTATCCGTCGGCAAAATAATAAAAGGAGGTGCACGATTCGTGGCAAAAGTAGAACTCAAACAGCCTATCGTACAGGAAATTTCTGAAAACATCAAAGATGCACAGTCGGTCGTAGTAGTTGACTACCGTGGACTTACCGTAGCAGAAGATACTCAGTTACGTAAAGCATTAAGAGAAGCTGGTGTTACTTACAAAGTATACAAAAATACTTTAGTAAGCCGTGCAGTAGAAGGTACTCAGTTCGAAAGCTTAAGAGACGTTCTTGAAGGACCGAATGCTTTCGCTATCTCTACTGAGGATGCAACAGCTCCGGCAAGAGTTTTAGCTAAGTTCGCTAAAACAGCTCCTGCTCTTGAAATCAAAGCAGGTGTTGTTGAGGGTACTTATTATGATGAGGCAGGTATGAAGGCTGTCGCAGCAGTACCATCAAGAGAAGAACTTCTTTCCAAATTACTTGGAAGCTTACAGTCTCCGATTACCAACCTTGCTCGCGTTCTCAATCAGATCGCAGAAAAAGGCGGTGCGGCAGATGCAGCAGTAGAGGCTGCTCCGGCAGAAGAAACAGCAGCTGCAGAAGAACCAGCAGAGACACCGGCAGAGTAATCTATCCGGCGGCTGGATGAAACAGTATATGGGCACGGCAGGAGAGACTGACCGGTGCGACAATAAATTATAATGGAGGAAAATTATAATGGCAAAATTAACAACAGCAGAATTTATCGATGCTATCAAAGAGTTAAGCGTATTAGAGTTAAATGATTTAGTAAAAGCTTGTGAAGAAGAGTTCGGTGTTTCTGCAGCAGCAGGTGTTGTAGTTGCAGCAGCAGGAGCTGACGGAGCAGCAGCTGAGGAGAAGACAGAGTTCGACGTAGAGCTTACAGAGGTTGGACCAAACAAGGTTAAGGTTATCAAGGTTGTTCGTGAGATCACAGGTCTTGGACTTAAAGAGGCTAAGGACGCTGTTGATGGTGCACCAAAGGTTATCAAAGAGCAGCTTGACAAGGCTTCAGCAGAGGATGCTAAGGCTAAACTTGAGGCAGAGGGCGCTAAGGTTACTCTTAAATAGTCGGATAGGCTACGAGCGGAGTAAAAACATAAAAAAAGAGCCAAGGGCAAATTCTATTTGCACCTTGGCTCTTTTTTTATGTTTTTATTGCGCGACAGTCGGAGCGCGTCCCGAAAATGCTTGAGCATTTTTGGGACCTCCGCTCGTAGCCTATCCGATGCTCTGTAAAATTATTGCGCAAATACTTTGAATATTTTACAAAAAATAAAAAAACACTTGCATTCGTGCCGGATTTGTTGTATAGTATACGTTGCACTATTGTGGTGCAGTGGCATTTTTATGCAATTTTTTAAATGATGCAAATTTGTCAATAGGTAAATTACACTAAAATGCATTCGCAAATATGTGCACAAGAGAAAAACCACAAGATATAGTAACTGGGGTGGTTTTTGAATCATTATCTAGATACTTGCTAGATTAAAATAAAAACGAGAGGTGAAACGTCAATGGAGAAAAACAGAATACGTCCGGTCACATCCGGAAAAAGCATGCGTATGAGTTACTCAAGACAAAAAGAGGTTCTGCAGATGCCAAATCTGATTGAGGTCCAGAAGGATTCTTATCAGTGGTTCTTAGACGAAGGTCTCAAGGAAGCTTTTGCGGATATCTCTCCAATCACAGATTACAGCGGAAAGCTTAGTCTTGATTTTGTAGATTTTACATTATGCGAAGATGATGTAAAGTATACAATTCCTGAGTGCAAGGAAAGAGATGCAACATACGCAGCTCCTTTAAAGGTTAAAGTCAGACTTCACAACAAGGAGACAGATGAGATTAATGAGCATGAAATTTTCATGGGTGATCTGCCTTTAATGACAGAGACCGGTACATTCGTAATCAACGGTGCAGAGCGAGTTATTGTCAGTCAGTTAGTTCGTTCTCCTGGTATTTATTACGGAATTGCTCATGATAAGCTCGGAAAGACCCTGTATTCTTGTACTGTTATTCCAAACCGTGGTGCATGGCTTGAGTATGAGACAGACTCTAACGACGTTTTTTATGTAAGAGTAGACAGAACACGTAAGGTACCTATCACAGTACTTTTACGTGCACTTGGAGTAGGTACAAACCAGGCTATTCTCGATATGTTCGGAGATGAGCCAAAGATCCAGGCATCATTCAGCAAGGATCCTGCAATCACAGAGCGTGAGCCACAGGGAAGCTATGAGGCTGGTTTATTAGAGTTATATAAGAAGATTCGTCCGGGCGAGCCACTTTCAGTTGAGAGTGCAGAGAGCCTTATCACAGCAATGTTCTTCGATCCTAGAAGATATGACCTTGCCAAGGTGGGACGTTATAAGTTTAATAAGAAGCTTGCATTAAAGAACCGTATCAGTGGACAGGTTTTAGCTGAGGACGTAGTGGATCCTTCTACAGGTGAAGTTATCGCTGAGGCAGGTACTGTTGTTGACCGTGCGCTTGCCACACAGATCCAGAACGCTGCCGTTCCTGCTTTATGGATTCAGACAGAGACAAGAAATGTCAAGATTCTTTCTTCTATGATGGTTGACATCAGAAGCTGGATTCCTGAGATTGAGGATCCTAAGTCTATCGGTGTTACCGAGCTTGTTTACTATCCGGTACTCGCTCAGATTCTCGAGGAGTATGATTCTCTTGAGGACAGAATCGAGGCAATAAAGAGAGATATATCTGACCTTATTCCAAAGCATATTACTAAAGAAGATATCTTCGCAACTATCAACTACAATATGCACTTAGAGTGGGGCGCAGGAACAGATGACGATATCGATCATCTTGGAAACAGACGTATCCGTGCGGTTGGAGAACTGTTACAGAACCAGTACCGTATCGGTCTCTCAAGACTGGAGCGTGTTGTTCGTGAAAGAATGACTACACAGGACTTAGAGGGAATTTCACCTCAGTCACTTATCAATATAAAGCCTGTAACTGCCGCTGTTAAAGAATTCTTCGGTTCTTCACAGCTTTCACAGTTCATGGATCAGAACAACCCTCTTGGAGAGCTTACTCACAAGAGACGTTTATCAGCACTTGGACCTGGTGGTCTTTCAAGAGACCGTGCCGGATTCGAGGTTCGAGATGTACATTACACTCACTACGGCCGTATGTGTCCTGTAGAGACTCCTGAGGGACCAAACATCGGTCTTATCAACTCACTTGCATGCTATGCGAGAATCAATGAGTATGGCTTCGTAGAGGCTCCATACCGTAAGATTGACAAGACTGATCCTAAGAACCCGGTAGTCACAGAAGAGGTTGTATACATGACAGCCGACGAGGAGGACAACTACCACGTAGCACAGGCTAATGAGAAGCTTGATGCCGAAGGACATTTCATACGTAACTCAGTTTCAGGTCGTTACAGAGAGGAAACTCAGGAGTACGATAAGTCAGCATTTGATTATATGGATGTGTCTCCAAAGATGGTATTCTCAGTAGCTACAGCGCTAATTCCATTCTTGCAGAACGATGACCCTACACGTGCCCTCATGGGATCAAACATGCAGCGTCAGGCCGTTCCGCTTCTGACCACAGAGGCTCCTGTAGTTGGTACAGGTATTGAGACAAAGGCCGCAGTTGACTCAGGTGTCTGCGTAGTTGCAAAGGCAGACGGAGAGGTATTATCTTCAGAGTCAAACCGCATTATCATAAAAGAAACTGACGGAAACAAGAGAGAGTATATCCTTACAAAGTTCTCTCGTTCTAACCAGTCAAACTGCTACAACCAGAGACCTATCGTATTTAAGGGTGACAAGGTTAAGGCAGGCGATGTTATCGCAGACGGTCCTTCAACAAGTCAGGGAGAGCTTGCTCTTGGAAAGAACCCGCTTATCGGATTCATGACATGGGAAGGATACAACTACGAGGATGCTGTTCTTCTTTCAGAGCGTCTCGTAGAGTATGATGTGTATACATCAGTTCATATCGAGGAATATGAAGTAGAGTCACGTGATACAAAGCTCGGACCTGAGGAGATTACACGTGATGTCCCTGGTGTCGGCGACGACGCACTCAAGGACCTTGATGAGAGAGGTATCATCCGTGTAGGTGCAGAGGTTCGTGCCGGTGATATCCTTGTAGGAAAGGTTACACCAAAGGGTGAGACAGAGCTTACAGCAGAGGAGAGACTTCTTCGTGCCATCTTCGGTGAGAAGGCAAGAGAGGTTCGTGATACATCACTTAAGGTACCTCATGGTGCTTACGGTATCATTGTTGATGCCAAGGTATTTACAAGAGAGAATGGCGATGAGCTTTCTCCGGGAGTAAACCAGTCAGTACGTATCTACATTGCACAGAAGAGAAAGATTTCTGTCGGTGATAAGATGGCCGGACGTCACGGTAACAAGGGTGTCGTTTCCCGTGTGCTTCCTGTTGAGGATATGCCATTCCTTCCAAACGGACGTCCACTGGATATCGTACTTAACCCACTCGGTGTTCCTTCACGAATGAACATCGGTCAGGTCCTTGAGATTCACCTGAGTCTCGCTGCAAAGGCACTTGGCTTCAATATCTCAACTCCTGTATTTGACGGAGCAAACGAGGTAGATATCGAGGATACACTTGAGCTTGCAAATGATTACGTAAATCTTCCGTTCGATAAGGAAGAGCTTGAAAAGGATTTACAGGCTGAGCATCCATACTGGAGCGCAGATGCTGAAATCTTCTATGATAAATATGTTGATACACTCCGTGAGGACGTTATGGAATACCTTTCAACAAACAGAGCTCACAGAAGCTTATGGAAGGGCGTTCCGATTTCCAAGGATGGAAAGGTACAGCTTCGTGATGGTAGAACAGGTGAGTGCTTCGATGGAAAGACAACTATCGGACATATGCATTACCTTAAGCTGCATCACCTTGTTGACGATAAGATCCATGCACGTTCAACAGGTCCTTACTCATTAGTAACACAGCAGCCACTCGGTGGTAAGGCACAGTTCGGTGGACAGCGTTTCGGAGAGATGGAGGTTTGGGCTCTTGAGGCATATGGTGCTGCATATACACTCCAGGAGATCCTTACAATGAAGTCCGATGATGTTGTTGGCCGTGTCAAGACCTACGAGGCTATCATCAAGGGTGAGAATATCCCTGAGCCTGGTATTCCAGAGTCATTCAAGGTACTTCTCAAAGAGCTTCAGGCACTTGGTCTGGATGTCAAGGTACTTGATGAGAACAGAGAAGAGGTTGAGCTTATCGAGACAAGTGAGTACGGTAATACAGATATCAACTCAATTATCGGAAACGATAAGGACTATGCATTCGAGGACAGTGAGTCCTTCGCAGAGCATGGTTTCTCAAAGAAAGAATTTGATGACAACGAAGAGCTTGTTGACATAGAAGAGGAAGAGTCTCCTGAGACAGCGGATGACGATATTTTTGCTGATGAAGTTCTTGATGACGAAGAATAATTAGAAGGGAGTGCCAAAATGCCAGAAACAAATAATATAGAAAATAATCAGGCAATGCAGTTTGATGCGATTCAGATTGGATTAGCATCTCCTGAAAAGATCAGAGAGTGGTCACATGGCGAGGTTAAAAAGCCTGAGACCATTAACTATAGAACATTAAAGCCTGAAAAAGACGGTCTTTTCTGCGAGAAGATTTTCGGACCAACGAAGGACTGGGAGTGTCATTGTGGTAAATACAAGAAGATACGTTATAAGGGTGTTGTCTGCGACCGATGTGGCGTAGAAATCACAAAGTCAAGCGTTCGTAGAGAGCGTATGGGACACATCGAGCTTGCTGCTCCTGTATCTCATATCTGGTATTTCAAGGGTATCCCATCACGTATGGGACTCATCCTTGACTTATCTCCACGTGTACTTGAGAGAGTACTGTACTTTGCTTCATATATTGTGCTTGACCCGGGCGAGACAAAGCTTGCATACAAGCAGATTCTCAACGAGTCAGAGTACCAGGAGGCATGCGATACTTATGGCCGCTCAGCATTCCGTGTAGGAATGGGTGCTGAGTCTATCCATGAGCTTTTAGCAGCAATCGATCTCGAGAAGGATTCGGCAGAGCTTAAGGCAGAGCTTGAGAATGCTACAGGCCAGAAGCGTGCACGTATCATCAAGAGACTTGAGGTTGTAGAGGCTTTCCGTGAGTCAGGAAACAAGCCTGAGTGGATGATTATGACAGTTATTCCTGTTATCCCACCGGATCTTCGTCCAATGGTTCAGCTCGATGGAGGACGTTTCGCAACAAGTGATCTTAACGACCTTTACAGACGAATCATCAACCGTAACAACCGTCTTAGAAGACTTCTTGATCTTGGAGCACCGGATATCATCGTTCGTAACGAGAAACGTATGCTTCAGGAGGCTGTCGATGCACTTATCGACAATGGTCGTCGTGGCCGTCCTGTTACCGGTCCCGGAAACAGAGCTCTTAAGTCTCTTTCAGACATGCTCAAGGGAAAGGGAGGACGTTTCCGTCAGAACCTTCTCGGAAAGCGAGTTGACTACTCAGGACGTTCAGTTATCTGTGTAGAGCCAAAGCTTAAGATTTATCAGTGTGGTCTTCCAAAGGAGATGGCTATCGAGCTTTTCAAGCCATTCGTTATGAAGGAGCTTGCTGCTAACGGAACCGCACACAACATAAAGAGTGCAAAGAAGATGGTTGAGAGACTTCAGCCGGAGGTATGGGATGTCCTTGAGGACGTCATCAAAGAGCATCCGGTTATGCTTAACCGAGCTCCTACACTCCACAGACTTGGAATCCAGGCCTTCGAGCCAATCCTTGTAGAGGGTAAGGCAATCAAGCTTCATCCACTCGTATGTACAGCGTTCAACGCCGACTTCGATGGAGACCAGATGGCTGTACATCTTCCACTGACTGCTGAGGCACAGGCTGAGTGCAGATTCATGCTTCTGTCACCTAACAACCTGCTTAAGCCTTCCGATGGTGGACTTGTAGCCGTTCCTTCACAGGATATGATCCTTGGAGTTTACTACCTCACAATGAGAAAGCTCGCTGATTACAAGGATGATCCAAAGATGGTTGCACAGGTGTCATCAGACACTGTATACAATGATATTGAGGAGCTTAGAAAGCTCACAACTCCTGATGAAAATACAGGAAAGGCTGAGCTTGGCTTATATGACCTCATCTGGTTTGAGGATGTTACAGACGGAAACCGTCGTGTGCTTTGCAGACCGATAGATCTTCTCGGCCGTTACTATGGAAGTGTTAATCTTGCAATGCTCGCTTACGAGAACAAGGAGATTACTCTTCACCAGAATATCTTTGTACACCGTACAGTAAAACTTGCTGACGGCACAAAGGTTTCAGGTTTTACAGAGACAACAGTAGGACTTTTGATATTCAATGAGAGCATTCCACAGGATCTTGGTTTTATAGACAGATCAAAGGCTGAGAATGCACTCAAGTTTGAGGTTGAGTTCCACGTTGGTAAGAAACAGATCAAGCAGATCCTTGAGAAGGTTATCAACACACACGGAGCTACAACAACAGCAGAGGTTCTTGACAATGTCAAGGCTATGGGATACAAGTATTCAACCCAGGCTGCCATGACAGTTTCAATTTCAGATATGACAGTGCCACCACAGAAGCCACAGATGATCGCTGATGCACAGGACACTGTAGATAAGATTACAAGACAGTACAAGCGTGGACTTATCACTGATGAGGAGCGTTACAAAGAGGTTATCGAGACATGGAAGGATACAGATGATGCCCTTACAAAGGCACTTCTTACAGGTCTTGATAAGTACAACAACATCTTCATGATGGCAGATTCCGGAGCCCGTGGATCTGATAAGCAGATCAAACAGCTTGCAGGTATGCGAGGACTCATGGCTGATACAACAGGTCGTACAATCGAGCTTCCTATCAAGTCATGCTTCCGTGAGGGTCTTGACGTACTCGAGTACTTCATGTCAGCACATGGAGCTCGTAAGGGACTTTCAGATACAGCGCTTCGTACAGCCGATTCGGGATACCTTACAAGACGTCTCGTAGATGTTTCACAGCATATGATTGTTCGTGAGTCAGACTGCTGTGCAGGCACAGGACGTGAGATTCCGGGAATGGTTGTAAAGGCATTCATGGAGGGCCGAGAGGAAATCGAGAGCCTTCAGGAGAGAATTACAGGTCGTTTCTCTTGCAACACAATCTGCGATAAGGATGGCAATGTAATCGTTAAGGCCAACCATATGATTACACCAAAGCGTGCAGCAAAGGTTATGGCCTGTCTCTTATACACATCTCCGAGCCCACGAGACTAGGCATGATCT
>ENA-OYXK01001384-OYXK01001384.1-human-gut-metagenome-genome-assembly--contig:-NODE-1384-length-10956-cov-5.396844_pt1 | contig 10956 bp, 7 predicted proteins | sample MGYA00244215_ERZ653417 | MGnify/ENA primary metagenome ERZ653417 (study PRJEB26926, sample SAMN06164905) | human gut metagenome | biome: ENVO:00009003; feature: ENVO:2100002; material: ENVO:00002003... | reverse complement strand
TCTACACCTATTAAGTCGTCGGCAGCGTCAGATGTGTATAAGAGACAGGTGCACCGGTTTTGTCAGAAACGTAAACGTTCGAAACGCGGCGTGTGCCGTCCATGGAATCATCCGGTTTGTCACCCATGAAATTCGGCCAGACAAAGTTCTCACCCTCGGTGGATGTACGGGTAACGTGTACCGTAAACTGCTCCGGAGATGGGGCCGCACCCTTCATGCTTTTGCCATAATCCAGAATTATTTTCGAAATATGCGGACCGAAATCAAAAACTTCGGTAATGGTATAATAAGTTCCGTTCATTTGTAAAAACCCTCCTTTGGTACGGAATGTACGCTCAGAGTCTTTCTGCACTTGCTTTTGCGACTGACAAAAATCATCTCACAAAATCAGGTACAGAAAAAGCTTGAGAGTACAGTTGTTTGCATGGGCAGAAAAGACGGTATTGGGAATGATAGATTTTTTCTGCCCTACAATACCAGTCTACTACAGACATTCCGAAAGAAAAAGTACAAATCAGAGATAAATTTGCACGGAGATGCTTTTTCTGTGTTTTTGTTTCCGGAACGGAAAAAGTCTGACCGAAACAGAAACCGCAGAAAAGTGTCAAAAAACAGCAGAATCGTTGTTTTTCGTATTGGAGCCGTATGGAATAATAAAATCATACAAGGAAAAAGGGAGGTTTTACGAGATGATTACAAGACTAGAGGAGATTTCGGTAACGAAAGAAAGCTATCCGTTTGCCAGTGCGGAGCGTTACCTGAAGCTGTCGGAGCGCGGCTATGTGGAGAAGGAATATTATATGTATGGAACGGCAAATGTCTACGAGACAGCCGACGAGCGCGGCGGCGTCCGTGTGCGCACTGCGGATGCGCCGTATACAAACCGCATCATTGTCCGCGCACCGCAGGACACTGCAAAATGCAGCGGAAACGTTGTAGTGGAGATCATCAATCCAACGAGTTTTATGGAGATTGACCGCATGTGGATTCTCGGCTGGAAGAAATTTGTGCGGGACGGAGATATCTATGTGGGAATCACAAGCAAACCGAATACGATCGCTAAAATGGTAGAGTTTGATGAAAAGCGTTACGGCCGTCTTTCCTGGGCCAACCCGACGCCGGATGTGCCGTTCTCGGAGCGACTGCAGGTCACAGGCGGACTCGGCGATCTGAATCATGATTACGAAACGGGTCTTTTCTGGGACATGCTGACAGACCTGGCGTGGCTGCTGCGCGGCGATGAGGAGCAGAATCCGATTCGGGAATATAAGAGAGAATACGTCTATTTGACGGGCTGGTCACAGTCGGGTTCGTATCTGTTCCGCTATCTGAACAGCTTTGCGTATCGTCCGGAGGTGGCACGCGGTGCGTGTGTATTTGATGGCTACCTTTCCGGAGGAGGAGTCCATTCCCTTGGTATTCCGGTCAACCAGTATGAAACCATGGCTCCGTACCATTACAGTCTGACACGTGTGGAAAAGGCGCGCGAGCCGTTTATCGCTGTGCAGACGGAGAGTGAAAACGGAAGAATGGAAGCATGGCGCATTGCCCAGCAGGACAGCGATGATCCGGAGTTCCTGTTCCGCCAGTATGATGTGACGGGTGCAAGCCATGACACTTCCTATAGCTATGTGGACTACTATCAGAACGATCCGGATCTGGTGCGGATCAACCATCTGCCATTCTATATGGGAAAAAATGAGGAAGGAAACGACTATCCGTCCCAGATTCTTTTTGCGGCAGCATTTCGGAATCTCTTTACCTGGGTACGGACAGGCGCAGCTCCGGCGCACTGTGACCGGATTGCGATTGACAGCGACGGAGAAAACAAAAAGGATGCGTTCGGAAATACGATCGGTGGACTGCGTACCTGCCTCCTTGACTATCCAACCGGAAGATACAGCAATACCAGCGACATTGAAAAAGGCCAGAATTTCCTGGATCCGGAATCGGAAAAGGAAGGATTGTTCGGTTATCAGCAGGCGTTTTCGAAAGAAATGATAAAAGAGCTGTACGGAACATTGGCACATTACCGGGAAATGGCGGAGAAAAACACGAAAGAGCAGGTAACGAAAGGCTTTGTCTGCCGCGAGGATGCGGCGGAGCTGGTTGAGATTGCCGTGCAGCTTGCAAAGAAACGCGGACTGGAATAAAAAACAATAAACAGTTACAGTAAAATCAGATTCGAGGAGCGTGCCCGAAAAAAACCGGGCGCGCTCTGCGCAGATAAAGGAGAAAATAAAATGGGGATGAAAGCAGAACAGTGGCGACAAATTATTTTATCATTTGAGAGCAAGAAAACATACAACAATCCATTCCTCGATGTTTCCATCTGGAGTGTTTTTACGGGACCGTCGGGAAGAAGGATCAGAAGAGAAGCATACTGGGACGGCGGAAATACCTATCGGATTGCCTTTGCGCCGACCGAAACCGGAATGTGGAGTTATAGGTTGGAAGCACCGGAGGAGACGGGACTTTCCGGAGTGCAGGGAACGATCGAATGTATTCCATACGAAGGAAATCTTGCTATCTATCAGCACGGATTTCTGAAAGTGCATCCATCAGGAAGATATCTGACGTATGCAGACGGAACACCGTTTTTCTGGCTCGGCGATACGCACTGGGAATTTGCCTTTGGTGAGCGGTGGGACGAGTCGAACCATCCACAGATGACGAGCATGTTCCGCGGCATGGCGGACCGCAGGAAGGAACAGGGTTATAACGTTTATCAGACGAACCTTCGAAGCGACAGCTGGAAGGAGCACAAGAGCCGTTACTGGAAAACGGATGCCACAGATGATGTGCCAGATGTGGCATTTTACCAGAACGAACTCGACCGCCGCATGCAGTATCTCGCTGACCTCGGCTTTATCAACGCGCTCGGTTTTGCCTGGTCCGGCTCGATCGAGCAGGGCGTGGAGCACCAGAAACATCTGGCACGCTATATCATTGCCCGCTATGGTGCCCTTCCGGTTGTGTGGACGCTGTCAGGCGAAGTGGCAGGCTACTTCCCGGGAAAGCCGCGGGAAACAGCCATCAAAGGCTGGCGCGAGGTCGCAAAGTATGTGGAAAAAATGGACGGATATGGAACACTGCAGACCGCACATTATACGAATGAGCGTCCGTTTGCAGATTACTATTATGACGAATCGTGGTTTGATTTTGTGCTGAATCAGGCCGGACACGGCGATTTCCCGATCAATCCGTCCTGGTACCGTGCCTATCGGAAGGAACACGGAACAAAACCATTCATCGAAGGCGAGTCCCTGTATGAATACTGTTCCACACTGGAAGAAAACGGAACCCGGCTCTGCACCGATGCAATGCTGCGCCGCGTGGCATATATGGCAGTCCAGACCGGCGGCTGCGGCTATACGTACGGTGCGCAGGGAATCTGGGATAATATCTGGGAGGTAAGTGACATCAACCCGGATTTTAATGCATTCAACAAATTTGGCATCACCTGGGCGAAAGCCATTGACGGCCCCGGAGGCGCACAGATGGGATATCTGAAACGTTTCTATGAAGAACATCATTTTGAGGAGATGGTGCCATATGAACCGGCAGAAATGGAAGAGAGTATCAGCCCGTTTGCCAATAAGCTTGCGGCTGCCACGATCAGCCGGGATAAAACGAGAGCACTGATTTATTACGGAGAGATGGATGGCATGAGTACACCGCTCGCGGGCCTTTGCGACGGAATCTATGCAATTTCCTGGTTTGATCCGAGAACGGGACAGACAGAAAAAGCAGAAATCCAGGTGGAAGTGCGTGGAAAGTCGTGCATTATGCCAAAGAAACCGGCGGCGGGAGATTGGGTGCTGATAGCAGAATGCATAGAAAAGACTGAAAAGTGATCATAAACTATACAAAATGCGGAAAGAAACCGCAGAAAAGTGCAAATTCATCGCAGGATTGTTCTTTTTTGGAGGTAAGAAAGCAGATATAATAAGATCATCAAATGAGTCACGGCCGAAACTCAGAAACGAAATAAAGCAGCAAGACAAAAAGATAAAAAGCGAGGACGAAAGAATGAAAAAGAAAGTAGCAGCGATTTTCATGGCATCCATTATGGCATGCTCCATGGCTGCATGCGGAAGCAGCGGCGGAAGTTCAGATTCCGGAAAGACAGATTCTAAGGATAAGAGTACCGCATCCAGTACAGCAGAGAACGGAAGCGGAGAAGTGGAAAAAATCATCGTAAGCTTCCCGACCTGGACGGGTGCTCCGGCAGACACGGAGAAAGTACAGGAAGCCATCAATGATATCACAAGAGATAAGATTGGCGTTGAAATTGAGCTTTCTATTACCGATTTCGGATCCTTTAATCAGAATACGACACTGGCGCTTTCCGCAAATGAGGAAATTGATGTACTTGCATGTGTAGGTTTCCCATATGCAACCGGAATTCAGCAGGGATATCTTTCCGATCTGGAAGAGAACGATCTTCTTGCAACGTATGGACCGGACATCGCAGAAGCAGTTGGACAGGATAACATTGATGCCTGCCGTGTGAACGGAGTTCTCTATGGCCTTCCAAGCAACCGGGACATTGCACAGGGACGTGGATGCGCAGCGATCGCAACCGAGTATCTCGATGGTATTGGCTACGAAGCAAACACAGACGATGAGATCGTAAAAATCGGTCTGGATGAATTAAACGATATTTATGCACAGCTGCATGAGAAATATCCGGACAAAGAGGTTTATCGTCCGACAACAGGTTCTATGTCGCAGTTCTCTAACGTAGACTCCCTTGGAGGAAATGTGTTCGGTGTTCTGCTTGACTATGGCCAGAACCTTGATGTTGTAAATCTCTTTGAGAGCGATTTCTACAAGGATTATTGTGCAAGACTGTATGACTACAATCAGAAAGGCTATATCAGTGCCGATGCATCGACCGATACAACAGCAGTCGGAGAGCTTGTAAAAGCCGGAACTCTGATGAGCTATACCACAGGCGGAAAGCCTGGCATCAAAGCGCAGGAGACTACACTGACCGGTCGCGATATGACCATCTTCCAGACACTGGATGACTATATCAGTTCCACATCTGTGGCTAGTATGCCTTGGACCATTCCGATCTCTGCACAGCATAAAGAAGCAGCCATGAAATTCCTGAATGAGTGCTACACAAATGCCGATATCGCAAACCTTCTGGCATGGGGCATCGAGGGAACACATTATAAAATTGGCGATGACGGACTTGCTACTTATGCAGACGGTGTAGATGCATCCAACTCCGGATGGAATCATTCCATGGGATGGATGATGCCGAACCAGTTCCTGACCCATGTATGGGAAGGAAATGATCCGGATCTGTGGACAGAGATGAAAGAGTTTAACACCAATGCAAAGGTTTCCAAAGCAAGCGGTTTCTCCTTTGACAGCACAAATGTGGCAAACGAGCTCACAGCAGTACAGAACGTATACAACGAGTATCAGACCAGCGTAGAGTACGGCTTTGTAGACCCGGAGACCGGAATTGCCGAAATGAATGATAAGATGATGACTGCAGGCCTCCAGAAGATTATCGACGAGAAAAAGGCACAGCTTGCAGCGTGGCAGGAAGCAAACAAATAAAGTTTAAGAATTTAGATCAAAAAATGACTGCGCCGTCCCAAAAACAGGACGGCGCAGGTTGTAAGAAGAGAAAAATCTGTCAAAACCGGAACGCTTTGGGACCGGCTGCGGATAAGAAAAAAGGAGAAGGAAAAACATGGCAAGAGTGAAAAGTCAGAAGAGCCAGAAAAGACGAAAAACATTTGTACGTTTTCTGCCGATCTATATTCTGATGCTGCCGGGTCTCATTTATCTGTTTATCAACAATTACATGCCTCTGCCGGGTCTTGTGATTGCATTCAAACAGTACAATGCCGGAAAAGGCATCTACGGAAGTCCATGGGTAGGACTGAAAAACTTTGAATATCTGTTTACGACAAGCGATGCCTTTGTTATTACACGAAATACCATTCTCTACAATGTGGCATTTATCGTAATCAACACAACACTGGCAATCGCAGTAGCTATTATCTTAAGTGAGCTGGAAGGAAAACGGAAAAAAGTTTACCAGAGCGCCATCCTTCTTCCGAACCTCCTCTCCACCGTTATCATCGGATATCTTGTTTTTGCATTCTTCAGTGTAGAAAACGGATTCATTAACAACACGATTTTAAAGGCGCTGGGAAAAGATCCGGTTTCCTGGTATTCGGAACCGAAATACTGGCCGTTTATCCTGGTTTTTGTCAGTGCATGGAAGTCGGTTGGCTACAACTGTATTGTGTATCTGGCAACACTGATGGGATTTGATAAATCCTTCTATGAGTCAGCCAAGATCGATGGTGCAACGAGATGGCAGCAGATCAAATATATTACCCTGCCGCTTCTGCGTCCGACCATTATCATGCTGACCATGATGGCAATCGGAAGAATTTTCTACTCTGACTTCGGTCTCTTTTACCAGGTGCCGATGAACCAGGGAGCTCTGTATTCCACAACAAACACAATTGATACCTACGTATATCGCGGACTGCTTCAGATGGGCAATGTTTCGATGTCTGCCGCAGCCGGTGTTTACCAGTCGATCGTAGGATTTATTCTGGTGCTTGGCGCCAACCTGCTGGTACGTAAAATTGACCGCGACAGCGCGCTGATCTAGGAGGAACGGTATGAAAACAAGAGAAGATAAAATTTATAGCTTTTTCGGCCATCTGATCATGACAATCCTGACACTGCTCGCGATCATTCCGATTCTGTTGATGTTCATTTCCTCATTGACTGACAATGCAACTCTGTTACAGAATGGATACTCTTTTCTGCCGGAAAAGTGGAGTACCTATGCTTATGAGTGGGTATTCACATCCAGCAGTTCCATGGTAATCAAAGCCTACGGAATGTCCTTTATCCTGACCGCAACCGGCGTTGTCTGCAGCCTTGCCCTGACAACCTGTCTGGCCTATGGTCTTTCGAAAAAAGGTCTGCCGGGACGCAATGTCCTGACCTTTCTGGTGTTCTTTACCATGCTGTTCAACGGAGGCCTTGTACCGACTTATATCAATTACACGACCGTATTCCATGTGAAAGATACGTTCTTCGGGCTGCTGGTTCCGTCTCTGATGATGAGCGCATTCAACGTTCTCCTGATGAAGAGCTACTTTGTCACCGGTGTGCCGGATGAAATTCTTGAGGCTGCCTATATTGACGGTGCAAACGAATTCCAGACTATGTGGAAGATCGCCATTCCGCTGTCCAAACCGATTATTACCACCGTTGCCATGTTCTCCGGTATCGCTTACTGGAATGACTGGAACAATGGTTATATCTATCTGACAAAGAGAACGGATCTCTACAGTATCCAGAACCTGCTGAACCGTCTGATGCAGAATATTCAGGCGCTGACGCAGAACGCCAACAACATGGCGCAGGCAGGCGAAGGCCTCTCCCAGATCCCATCCGGAACGGTTCGTATGGCGATGGCAGCACTTGGTATTCTGCCGATCATGATCATTTATCCGTTCATCCAGAAAAACTTTGTAAAAGGTATTACCCTTGGCGGCGTGAAGGGCTGATAAAAAAGTAAGTGAATCCAAAAAATCCGGCTTTCCGATATGCAAAAGGAAGGCCGGATTTTTTTAATTTCTAAACTGCCGTGGTGTCATGCCCGTCGATTTTTTAAACTGGCGGGAGAAGTACGAAATATTCTGGAAGCCGCAGGTGATGGCAATGTCGCGGATGCTCATTTCGCCCTTTGCGAGAAGCTCCTTGGAGCGAGCAATCCGGCGGTCGATGATGTAGTTGATGAGAGAACTTCCCGTGTCTTTTTTGAAGAGATGGGACAGATAATCGGCGTTCAGATACACCATGGCCGCAAGCGTATCGCGATCCAGCTCGTCGGAGAGGTGCGATTCGATATATGCCTTCACGGTGGCAACAGCCGTGTCCTGGGAAGCGGCTGCCTGACGGCTTTGTGTGAACAGCAGAAGACTGTTGGAAATCCATTCTCGTAAAGCACCAAACGAGGAGAAGGTCTGCTCCGGGGAAGCAACGGTAATCTGGCGGCGGAAGGCTTCGTCTTCGCTGCCCGGATGATCCATCTGGCGAAACAGCAGCTGCAGGAACTGATAGTAAAAGCCGGTCAGAAATTCCCGTGTAGCAGTGCCGGAGCTTTTCGTCTGATTTAAGAAAGCGAAAACCTCAATCTGAAGCTGTTCCGTTCTTCCGGATGTGAGAAGATCGGACCAGCGGTCAGATGGAATCGGCTGAAAAGGCGTCTGAACAGGAGCTTCGGTTTCAGCGGCAAGATCGAAAACGTGATTTTCGTAGGTGACGTTCTTTCCGGCGAAGGCTTTCATGGAAAGAAAAGCTTTTCGCAGGTCTTCCGGGAGACAGACCTTCTGATCAACGAAAAAGTTGATCGAGAACGGAAAGTGTGTCACAAAGTCGGTCAGGGCCTGACGGCATCGGCCAATCACGGCGTCCCGAGAGTGTGTGGAGGCCGGGAGAAGCAGAAGATAAAAACCATCAAGCACACGGATCGTCAGCGGCAGCTCGCCGGGTTCAAAAAAATATTCCCGGGCAATATTTTTTAAGGCAAATTCATACAGGGTACGGTTGTCGGTCGGAGAAAAGGAGTTCGTCTGTCCGGTCTGGATCAGAAGCGGACAGAAGGGCTGATGAATCAGTTCGACATTCAGACGGCGATAGCGGATTTCATCCATCACTTCGGAAGGAGCAGAGGAAATACTGCCATTTAGTAGGTCGAGGAAGAACTGCTCTGCAAGCGGGAGCTCACTTTCCTTCCAGTAATTGGCATGAAGGGTGTTGACGCGGTCCTTCTGCTGCTTTTCACATTGCGCACAGGCTTTGTCAAGGGCTTCCAGAAGGGCATGGTCATCCAGCGGCTTCAACAGATAGTCACTGCTGGAAAGCTTCATGGCGCGGGAAATATATTCAAATTTTGCATAGGCGGTCAGAAAAATACAGACCGTTTCGTAGTGTGCCTGACGGATCTGGTCCAGCAGTTCGAGGCCGGAACCGCCGGGCATCTCGATATCACAAATCATCAGGTCAATCGGATGCGCGGAAAAGATTTCCAATGCCTGCGTCATATTGTAGGCACAGAAAATCTCAAAAAAGTCCGGCCGCAGTGTGCGGATTTTGTTGGAAATGCTTTCAACGGTATAATATTCATCGTCTACGATTAACAGGTTCATGATAACCTCCCAAAATATATTTTTTTACCGTTCCGGTTATCCGTCGATGCGGAAAAAGGGAACGTAAGGAAAATCAATGGTAATCTGAGCGCCTGCGCCGGAACGGTTGCAGAAAGTAAAAGCCGCGTCGGGAAAAATCTGGCGGAGGCGGAGTACAACGTTTGTGATGCCGATGTGTTCCTGCTCGGAATTTACATAGGTATCAAGATTTTGCAGCACGGCAAGCATATTCTCCGAAAAACCGCGTCCGGTATCCCAGATACAGATATGAAGGCGGGTGCACTGATTTTTTTCTCTGGCGGTGACGTCGATATGTATGTCCAGAACTTTCCCCATAACGACCTCATATTTGACCGTGTTTTCCACAAAGTTCAGAAGCATCAGCGGCACAACCGTTGCATTGTGCAGCGATTCCTCGCAGGAAGGGAGCAGGCGCAGCGCGCCGGGATAGCGGATGGAGGAAAGCTCCACGTAGTTTTTTACAAGCTTCAGCTCTTCTAAAAGCGAAACGGTCTGACCGGAGGAAAGCGTATAGCGCAGATGCACACTCAGGTTCTGAAGCATCTGCCGTGCCAGGTCCGCGTGGTTATTTTCAGTCAGCTGATAAATGGTGTTCAGGCAGTTGATCATAAAATGCGGTGTGATCTGCTGCTTCAGGTAAAGCGCCTCCAGCTTCTGACGGGAGAGCTGTTTTTCGTAATTCTCAATTTTCAGATCATCGATCTCCTCGACCATATCGTTGAAAGCGGTCGTCATTTCCCGGAATTCATCGAGCATAGCGTCGTCGGGGATACGCACCTTGAGATCTCCGCCGCGGAGCTGCTCCAGCGCATGCGTCAGCATGTGAACCGGGTGAAGAACCCAGCGGTACAGGGAGGCAGACAGAAGCAGCCAGACTACGAACAGACCGAGCGAAACAATAAAGGCAATGATATAAAAGTTTGTCTGATATTTGGTATATTCCGAATCCTTCAGAAGCAGGGTCAGCGACAGCGGTGTTTCCTTCAGTTCATGTGAAACCGCCATCCAGGAGGTTCCGTCGATTTCGTAGGAAGGATACCGTCGCCATTTCAAGCGGGGAGCCTCCAGGCGGACATCGTTTGACGGGGTGCGCAGAAGAAGAGAACCATCGGAAAAATACAGAAGGCTGTCCTGCGTTTTTGTATCGACCAGAGTGCCGAGGAGTGTATCCGTGGAAATGTACGCGCCGAGCAGATATCCGTTTAGGTTCAGGATACGGACAAGGTAATATTTCCCGTTGATTTCGTTGAGATTCCATACAGAGGACGGAGCCTCTGTATTGGCGATTCCGCGGATATAGTTCCAGAGGAGCGGTGGCGGGTTGCTGGTCTGGTCGTAGAGAACGAGGGCATCTGTGGCTTCCTGATAACAGAAAAAGCCGTCTACGGTATAGTTCGGTGCTGCGTTTTCAAAGCTTTTTTTGATTCGGTTTAATGTGGTATACCAGCTGGTTGTCTGTGGTTCCGCTGCGCGGAGCGAAAGGAGATCGGTATCATTCAAAGCAAAAACATAGAGATAGGTTTCGGGGCGGGAAAGGTTTTCATCCAGGCTTTTCTGGTACAGAACCAGTGTATTTTCCGAGTTCTCATGGATCCGCTCCAGCATCAGACCGAAAGCGGCTGTGTTGTTGTACACGACAAGCGCGCAAAAAAAGACGATCATGACTGCAAGCAGAACCTGTCTCTTATACACATCTGACGCTGCCGACGACTTAATAGGTGTA
>ENA-OYXK01001376-OYXK01001376.1-human-gut-metagenome-genome-assembly--contig:-NODE-1376-length-11024-cov-5.853952_pt1 | contig 11024 bp, 10 predicted proteins | sample MGYA00244215_ERZ653417 | MGnify/ENA primary metagenome ERZ653417 (study PRJEB26926, sample SAMN06164905) | human gut metagenome | biome: ENVO:00009003; feature: ENVO:2100002; material: ENVO:00002003... | reverse complement strand
TGCGCTTTCATCTCGGTAATTGAATTGCCGAGGATTCCCGCTTATTATCCTAAAATTGTTATAATAAGAGTCCGTATGCAGAACTTTTGTATATAATAGACTAAGTGAATATCTGGAAATGAGATTAAAATGCCAGACCAGAAAATAGATAACCTTTTAAATCTTGCAATGGATGCAACACCACAGGAGCGTAGAAAGTCAGGAAATCTTAACATAGGATATGATCCTGCAACCAGGCTATGGGATGTGATCATAAAGTACAGCGGACCGGAAAGTGGTCTGGCTGGAAATGGAATTCAGGTAGTGCCATTGTTAGGCAGCTATGCAGTGGTAACTTTGCCGGAAAGTGAGATTGATGAGTATTCCCACAGAGTGCAGGTGGAATTTATGGAGAAACCCAAACGCTTGTATTTTGAATTGTTTCAGGCGAAGGGAGCGAGCTGCATCCGCACAGTGCAGACCGGCAGGAATGGACTGACGGGAAAAGGAATCCTGACAGGAGTTGTGGATTCAGGAGTGGATTATTTTCACCCTGATTTCCGAAATGCAGATGGGAGCAGCAGAATTTTACGTTTATGGGATCAGAGCATACAGGGAAATCCACCCCAGGGATATGTGACAGGAATTGAATATACGAAAGAGCAGATCGATGAGGCGCTTGCACTTGGAGAAAACCAGGGCAGGCGTCTTGTTCCATCTTCAGATTACAGTGGACATGGAACTTCCGTGCTGGGAATTGCAGCAGGAAATGGGAGGGCATCAGATGGGGTGAATCAGGGAGTTGCCTATGAAAGTGATCTACTGGTTGTGAAAATGGGAATTCCCAGAGAAAACTCCTTTCCCAGGACTACGGAGCTGATACAGGGGATTGATTATCTGGTGCGACAGGCATTGACTATGGGACGGCCAATGGCAATTAATCTCAGTTTTGGAAATAATTATGGATCCCACAAGGGAGATTCCCTTCTTGAAACATATATAGATATGGTTTCTTCCACAGGACGTCTGGCTATCTGTACAGGTACAGGGAACAACGGCAATCAGCCTCTGCATGAGGGAGGAACCCTGAAACAGGGACAGACCAGACAGATAGAATTATCTGTGAGCAGCAGGGAACCAACATTAAATGTGCAGTTATGGAAATCTTATGAGGATGAGATGAGTATTTATATTGAAAATCCATCCGGAAACCGGATCGGCCCCTTAGACGAAAAGCTTGGTCCTCAGAGGTACAGACTGGGAAATACAGATCTTTTAATCTATTATGGCAAACCTGGACCCTATCATCTGACACAGGAAATCTACATAGATTTCCTTCCTGGGAAAACTTATGTGGACAGTGGAGACTGGAAAATCATCCTAAGTGGAAAAAAGGTCAGAGGAGGGGAATATTACCTGTGGCTGCCGGGTGGAAATACTCTGAACAGAGGGACTGGGTTTTATGAACCAAGGGCATATGGGACTTTGACCATACCTGCCACAGCCCGGCGGGTTATTGCAGTTGGAGCATATGATTCGCTGGTTGACTCTTATGCGGATTTTTCCGGAAGGGGCAGCAGAATGCTGCCATATCTGAAACCTGATCTGGTGGCACCGGGAGTAAACATAGTTGCTCCCGTACCCGGTGGTGGTTACAGAACAGTAACAGGGACTTCCTTTGCAACACCCTTTGTCAGCGGATCCGCAGCATTGTTAATGCAATGGGGGATTGTAAATGGAAACGATCCCTACCTCTATGGGGAAAAAGTAAAAGCCTATCTCCGAAAAGGCGCCAGACCATTGCCGGGGTATGAGGAGTATCCCAATGAAGAGGTGGGATGGGGGGAGGACGTTATAATAAGGTTACATTGAAGAAAGTCAGTAAAATCAAGTGTTTCCGTTCATTTTCCCAACACAGAAACGAAGCACTTTCACCATGATTTTGAAGAAAATCTGCCCGGGTTGGATTCAAAATGATATGGAAAGAAAGACTTGTAGCAATGACGTAACATGAACAGCCGATTCTGTTACAGACAACATATTAAAACGAAAGAGAGGTCACAGGAATATAAAACTGACTTATACAAATAATTATCAGTTATCAAGGCCATAAGGCCAAATTATACCATGGGTCAGTTTTAAGCATTAAATCTGGATCAGTTTTAAGTGTAAATCAATAGCTGATAATCACTATGATTGGGAAAATACAAAAACCGATAACTACAGTTCAAAGAACTGTGTATTATCGGCTCTGCGTCTGGCGCTTTAATAACAGTTATATGGAATTGTTCAATGTTGATTAGACATTCTCTTTTGCACTTCGAACAAAAGAGTGGAAAATTTTTTAGTACAGTATCTTCTCGGATTTTGTCACGTGTTTTATTTCCGCAGACAGGGCAACGTACTCGCTCGACACTTACTTTTATTTGCACTTCTACTTTTTATTTTTTTCTTGAGTATCCTATAACACTAACAAAATACGATGCGACTACTATACCCAAAGCAAAAATAGTAATCAACATAGGATTTTTAACCAAATTTTGAGTAACGTATTTCATATCTTTTGATATTTTACTTACGAAAAAGATAACGAGAAGTGTGCAAATCATTCTCACATACTGAACACTCATATAGCCAAACCACTGTGCTATTGCTAAACATATAGAACACCATAAAACAGGTAATGCTATTGCAATGGCGATAGAAAAACCAAACTGGCTAAGTGTAAAATTATGATAAACCACATAACGAATGATATAAATGATAACTGTACCCATTATACTAATCGGAACAAGAAGCAAGCTAGTCAAATACTTACTGAAAATGATTTGGTACTTACTCATCGGCAAGGTTAATTCATATTGTTTCCATGAAGTCAATCCATCATAGGTCATGGTCATCATTAAGTGCATACCGATAAAAAGTGAAAAAAAAGCCGATGACATAATTGAGTAAACTTCATTCTCTCCGAAGAATGAAATTGCTATTACAAAAAAATACATTACAAAAATGACTTTTTTATTCATTTTCTTCATAAGCAATAAATCCTTAAAAACCAATCCTTTCATTTGACACCTCCTTTGATATAGAACAGCATAATGTCCTCAATAGAAGCATTATCAATAATTAGATTTTTGTATCTTTTTTTTGCAGCTACTTTGTCATGTATTAAGCATTCCACGCTAAGATTTGTTTCTCGACAACATACATAGTCATCTGGCGAAACAGTATTAAATTCTGATTTTTTACAGCGTATAATTCCATAATTATAAATAAGGTCATCTTTCTTTTCCTCAAAAATAATTTTTCCATTATGAATCAGAATTACATAGTCAGCAACCTTTTGTATGTCAGAGGTTATATGTGTAGAGAACAAAATAGAGTGTTCTTCATCTTGAATAAATTCTAAAAAAATATCCAAAATTTCATCTCGTACAACAGGATCTAACCCTGTTGTTGCTTCGTCTAAAATCAGAATCTGGGGTCTATGCGATAGTGCACAAATAATTGACAATTTCATCTTCATACCTTTTGAAAGTTGCCCTATTGATTTATTTAATGGAACATCAAGGCGTTTCATATATTCTTCAAACAAATTCATATCCCATGTTTTATAAGATCCCGAAAGGATTTGGGCAATATCTTTTGCATTTAAGACGGAATGGAATTTACATTCGTCAAAAACAACACCAATGTTTTCTTTATGCAAATAAGAATGATTTTGTTTACCCAATATTCTTATTTCACCCGCATCCAACTTTAACTGGTCTAAAATTAAATTGATAGTTGTACTTTTTCCAGCACCATTTTCTCCTATGAAACCCACAATACGTCCTGTAGGAACTGTAAATGAAATATGATCTAACATAAAATCATCAAATTTTTTAGTCACATTTTTTACAACAATACTGTTCTGTTCCATAATTCCACCTCTCATTCTTCAAAAAATAGTTTTAGAATATTAGCCATTTGCTCATAGCTGATACCATGAGTACGACCGATTATAGCAACCTTTTCTAAAAGTTCTTCTGCTATTCGTAGTTGTTCTTCTTGAATAAATTCTTTATTTGGTGATGCAACAAAACTACCTTTTCCCGATACGGTTTCGATAAACCCATCTCGAGTTAAATCTTCGTAAGCTCGTTGAACAGTAATAACACTTATATGCAGGTCTTTTGCCAGTGCACGCATGGAAGGCAGGGCTTCTCCGGCAGATAGGGTACCATTCATGATTAAACTCTTGATCTGCATAGCAATTTGTTCATAAATAGGCTTATCACTACTATTACTTATGATAATTTCCATTCTAACTTCCTCTCACCACCTTCTGATATATGCGTACTTATACGATATGTACAGTGTATATGATAGTGTCAGAAATGTCAATAAAGTAATCCTACAATTCATTAAAATATACCATATAAAGTTTTCAAAAAATCAGCGTAATCCAACCTGTCAACCGGCATAATAAGGTTATTTCTTTGTGCAAATCAGCACGATAATGATAGGATGAGCGATGATGAATTAGAACTTCTGGCTCCATGGAACGAAATTGTCAAAGCTGAAATTGAACGTCGTGCAAACGAATCAAATCAATCATATGTGAATTGTCAAGGTGCTCTGGCTACTGAAAAGTAGTCGGGGATTTTTTCTATCATAACTAAAAATTAAGCGCTTATCATATATTCAGATTGGCAGTGAAGTAGTTGCTAAAGAATATCCAGATAAGGTGATGCATTTGAGAAAATTGCAGGTATAGGACAACTGATACAAAGAATATGTTGGAAAAGAGGTGAGCATCATGGTAAATCAGTCAGTAATAGATTCCAGTGTGAATCTGGAGCAGTTAAAGGATATTGAAGACTTAATTCCTAATATAGATAAAGCTATTTCTGAGAAAGTGGAAACTTTTCTGGATAAATCTGGCGATCAGCCGTATGCTCACATGAATGAAGGGTATGTGGTAGTCGTGGAAATGACAGGAGAAATGGATGCTACAGATGCGATCAGTGATTATCTAAGAAAAAGAACGGAGTTGATGTATTAGATGCAAGTCTTGAAAAAATATCTTGCGAAGCTACAGATGTTATGTTAATGTGAAGTCAGGGAAAATGAACGTGATACATGGTTTCTGACTTCAAATTCAATGGAATAAGTAAGTTGGGAGCGATGTAAAATGGAACAAATGCAAATGAATATGCCAGATATGTACGATGCTGCATTGTATCTTCGGTTATCGAAAGATGATATGGAAGAGGGCGGTGCGAAGTCAGAGAGCAACAGCATTGCAAATCAGAGAGAGTTACTTCGGAGCTTTGTAAAAAGCCAGCCGGATATTCAGATCTTTGATATATATGTGGATGACGGATACTCAGGAGGAAATTTTGACCGACCTGAGTTTAAACGAATGACAACTGATATAGAAGCTGGAAAAGTAAACTGTGTGATTGTAAAAGACTTATCCAGATTCGGAAGAGAGTATATAGAAGCCGGGCGATGGATCGAAAAGACCTACCCGGCTTTAAATGTGCGTTTTATTTCAGTTACAGACCAGTTCGACAGTAAAACAGCAGATTTTTCAGAGAAGTCATTTGTAGTTCCGATCAAAAATTTTGTAAATGAAAGCTATTGCCGGGACATTTCCGGTAAAGTGCGAAGCCACCAGAAAATCAAACGTGAAAAAGGTGAATTTATTGGAGCATTTGCCCCGTATGGTTACTGCAAAGATCCGGAGAATAAGAATTGTCTGGTGATTGATTCTTATGCAGCGGATATTGTAAGAAAAATATTTTCATGGAAAATTGATGGATTCAGTCTTGGAGCAATCGCAGAAAAACTGAATGTACGTCATGTGCAGTCGCCAAAAGAATATAAAAAGGCAAATGGTGAAAATTACAATTCCGGATTCCATAGTTCAGATACACCGAAATGGTCGGCAGTGCAGATCAAAAGGATTCTGACCAATGAAGTCTATATTGGAAACATGGTACAGGGCAAGCAGGAACGAATCAGCTATAAAGTAAAGCAACGCCTGGATAAGCCAGAATCAGAGTGGGTGAAAGTAGAAAATACGCATCCGGCAATTATCAGGCAGAATGATTTTGATGTGGTTCAGAAGCTGCTTCAATATGATGGTAGGGCATCGAAAACATCAGACAGTGCAAACTTTTTTTCGGGATTTGTGTTTTGCGGAGATTGCAAGACACCGATGATACGCAGGGTAAATCAGTATAAGGGGAAGAAAAAAGCCTTTTATATCTGCCAGACAAAGAACAAAGGTGGAGATTGCACCAGACACAGTATTTCGGAAGAGGTGCTGAAAAGAATTGTGTTGAAAGAGATTCAGGCATATACGGCACTTTTTGTAGACTATCAGATGATTATGGAAGAACTTTGTGAGATGCAAGTCAGCTACGATCAGGTAATCGGTTATGATACGCAGATTAGTAAGTTGCAGGAAGAATATAACCGCTATTACAGTCTGAAAGCGTCTTTAGGTGATGACTTGAAAGAGGGATTGATCAGCAAAGAAGAGTTCGATGATTTTCGGGAAAGTTACGGAAGAAAATGTGAAGAACTGGAGCAGATGATCGAGAATCAGAAAAAATTGGTAAAGCAAATGTTTGAGGGTGGAGTGTCTGCAACTGTTCAGTTGGAGGACTGGAAGAAATCACTGGAAATCAAAGAACTGGATCGCACATTGTTGGCACTGACCGTAGATAAAATCTATATTTATGAAAACAAACAGATCAAAATTCATATCCGTTATCAGGATATGATTGAGAAAATGAAAGTCATAAGACGGTTTTATGCGGAACACCGGACAGAGTGCAGGAAAGAGGTGGAATAAATGGCAAGGACAGCAAAAAGATATAAGAAAAACACAGAGAAGAAAGTTCTTGGGATTCCGGTATGTATGGCTGCAATTTATGTCAGATTATCCGTAGACAGTGATGAAAAAAAGTCAGAATCTATTGAAACACAGGTTACGCTGATAAAAGAGTTCATTCAGAAGCACAATGAAAATCCGAACAGAGAGTATGAAATTGCTGTATATAACATTTATTCTGATCTGGGAAAAACCGGAACAAATTTTGACAGACCGGGATTTGAACGGATGATGAATGATGTCAGGGAAGGTAAAATAAACTGTATTCTGGTAAAGGATTTCTCACGATTTGGAAGAAATTATATCGAAACTGGCAACTATCTGGAAAAGATTCTTCCTTTTATGAAAGTGCGGTTTATTTCTGTATGTGACAACTATGATTCATTTGCACCGGATGCCAAGAATCAGGAATTATCCATGAATATCAAGAATCTGGTGAATGATGCTTATGCGAAAGACATTTCCGCAAAAGAACGGGCAGCGAAACGTATTGCACAAAAAAACGGTGAGTATGTGGGATCTACAGCTCCATATGGATATTGTGTGGAAAAGATAAATGGAATTTATAAGTTGATGGTGGAACCGGAAGCTGCAAAGATTGTCCGCAGGATTTTTGAAGAATATGCTTCGGGAGATGGCATACAGGGCATTATTGACAGGCTGTTTGAGGATAGGGTACATCGGATTTCAGATTATAACCAATATCATCATGTGTACTGTCAGGACGGAGAGAACCTTCATCAGTGGGGAAATTCTTCGATACGTGCAGTGCTGAACCGGAATAATTATTATGGCGATCTGGTTCAGAGAAAATATGAATCCAGATTTCAAAGAGGTGAAAAATGGTGTGACATATTGGACGAGAGCCAGTGGATTATTACGCCAAATGCCCATGAGCCAATTATTAGCAGAGAATTGTTTGAAAAAGCACAGGTCAGGCTAAAAGCAGCACAACAGAAAGCAACAAAAACTACTGCAGGGTGGGAAGATGATGAAAGAGCATTTTACAATGTATTCTATTGTGGTGATTGTAAGCGGAAAATGTGTACACGTAGATACAGAGGCAATGTGTATTACTTTTGCAATGCTGCCTGGTATCGGGATGAAAGAAAATGTAGTCACAAATCTATTTCCGAGGAGAAGCTGCAGAAAATTGTCCGTTCGGAGCTGACCAGACAGTTTCAGTTATCTGGATTGCGGAAAAAGGATATGTCTGTTATAAGCAGTGCGGTATTTCTTTCCAAAATCAATGAGATTCAAACTGAGATCAGAAAACTGGATGCAGATATGGAAAGACGTTCAGAAAAACTGGCACAGGCATTTATGAAATATAAAGAGGGTGAACTTTCCAAAGAAGCCTATATAGAAATGAAAGATGACCGTAATAACTGGAAAGAGTTTTGTGAAGAGAGAAAGAAGTCTCTGGAGCAGACCATACGAAAGCTGGAAAAACAGCAGAAAGAAGAAGCCAGATTTTTACGAAGTCTGTTGGAACTGGATGGGACAACCAGAATCAATGCGGAACTTGCAGAGGGCTTGATTGAAAGTATGTATCTGTATGGTGATGGCAGACTGGAAATCAACTTCGGGTTTAAGGGGGCGGTAGAACATGAGTGATCAGAAACTGATTATTGGATATTACCGTCTTTCCATGGAAGATGATTCAGAGGGAGAAAGTAACAGCATTATCAATCAGAGAAAACTGGTAAAAGATTATATTTCCCATATTCCGGAGCTTGCTGCTATGCCATTTCAGGAGTTTTACGATGACGGATATTCTGGTTCCAGTATGGAGCGCCCGGCAATTAAGCAGGTTCTGGAACTTGCCAGAGAGAATAAAGTTCAGTGTATTGTGGTAAAAGATTTTTCCCGTTTTGCCAGAAACTATATTGAGATGGGAACTTATCTAGAGCAGATTTTTCCATTTCTTGGAGTACGCTTCATTTCTATCTCAGATCGATATGATTCTAAAGATTATAAAGGAAAGAATTCAGACATCGAAGTACAGTTTAAAGGACTGATCGCAGACTTTTATGTGAAAGACCAGTCTGTAAAGGTAAAGGCAGCAGTCAGCACCCGACGAGGAAAAGGTGAATATTGCTGTGGCTCTGCACCTTATGGGTATCGAATCAATCCTGAAAATAAGAGAGAACTGGTGATTGTAGAGGACGAAGCAGAAGTGATCCGCAGAGTATTTGAACTGACCAATCAGCGATATTCCAAGATGGAGATTTGTAAGTTATTCAATGAAGAGGGTGTATTGACTCCCTTGCAGTCTATGAGCAGACGACAGAAATCAGGCAGTAAGAAAGCTTCATCAAGAGGATTGCAGTGGACGAGTGATATGATACGGAAGATTGTAGATGATAAGACTTATATAGGCTGTATGGTCTATGGAAAGACAAAGATTCCAGATCCCGGAACTGGGAAAGAAGTACCGGTACCGAGAAATCAGTGGAAAGTGATGGAAAATCATCACGAGCCGATTGTATCAAAAGAAGTTTTTGAAAAAGCACAGTCCCTTCAGATCAGATACACCAAGAAAAGCAAATTTGACAGGGAAACAACACTATTAGGTGGCTATGTAAAATGCGGGAATTGTTGCAGAAGCCTGACTTCAAGCAGTCCGATTCATAGTCATATTCTTTATAGCTGTGCTTACAGTAAAGGAAAAGAAGATACAGGATGTTTTGCCGGGAAAGCGGATAACAAAATGCTGGAGCATATCGTGCTGGCAGAAATAAAGGCTTACTTACGTCAGAATATCAGCCAAGAACAGATGCAGCAATCCATGAGAAAACAGCATGAGGAAAGTATAGAAGCCTATAAGACGGAAAGTGCAGATTGTGAAAAGTGTCAAGAACAAATAAAAATCCAGAACCGCCAGAACTATGAGAAGTATCACGAGGGACAGATGAACCAGAATCAGTTTATGGAAGCCAAGAAGCAGTTGGAAGAAGAAAGAGAACGACTGCAGAAACGTGTACAGGAACTGGATGAACTGATAAACGGAGAGAAAGAAATTCTGATGAAAAAAATGTTCCGGTGGAGCAGATGTTGAAGTATTTAGGCTATGAGAATCTGACACGAGAGATGCTGGAAGAATATGTGCAGGGAATATATGTGTATGATGACGGGAGAGTGGAGGTGGAATGGAGGGCACTTAAATTAGCACGATGACAATATTTAATGTGCTATGGTAGAATAAATATAGATTTAGATAATGTTTTTATGTTGAAAGAAAGGTGAGAACATGAATATGAATTATATTAGAGAAATTGCAGAAGCTTTGTCTGAGAATCATGCTGCATTGATGGTAGGGGCTGGATTTTCAAAAAATGCTGAAAAGGTTTCTATTACAGATAAAAAATTCTTAAATTGGAATGAGCTTTCTGATTTGTTTTATGAAACAGTTTATGGGAAAGAAGGGCCAGGGAAGCAATATAATAGTTCTCTGAGGCTTGCTCAGGAGGTAGAGATTACGGTAGGACGTCCCAAATTGGAAAAAATAATTAAAGATGCAGTACCGGATTTGGAATACGCTCCTTCTGAAGTGTATGTGAAGTTAATGGAAATGCCATGGAAGGATGTATTCACTACAAATTATGATACTTTATTAGAGCGTGCAGCAGATAAGGTAACAAACCGTCGATATAATGTTGTCATTTGCCAAGAAGATTTAGTCAATAGTAACAATGCTCCCAGAATTTTAAAATTACATGGTTCGTTTCCATCATACCGTCCATTTATAATTACCGAAGAAGATTATAGAACATATCCAGTGAAGTTTGCTGCAATGGTTAATACAGTTCAGCAAGCATTATTAGAGAATGTATTTTGCATGTTAGGTTTTTCTTGTGAGGATCCTAATTTCATAAAGTGGATTGGATGGATACATGATAATCTTGGAAAGAGTAGCTCGCAAAAGATATATATGGTATCAGTTACTCATATTGCTGAGGCAAAACGTAAATTACTTTTTGAACGTAATATTATTGTTATTGATTTACAAGAACTATGGCCAGACAAAAATATTGGTGATAGATTGAATTCTTTTTTAGAAGAATTAAAATTAAGAGTGGAAGAAAAGCGGAGATCTATCTTATTCCTGTCTCTTATACACATCTGACGCTGCCGACGACTTAATAGGTGTAGA
>ENA-OYXK01001344-OYXK01001344.1-human-gut-metagenome-genome-assembly--contig:-NODE-1344-length-11245-cov-5.795710_pt1 | contig 11245 bp, 8 predicted proteins | sample MGYA00244215_ERZ653417 | MGnify/ENA primary metagenome ERZ653417 (study PRJEB26926, sample SAMN06164905) | human gut metagenome | biome: ENVO:00009003; feature: ENVO:2100002; material: ENVO:00002003... | reverse complement strand
TCTACACCTATTAAGTCGTCGGCAGCGTCAGATGTGTATAAGAGACAGTCGTTGGCCTGCTCGAAGAGAGCCTTGGCTTCGGGGACATTGTCGTAGAGGTCTTTGCCCATGCCGACGGCTTGAGCGCCCTGACCCGGAAATACGTATGCGTGTTTCATAGTTTCTGTCAAAATATTTTTTGGTTACCGGGCAAAGATAGCAAATATTTTCTTACATTTGCACTGCAACGGTTCACGAGGGGTTACGCCCCGTCAGATTAAATGGGAACGCAGTGAAAGTCTGCGACAGTTCCCGCTGCTGTGAGTCCTGCCCGACGATCCGAGGTGATCGGCCCGCTTGCGGGCGGCGTTTCGGATGCCGGGTGTATTGCCGCGACACTCTTTTGCCACTGGTCCTGCGGGGTCGGGAAGGCGTTGCGGCGGGGACGAGTCAGAAGACCAGCCTTTGCCTGCCCGATGAACGGACAGTTCGGATGATATGCGTCTGCGGAGAACGGAGCTTTCGGAAAAGACCTGCGAGGCATCTTTTCGGTGGATTGATAACCTGAAGCGAGGCGGCTCTCTGTTTCCCTGATGAAATATTTTTCGAAACCGTTGTACGGCATACGCCGTAGTGCGGAGTTTGTGCAGAAGAAGAGTGTCTTGCCGATAAAGGTTTCAGTCGTAATAAAGTAGAGATTAGTATGGACTGAAACAAAGAGGTCGATCTGTTGCCGGGTCGATCTCTTTATTTTCTCGTGTCGGACGAAATGGACTATTCGGTTTTTCCCTGGTGCGGCGAAACGGCTGTCCGGTGTCTGCGACGGACTCTCCCGACACAAAAAAGCAGCGCTTTATGCGCTGCTTTTTTCAATTTTCCTGATTGGCTATTTCTCTTCCACGATCTTGAAGGAATCTTTGTAGAGTCCGCAAACGGGGCATACCCAGTCGTCCGGGATGTCTTCGAATGCCGTGCCGGGTGCGATGCCGCTTTCGGGATCGCCCTTGGCCGGATCATATACGTAGTCGCAGGCGGTGCAGTGGTATTTGCGGGGGAATATGCGGTCGGCCACCTTGTCCCAGTCGATCAACTCCCAGTACGATTTGATGAAATCCGCACGACGGTTGCGGTAGTCGATATAGTAGGCGTGCTCCCATACGTCGATCGTCATGACGGGCTTGAGGCCTTTGGTCATCGGGTTGCCGGCGTTGGATTCCGAGATGATCTGCAATTTGCCGTCCTTGTCGGCTGCGAGCCACGTCCAGCCCGAGCCGAAAAGTCCGGTAGCGGCTTTGGAGAACTCTTCCTTGAAGGCTTCGACCGATCCGAAGTCGCGGGCGATGCGATCCGCCAGTTTTTTGGGCATCGGCTTCTGATCGGGGGTCAGCATCAGGAAGAAGAACGTGTGGTTCCAGGCCTGGGCCGCATTGTTGAAAATCGGACCGTCGGCTTTCTTGACGATTTCCTGCAGGGACATCGACTCGTAAGGCGTGCCGGGAATCAGGCGGTTGAGATTGTCCACGTAGGTCTGGAGGTGTTTGCCGTAGTGGTATTCAAAAGTTTCTTTGCTCATTTTCGGAGCGAGCGCTTCCGTCGAATACGGAAGTTCGGGCATTTTGTGAACCATAATTCTTTCTGTTTTAGGTTTTGATATTGTTAAAGATTCGGTTTGAATTGTCGTCGGAGCCGCCGCCGGGGTGCCGTGCAGCAGGATATATCCGTTGAGGTAGGCGGCGAAGAGCGTCCAGAGCAGGTAAGGTACGAAGAGCCAGGCGGCAGCGCGGTCCCTGCGGCTCGCAGCGAAGATGTAGAGTCCCACGAGGATATTCAGCAGTACGATGTCGATGAATCCGGCCAGCGGATTGCGCAGCGTGAAGAACAGGATACTCCACAGGAAGTTGGCGATGAGCTGCAAGATCCACAGACGGATGATTCCTTTGTGCTGCCGACGCACGATGAGGCGCCCGAGCGAAAGTCCCATGCAAAGGTACAGGACGCTCCAGGCGATCGGGAATACGATGTTGGGCGGCGTGAGTGCCGGCTTGGTCAGCGTCGGGTACCATTCGGCTATGGACGAAGCCTGGAAAAAACTTGCCGAGATACCTACTGCGAAACAGGCGAGAACAGGAATGAGATAGGCCGCTATTTTTTTCATGCTTGGGGTATTGAAGTTTTTCTGATTCCGTGCAAGAACAGTGCAAATTACGCTGTTTTCTTTCCAAATTTAATAAAAATAATCGGATTCGAATCCAATTCCGGCTCCTTTATCGACGTGTTTTTTTGCCGGGCGGATGTCGTTTTCCCGGTATTCGTCGTGAACGTATCGATAAACGGTTCCGGAGATATCCGCTATGATTCGGGCATTTGTTTCCGGGTTTTCCGCCGAATCTTTGATGAAGACGGCGATGGTATAGCGGGTGCCGTCCGGCAGGATGACGAATCCCAGGTCGTTGGTACCGGCGAAGATGCCTCGTTCGTCGAGGTCGCTCGTGCCGGTTTTGTGCCCGATGACGGCGTCGGTTCCCGACAGTGGTTTCGGAAGACGGTCGGCACCTGTTTTACAGTTTATCAGGTTTTGCCGGATCATTTCCCGCAGTGTAGGAGTGAGAATCTGTTCCGTTACGAGCAGCTCCAGCAGAGCGGCCGCTTCGAGCGGCGTACTCCAGTTTTCGTAGCACGTTTGCGGATCGTCGTGCATTTGTTGTTCCGTTGCTGCGATCGCGAAATCGTGCAGTCCGAGCGACCGGACGTAACGGTCTGTCGCTGCCGGGCCGCCTATATGTTTGAAAAGGATGTCGCAGGCATTGTTGTCGCTCAAGCACAGGCTGTATTCCAGCAGGCGGCGGAAGGACATCGGGATTTCGCCTTCGGGAAATTCGTCCCGGAGGGGGCTGTATGTGTCGGATGCGAGGTCTTCTTTGGGGATGAATATTTCCGTGTCGGGCGTCAGTCCGTTTCGGTCCAGGTAATCTGCGACGGCGAGGGCCTGGTGGAATTTGAATACGCTCATCAGGGGGTAGCGGTCGTCGTTATTGACCGTTACCGTGTCTTGTCCGTTGAGGATGACCGCAATACCGATTTCGGCTTTTTTATCCTTTATCACCTTTTTCAGCCGATACGACAGGTCGTCGTCCTGCGCTGCTGCGGCAAGCGGAAAGAACGAAATCCAGAGAATTGAGATCAGTGTACGCATATATTTATAGTCGAGATTGATCGGAAACAAAAATAGGATAAATTTCAATTTTTTCCGCTTCCAGCTTCCGGATTTTTGTCTTTTCTCCGATTATACGGTATGCCGGCGAGCGATTCGGGGTATCGTGTCGATGCCGTAAATCGTCTGATTCGCCTCGAATCGGTTCGCTTCGGCCGATTCTTTGCAGTCGGAAGATCGAAACGCCGGTAAATTTATTAGATTTGCGGACGGTTGATTTTGTGAATTATGAGAAAAAGTCTATTGGCAGCAGTCGTTTTGGGGCTGCTATATATTCCTTCTGTTTTGGCCGCAGTGGGGTATCCTGTGCGGGGCAGGGTTATCGACCGTCTTTCCCGGGAACCGGTCGCCTATGCTGCCGTTACGATCACCGGCCAGCCCGGTAAGGGCGCCATGACCGATTCGCTCGGACGTTTCGAGATCCTGCAGGTGAAGCCCGGCATTTACAGCCTGACGGCGTCGTTCATCGGTTACAGAACGGTTGTGACCCCCGAATACCAGGTGTCGGCCCGGACGCCTTTCATCGAAATCGAGATGGAGGAGGAGCCGGAGCATCTGAATGAAGTCGTCGTTCGTCCCTCGCCTTTTCGCCGTACGATCGAGAGCCCGGTCAGTATGCAGGTGATCGGGATGCGGGAGATCGAGAAGAGTCCCGGCTCCAATCGTGACGTGTCGCGTATCGTTCGTTCCTATCCGGGCGTGTCGTTTTCGCCCATCGGTTATCGCAACGACCTGATCGTGCGGGGCGGCGGACCTTCCGAAAACCGCTTCTTCATGGACGGGATCGAAATTCCCAACATCAACCATTTCGCCACGCAGGGAGCCACGGGCGGTCCCGTAAGCATCGTGAATTCCGATCTGGTGCGCGAGATCAATTTTTATACGGGTTCGTTTCCCGCCGACCGTGCCGGGGCGCTCAGTTCGGTGCTGGATTTCCGGCTGCGGGACGGCGATCTCGAACGGCAGACCTTCAAGGCGACGCTCGGTGCCTCCGAAGTGTCGCTCAGCGGCAGCGGACACGTGGGCAAAAAGACGACTTACCTCTTTTCCGTGCGGCAATCCTACCTTCAGTTCCTCTTCAAATTGCTGGGGCTTCCTTTCCTGCCCAATTACATCGACGGGCAACTGAAGGTCAAGACCCGTTTCTCGGAGCGGGACGAGCTGACTTTCCTCGGACTGGTGGGCATCGACAACATGAAGCTCAATCTCGACGAGAAGGGCGAGGAGAACGAATACCTGCTCAGCTACCTGCCTCGCATCCAACAGGAAACCTTTACTGTGGGTGCCGTGTACCGCCATTTCGCCGGCCGGCACGTGCAGTCGGTGGCGTTGAGTCACAACTACCTGAATAACCGCAATACCAAATACCGCAATAACGACGAATCGACTCCGGATAATCTGACCCTGCGTTTGCGGGGCGTGGAGCAGAAGACGACCCTGCGGTTCGAAAATCGCTCCTACCTGGGCCGGTGGACGCTGCGCGAAGGTGCCGAGTTGAACTATTCTACCTATCATAACAAGACTTTGCAGCGGACTTATCAGCAGGAAGCCGAACTGCTCGACTATCGCACTTATTTGGGGATTGTCGGTTGGGGCTTTTTCGTGGGGGCCGACTATGCCTCCGCAGATAAGCGGCTGACGGTTTCGATGGGTGTGCGAGCCGACGGGTGCGACTATTCGGCGGAAATGGAGCGTTTCTGGAAGCAGCTTTCGCCCCGTGTGTCGGCTTCCTATGCCTTGAGCGACAGTTGGTCGGTGAGCGGCAGCGCAGGGCTTTTCTACCAGTTGCCGCCCTATACGGCGCTCGGCTATAAGGACAATACGGGCGAGCTGGTCAATCGGGGCCTGGAGTATATGCGGGTCCTGCAAAGCGCCGTCGGCGTCAATTGGCGTCTGCGTGACCGGTTGGTGGTTTCGCTCGAAGGTTTCTACAAATATTATACGGATATCCCGCTTTCGGTGGCGGACGACGTGCCGCTGACCTGCAAAGGCAACGATTACGGCACCTCGGGCGACGAACTGCTCGTTTCTTCGGCTCAGGGACGTGCCTACGGTCTGGAGTTGATGGTGCGTTGGCAGCTTCCCGACCGTTTCAATCTGGTCGGCGCCCTGACCGTTTTCAGCAGCGAATACCGCAGCCGGCACGATGCGAAATATATTCCTTCTGCCTGGGACAATCGTTTCGTGGCGAATATCAGCGGTACGTACGATTTCTCTCGCGGGTGGAGCGTCGGTGCGAAGCTGAGCGCTATCGGCGGAACGCCTTATACGCCGTACGACGTCGAGAAATCGTCGCTCGTCGAGGCGTGGAACGCTTCGGGACGTCCTTATTACGACTATTCGAAATACAATACCGGACGTTTGGATGCCTTCGCCCAGTTGGACGTGCGCGTCGATAAGGTGTTTTATTTCCGTAAATGCATGCTGGGTATCTATGTCGATTTGCAGAACGTGACCTTCAGCAAGCTCCGTCAGCCCGACGTGCTGATGAGTACCGGCGTGATCGAGAATCCTTCGGCTCCGCCTTCGGAGCAGCGTTATAAGATGAAGTATATCCGCCAGGCGAGCGGTACGCTGGTGCCGACGCTGGGCGTCACGGTCGAATTTTAATCGTACAGCCATGAAAAACAACCTGCTCAGCGACAAGCTCGCCTACAACGGGGATACGAAAACACGGACTCATCTGCATCTGTGCAGCTATACTGTGGATCGGGTCGAAGAGGCTGCGGGAGATGATTTCGGGGAGATGAAGTCCCGCTTTCAGCCCGATGGCATCACTTGGCTGCAGATTCACGGACTGGAAGATACGGATGCCGTGCAGACGGTTTGTACGCATTTCGGGATCGATTTTCTGGTCATGCAGGACATTCTCAATACCGACCATGCCAGCAAGGTCGAGGAGCACGATCAGTACAATGTGATTATTGCCAAGCAGATTATGGGTGGCGAAGCGATGCAGGTCAGTCTGGTGCAGGGCGCTGATTTCGTGCTGACGTTTCAGGAGCGGGACAACGATTTTTTCGACGATGTGATGCGTGCCATCCGTAACAATGTACTGAAAATCCGTACCCGACAGTCGGACTACCTGTTTTCGGTGTTGCTCAATGGCTTGATAACCGGTTATATGTCGGTTGCAGCGGCGATCAGCGACGGGTTGGAGGAGCTGGAATCTGCATTGCTGGCCGATACCGGAGACCGGGACATCGGAGTACAGATGCAGGAGCTCCGGCGGGATTACATGCAGCTCAAGCGGACGGTTCTGCCGCTCAAGGAACAATATTCGCGGCTATTTCGTTCCGATTCGAGTTTGTTGCACCGGGTCAATCGGCCCTTCTTCAACGATGTGAACGATCACCTGCTCAACGTGGCGCAAAATATCGACATCTGCCGTGAAACCCTTTCGTCGCTGATGGATTTGTATATCTCGAACAACGATTTGCGGATGAACGATATTATGAAACGGCTGACTGTCGTATCGACCATCTTCATTCCGCTGACTTTTCTGGTCGGAGTATGGGGGATGAATTTCCGTAACATGCCCGAACTGGAGTGGGAGCACGGTTATATCCTGGCCTGGGGCGTGATGATCGTCATCGGATTCGTGACCTATTTGTTCTTCCGCACGAAAAAGTGGCGTTGAGGTGCGCAGTCGGTGCTTTTTTGGCGGACGATGCGGGGAAATTCCGGGATTTTGATTTTCTTTGTACCAAAATTCCGGGCGGTACCCGCGATTTAGCCGACATAAATCCTTGTGCCGACTGCGCGAACATTCTATTGAAAACCTCCGATGAAAAAGATTTTCTCATTTTCCCTGCTTCTCATCCTTGGCCTCGTGGCTTCCCAGATTCTTCCGGGGATGCTCGGAGAGAGCTATCCTGCATTTCGGGCCGGGGCGACGACCTTTCTTTATGTCTGTCTGTCGTTCATCATGATCAATGTCGGCCGGGAATTCGAGATCGATAAAAAACGTTGGCGCTCCTATGCCGAGGACTATTTCATCGCTATGGCTACGGCAGCCGTACCTTGGCTGCTCATCGCTCTGTACTATGTTTTCGTGTTGTTGCCGCCCGAGTTTTGGGGCAATGGCGACGCCTGGAAAGAGAATCTGTTGTTGAGCCGTTTTGCCGCTCCGACTTCGGCCGGCATCCTGTTCACGATGCTCGCGGCCCTGCGGCTCAAGCGAAGCTGGATGTATCGGAAAATTCAGGTGCTGGCGATTTTCGACGATCTGGATACCATCCTGCTGATGATACCTCTGCAAATCCTGATGATCGGTCTGCGCTGGCAGCTTTTCGTCGTCGTGGTGATCGTCTTTCTGCTGTTGTGGCTGGGGTGGAAGAAACTCAGTACGTATGAGTTGAGGCAGGATTGGTGGGCGATTCTGACCTATTCGGTCGTGGTTTTCGGTGTTACCCAACTGGTTTACCTGCTTTCCAAATATTATTTCGGCGAGGAGGGCAGTATTCATATCGAGGTGCTGCTTCCCGCTTTCGTATTGGGTATGGTGATGAAAACCAGGCATGTCGAATCTCGCGGGGAGCGGATGGCCGCTTCCGGCATTTCGTTCTTGTTCATGTTTTTGGTTGGATTGAGCATGCCGTTGTTTATCGGTATGACTGCTGCGACTGGGGAAGCTGCTTCTTCCGTGACCGGTTCGCAGCCCATGATGTCGTGGGGCGTGATCGCATTCCATGTGGTGATCGTCTCGTTGCTGTCCAACCTGGGCAAACTTTTCCCGATGTTTTTTTATCGTGATCGGAAGTTGAGCGAACGTCTGGCCCTTTCGATCGGTATGTTTACCCGCGGCGAGGTAGGGGCGGGCGTTATCTTCATTGCGCTGGGATATAGCTTGGGCGGTCCGGCACTGGTTATTTCGGTGCTGACCCTCGTGCTGAACTTGGTACTCACGGGGATCTTCGTCGTTTGGGTTAAAAAACTCGCCTTGCGGACTTACGCTCCCGAAGAGTTCGATGCCGTATCGACGATCCGTTGAAAGACGGATTTCGCCGGAATCCGTTTCTGATCTTTCACTCCGGATATAAAAGATTGCGGGAAAAAAGGTTCCCTTTCCTTGTGAATATCGAATGCAGTTGGGGGCGTGTGGGCTACGAGGTTTGATTCTGCTTTTGCCGCAGCTGTCCTTCTGACCTTGTGCAGCAACAGTGGAGGGCCGCTTTCGGAGTGGCGACAGGCTTTTTCCCTCTCCCCTTCTTATCCTGTGTTGGGAGGAAAGTCATCAGTTTATAGCGTTGCATGTATTTTCTCTTTTAACTCCGCAGCATTTCCGTTTACCCTCCAGCGTTTTTTCTCTCCTTTTATAATAGTATAGGTGTATTGTCTTCTGAACCGATCGAAGGTGTTTCTCGCGATCCCGTATTCCTTGCAGATTGCCGCGATACTTTTTCCCTGATTCAGCATTTGGACGATTTCAGCTCTGCCGGTTAGCCGTGCGGATCCGATTTGTTTTCCTGTTTCCCGAAAGATACTGTATTTTTCCATATTTTGTCGCGTCGCATTTTATGAGTCGGGCGACTATTGCGGATTCTGTTTCGCCTGTAGGTACTCTGTGGTGGTATCGGCCAAGTGGTTTTTATTTTCAGTCTTGTCTGCTTTGAATCTCTGATGCTCCTTTTGAAACATCTGATAATTGCCATATTTGGTCATTATCTGTTCGATGGTCTGCATTGGCATTATGCCTTCGTTATTGTACGACAATACGATGTATCTGAACCGGGCGTTCCGGATCAAATCTTTGAATGTATGCTGTACTTTCGCCTTACTGCAATAATTCGATTTGTTGTATTCTCTTAGCTCCGTTTTTCCCTTCGGAGTAAATGATTTATAGTCGGCAATCGTGTTCAGCAGATGGTAGTTTGCGCTGTATTGTCGGGAGTTGTACGGTGGGTCGAGGTATAAAATATCGCCCTCGATCCGCTTAATCAGACTATTCGCATCTTCATTGTACACTTCGTGTTCGCCGTTGTTTATTTGGTAATCTGCGGGAGCGATAACGAGCGTTTTCTGTGCTGACTGTTTGAGATGTTTGAAAAATGCTCCGTATACGGATGCCGTATTGGCGCATTTGGCTGCGTTTTCGAGCAGACAGCACAGCCGGAAATAGTATAAATCGTCGGATATTTCTCCGGTTTCTGCCAATGCTCGATAGTCGATCTGATGGCATCTATTTTTGATCGTTGTCATCGGAGAAATACTGACGGTCATTACCCCCCCCCTCGACAATATTGAGAGTATATGAGACCATTCTCTGTCCCTGACAGCGAGTTCAGTATTTCTATATAATCGGCTTTGTTCGCAAGTTCGTAGCAGTTGCCTATATAGTTGCGATTGAGGACATAACTGTAATACTTCCAATTATTGGCTATTACTTTGCTAACTCGTGTTTTGAAATGAGCCCTACGATACACGTACCTGCAAAGAGATCGCAGAATACCATATCCGATGGATTATCGCCGACGACCTTTTTGATCGTATTGTCGATAAAATCCCGCAGCGAATATTTCGATCCTATGTAATTCATCACTCGTACATGATATTATTAAACTTCAGCATTTCTTCGTCGTCTGTAAATTCTATAATATTCCAAGGATAGGAGGTAACGTCTATTGGATTTTGTGTCGAACGCTCTGAATGCGTTGATGTTTTTTTGACCGAGTTCTGATTCCGGGCATATCAGGATTGGATGTATTACGCTCGGTCTGTTGGGAATATACTACTGTTCTATTCAGTCTATATATCGGGATATCTGTCTGGGATTAGTTACGGCCTTCAGTTCGATAGGTACGATCTATTTTGTTTTTTCATCTATTTTCTGCGAAAACATCACATCGATTCGCTGCATGCCGATGCCGCATGAAACCTTGTTTCCTAACTATTCTATGTTTTTGCAATTGACTTTAAGGGCCCGGTTCAAGATCGGATCCCTGCCGATATGTTGCGCCAAATACATCTGCAAATGTACTTTATAGGCTTTCCTGTTGCGTCTCTTGTAGATCAGTCGGGGCAAGATGTCGAACGCGGTCTGTGTTTCGTCGGCATATACTTCAGTTTGCAACATATTTTCGACTTGTCTTCTGTTTTCATCGGTGAAACTGTTCCCGTTGAGGGCCTTATGGTTATTTTTTCGAGCGGATTAAAGAAAACAACCGCTCTGCCTCATAGGGCATAAGCATGGTATTTCCGCGATTGCCTTTCAGCTTTCTGTATATCAAACTGCACAGCATTTGATAGGGGCCTATATACCTTATTATATCATCCAAAGCCTCCCATTCGGAAGCCCCTTTTGCAAATACTTCGTACGGTTTGCTCAATACCCGGAATGTCAGATTTATCCAAAGTTTCTCGCGCAAATAGTAACCGTCGGGTTTAAGGAAAGGGTCACTGGCGATCTGATATATGCCGTAAAATTTCCCTTCTTTTCCTTTCGATGTCTGCACGTAAAATATCGCATAATCGTTCGCGCGTACCCGGCTGAAATCGGCCATCATTGCAACCAGTGTATTTCCCGTTTGAGCAACTGATATATTGGAATGTGCTGATCGGTTGAAACCTACGGTTTTATTTCTGGATCTCGTGCCTGCGAACATGTGCTCCAGATGTACTCGGAAACTCTGCTCGGTTGAATAAAAAGTAGTCGCTTTTCAACGCTCTGTATTTCCAGATGTTTTGTGCGCCTAATTTACCGCGATTCCCTTCGATATTTTTAACCACGATGCCCTTTAACTTGACTTTCAGGTGTTGTTTTACGGAATCCATTATCTTGAAAGCCAAAGGAATCACTTCGCTTTTTTCAGAAATATCCCCAGGTGACTATCGCAAAATAACCGTTCTTTCTCAAGTATCGGAAGCCGTGGCTATTGCGTTCGACAATTTTTTTTAGAAAGCATCGATGTCCGAAATATTGGACTGGTCCCTGCTGTCGTCGGTGAATTTTACGATGTCCAGATAAGGCGGATGAGCGATCATAAAATCGACCTCCTCTCGGTGCCCTGTCTCTTATACACATCTCCGAGCCCACGAGACTAGGCATGATCTCGT
>ENA-OYXK01001337-OYXK01001337.1-human-gut-metagenome-genome-assembly--contig:-NODE-1337-length-11275-cov-4.451426_pt1 | contig 11275 bp, 16 predicted proteins | sample MGYA00244215_ERZ653417 | MGnify/ENA primary metagenome ERZ653417 (study PRJEB26926, sample SAMN06164905) | human gut metagenome | biome: ENVO:00009003; feature: ENVO:2100002; material: ENVO:00002003... | reverse complement strand
TCATGCCTAGTCTCGTGGGCTCGGAGATGTGTATAAGAGACAGGTTGTGGTTTCTGCTGCTGTTGTGGTGGCTTCTGTCGTGGTCGTTGCTGTGGTAGTTGCTTTCGTCGTTGTGGTGGTCGTTTCTGCGGCAGTCGTGGTAGTGACCGCAGTTGTGGTAGTCGTGTCAGTGCTGTCCGGCTTTTGGCTGCTGGTGTGGCTGCCGGCAGTGGTGAACGCCAGCAGTCCGCAGACCAGGAAAATGCCTGCCGTGATCGCTGTGGCACGTTTGCGGTATTTCGGATCCAGTTCGCTGTCCAGCTTTTCAAAGAGCCGGTTCACCGGAATGAAAACGAATGCGGCAACGACAAAGCAGAGAAAGCCGCTGAAAGTGTGGGCGAAGATCGCAATCACGGCAAGTACTGCCGAAACAGCGAAAGCAATCCAGCGAAACGTCTTATTCTCCATCATTGCTTCTACCTCCGCAGTAAGGGCATACGCCGCTGTTGGGCAGCTGTGCTCCGCAGTAAGCACACACCCGTCCGGACGGTGCATCTGCGGCAGACAGAGCAGGATGTTTCTTGTACACCCAGAACCAGAGTGCCGCCGACAGGATCAGGGCGACACCAAACCAACCGGTAAAGGTCAGAAAGACAACGCCGGCGACTACGGCAGTCCAAAGGATTTTGGTGCGTTTCTGGTATCTGGGGTGTGCCCAGATCAGGATTAGTCCCAATGGGGGAAAGAAGATCGTGAGCAGAGCAATGACACCGTCTTGACGATACCACGGCTCTTTTCCTGAGGAATGATAATTTGGCATGATCGGTCAGGTCCTTTCTTTATGGAATTTGGTTATGCCGTCTTAATCATACCACAGTTTCATAGATTTCTCAATGATTCGACAAAGACTGTAATCGAATTGTTACCAGTTTGTCGAATCCTGTCGAATGGGAGTATAGAAAACCGCTCTGTGGCTTGTCCGTCACAGGGCGTTTTTCTATATTTCCGGAAACATAGAATTTGGTTAGTCGTCAATCACATCGGCTGTCCCCAGCACACGACCGATGCAGCGGTTTTCTGTCCCTTGCAGGGGAATGGGGTCATAGCTGCTGTTGTGGGAGATCAGGCAGCCGTTGCCCAGTTCCTTGATATAGCCGCAGCCGTCCACCCAGAACACGCCGATCTCACCGACTTCCACGCAGGGAGTCTGCTGTACGCAGACGGTTTCACCGTCGTGGAACGTGGTTTCCATACTGTCGCCCTCGATCTCCAGCAGGAAGTCTGCCTTGCGGCTGTCGTCCGTATCCTTAACGGTGACGGTTTCCCATGCGTCAGAATCGTTCAGATCGTAGCCGGTTCCGGCGGACACCTTGTGCAGACTGCGTTTCATGACAAGCAGCTTCTGCGGAGCAGTGCCGTTCTTTCGCTGCAATGCCTTTGCAGTGGCGTCATTGATGAACCGCACCACTGCCTGCCGTGCCTCGTGGGGCAGCTCCATGTACTTGCGGAGCAGTTCCTCTTCCAGTGCGGAAAAAGACTTCTCCGTGAACAGTCGCTCCAACGCATCTGTCGGCGGCTGGGCGGTCGGTCTGCCGAGGAGGTAGTCCGTGGTGACGCCGAAAGCATTTGCAATGGTAACTATTTTGTCGCCGTTAGGTTCACGCTTTCCTTGCTCGTAATTCTTATATGTACCATCACTTACCCCGATTTTTTGGGCAGCTTGTGTTTGAGTAAGTCCGGCGTTTTCTCTGGCTCTTTTTAGATTTTCAATGTTCAATTTGTTCACCTCCTTCTGTTTCTATTGTACTACATTCTGACCTACTTGTCAATACAAAAATGATTTATAATCGGTCGTTTTGTTTTTTTGCACAAAAAATAGTCGGTCAGTTTGTATACTTTTTTCTCGGTTTTTATCTTGACAAGTAGGTCACCTCGTAGTATAATAATACTTGCAAGGCGGTCATCTCGACCGACTTCACAAGAAATCTTGTATCTCCCCTTAGGGAAAAATGATACCGAGGAGGTGTAAAGCGGTGAAAACCGATGAAAAAAGCACTCTGTATCTGTGTGATCCACAGAAAAATACAGAGTGCCAAAAAGGAATTTGTCAGATACCGAATGGCTGCTTTCTTACCACAAAGAAAGAATTTGCAGCGACCGATGAGAATGAAAATCCTATAATTGCGACTGAATCACCTCAAAAGCAACCTTCCCGGCAATAGATGCCAACGAACGAAGTGATGAACAGCCTAATTCTTTTGCAATCGATTTTGTTTTATTCCAGATGTTGTTGTTTCTGACATTATCAAGGAATTGATGCCCATCGTAAGTTAAGCTGGAATAGGTGCACGCATAAATGCCTCCATCTGCATTCATGATGCTTGCATTTATCAAATCGCCTTCTTTCGCTTTCAAAGTGATGTATGCAATCATGTTTTTTGGAAATTTCGGCAATGCCTCTGCCATAGCGTCCAGTGTCATGTATTGATAGTGCAGATCATTATCAAGATTTTCAAAATCCTCTAGCTTTAACAGCAATGAGCGTAAGCAGTCATAGTCTAACTTCATATTATTCACCCCCTTCCCGTGTTCCCATTATACCACATCGGAGCAAGGAATACAATGCACCGTCCTGAGCATGACGCAAAACCGCTTACCAACATCTTCAATCTTCAATCGCCATTGTGGCGAATACCTCCTTTCTTATCCATGCGGCAGTACTGGCAATGCTGCCGCAGACGGAGCGATGAGTATCAGCCGGGTGCAACTCCCGGACGCTCCACAATTCCGCAAAGCGAGGTGAATCATATGAACAATACCGTGACGAAACAGGTGGACAGGACGGACAGAGAGCAGTATCTGGAAGCCTGCCGGAGCTATGCGGCGGCAACGTCGCCCATGGACGGTCTGGCACTGGCACAGCTGGCGATCGCTGCGATCTTCGCCGGAATGCAGATCGGCGAGCAGAACGCGGCACGCACACAGAAAGGAGCATAACATGGCAAAAACCAACCTGAAAGAGATGCCGGTGGAAGTTCGTTCTTCCGGCAAAGAACCGCAGAACGACTTCTTCGCAGCGTTTCTGGAGTATGTGAAGCAGCATGCCGATGAAGCGATCGCTGCGGTAGAGGCACAGAAAAATGCTGCAAAGTAAATCAAGAACGTGAAAGGAAGTATCATCATGGAAGAAAAGAAGAAACGCATTGAGATCCACATCGAGATGGGCGAGAACGAGCAGATCGCCCCGAGTTCAAAGATAAGCAACGCCAACGCCGCCGAAGTTACGAATTGCTATCTTGCTGGTGCGGTCATTGCCAATATCATTGCAGATAGCAGCAACGGTGTGTACGATCAGGCGTTGGATGAGATATTCAGAAGGGTTACCGTTGTTCTTGCACACTTCGATGAAATCATGGAAAAAGAGGAGGAAACTTAAATGCTGCAATCCGAATTTGACCGCCTGACCAGCCGCCCGTACACAGAGGCGGAGTTCAGCGAGATCCACTACATCTACTGCTACCACCCGGCAGTCCGGAGCAAGAAGGACATGTGGCCCACCGCCAGACGTGTGGAAGAAGCAGAGCACAAGCGGAACGCCGCCAGAACGGCATACGAGCACGCCAGAGATGCGTATGACGAGCTGCTGCGGGAGCTGACGAAGTAACACGAGGAGGACTGACACATGACCATCAAACACAAGCACATCAACACCAACGGCGACACAGAGTACACCGTGGAGCATCGCCCGTCGCTGCAGTGCTGCGAGGCGTATAAGAACGAGCACGGCGATCTGGAGCTGACAATGCACTGGCAGGACGTGCTGTTCCTGCCGATCGGAGGCAGTCATGGCAAGACCAACCACTGAGAAGATCTGCATCACGTGCGGCAAGCCGTTTCTGCCCAGCGGCGGACGGCAAAAGCGGTGTCCGGACTGCAAAGGCGACAAGCCCAGAGCAGGACGGAACATGCTGACCGCAGCTGCACAGGCAGCCGCAGAACTGGGGATTTCCTACGGGAAGTATGTCGCAATGAGCGAAGAAGAACGTAACAGAGCCAGGGAGGAAAAGACAATGGCAGAACAGGAAAAGCAGACCGCAGAAGTGACCGCAGAGCCAGAGCAGGACACACTACAGGAGTACATCCGCTATCTGAATCAGCAAGAAGTGGAACTGCAAACTCGTCTGGAGCATATCCGCATCGCACTGGAAGAGGCTGCGGCGTATGACGGCGTGCGGCACAGCGGCTGGCGGCAGCACAAAGAAAACCCCCGCACCGGCGGCAACCGATAACGGGGGCATGGGTAAATAAAACCACAACTATCATATCACACTTAGGAGGAAATGTCAAATGGAAACGAAACTGAAAGACAGCGAGATCGTTGCTGAACTGATCGAGAGCGTCCGGCACGACATGGAGATGCCGAAAGAAATCTGGAATCGGGGAATGGGACTGCTGCAGAAGTTCCAGCAGCTTGAACGGGACGAGGAGGCTGCACAGGACAAAGCAGCATTCGAGGAGGCATGCCGCCGTGGCTGAGAAACACATCGGGCAGACGAACGGGGCGTTTACCGTCCACTACCCCTGCGGCAGGCTGACGCTCTGTCTGGAAACCTTCTTTCCGGTAACGCAGAAGAAGGCTCGGCAGCTGTTCCGCCTTATGAGAGAAAACAGCGAGGAAACCGAGGTGCAGGAGCTGCTTGCGTACTTACACGGGCGGGCAGAACGCCTGCCGCCGGAATCTGCCAGAACAGCGGAACGCTGCCGGAAGAACGCCGCCCTTTTGTCTAAGATCACGGGCGTATCTTTGAAAGACGGTGATGCTTTTGGGCTTTCCTTGGGAAACTAGTATCCCTATACGCTGCCCTTACTGCGGCAGTATCGAAAACGACGGCTACACCTGTAAATGGTGTCGCAATATAATCAATTTTACGGAGGTAAAACATCATGGAAATCACAATGACACTGACAGTCACACCGGAACAGGCGGCGGCGATCGCCGGTCTGCTGGCGGGCAGCAAGCCCCTGAATCCGCCGGCACCGTCCCTGCAGTCTGAACCGCTGCCGACAGCATCTTCGCAGCCGGCTCCAGTCGCAGCTCCGCAGCCCATGGCCGCACCAGCTTCGACAGCCGTTCCCGTTAACACTACGGTGCCGGTACAGCAGGAACCGTTGCCGACCGGTATTCCCACGCAGGTGCGTGCCTACAGTGTAAACGATCTTGCGATCGCCTGCCGTCCTTTGATGGAAGCAGGCAAGCAGCCGGAGCTGCAGGCACTGCTGGCGGAGTTCGGTGCACCGGCAGGGCTTGCCTCTGTTCCGGAGAACCGTCGGGCAGAGTTTGCCGGACGGCTGCGGCAGATGGGAGGGCAGATCTGATGCCGGAAGAACACGCATTCTTATCTGCCTCCGGTGCACATCGGTGGATAAACTGCACCCCGTCCGCTGCACTGGAGAAACAGTTTCCCGACACTGCCGGCAGCTACGCCGCGGAAGGAACGCTTGCCCACAGTCTGGCAGAGCTGAAACTGCGTAAGCAGTTCGAGATCATGAAGCCCTCGGCATACAAGCAGAGGCTGGCAGAGATCCAGTCGGACGAGCTGTATCAGCGGGAAATGGACGGCTACACAGACACCTATGTGGACTACATACGCAGCTTGTGCATGGCATTTGCCGGAGCACCATATGTAGTCGTAGAAAAGCGGCTGGACTTTTCCCAGATCGTCCCTGCCGGATTCGGTACAGGGGACTGTGTGATCCTGTATGACGACACGCTGCACATTGTAGACCTGAAATACGGAAAAGGTGTGGCGGTGTCGGCGGAGAACAATCCGCAGCTGCGGCTGTATGCCCTCGGTGCCGTGCAGGAGTACAGTCTGCTGTACACGATCAGACAGGTGCAGATGCACATTGTACAGCCGCGGCTCGACAACATCTCTACAGACAGTCTGACCGCAGACGAATTGCAGCAGTGGGGCGATCGGGTAAAGCCGCTTGCAGAACAGGCGGCAAAAGGCACCGGAGAATTCCACGCAGGGGACTGGTGCCGGTTCTGTCGGGCAAAGGCACAGTGCCGTGCACGGGCGGTACAGATGCTGGAGATCGGCAAGCGGCAAACGGATACCCTGTTGTCCGATGCAGAGATCGGCAGTATTCTCACAGCGGCACAGTCCCTGCAAAGCTGGGTAAAGTCCTTGGAGGAATACGCCGAAAGGCAGCTGATCGCCGGCAAGGAAATCCCCGGCTGGAAGCTTGTGGAGGGCAGGTCGAACCGCACTCTTACAGATACCGACGCTGCATTTTGCGTGCTGGAACAGTCCGGCTATGATGCCGCATTGCTGTACGAACGAAAGCCGCTGAATCTGACGGCACTGGAAAAACTGTGCGGCAAAAAGCACCTGGCGGAGCTGATCGGCAGTTACATCGTGAAACCGCCGGGAAAGCCTACAGTCGTGCCGGCAGCAGACAAACGCAGACCATACGCGAAGAAGAAATTAGAAGAAATGTTTGGAGGAAAATTATCATGAGTTTGAATGCAAATCAGTTTACAACGGACAAGGTAAGACTTTCTTACGTACACCTCAATCAGCCCCACAGCAGTGCTCCGGACGGCAGCAACCCGAAGTACGGTGTAACCATACTGCTGCCGAAGTCTGACGTTGCCACAAAGGCTCGTCTGGACGCCGCTTATCAGGCGGCAGTCAACGCCGGTGTCGGGGCAAAGTGGAACGGCGTAATGCCGCCGAAGATCGAAAGCCCGATCTATGACGGGGACGGCGTTCGTCCGAACGGAGAGCCCTTCGGGGCAGAGTGCAAGGGGCACTGGGTGTTCACTGCCGGAAACAAGAATCCGGTGCCGATCGTGGACATCGGTCAGAATCCTGTCGTCAATGCCGGCGACATCTACAGCGGTATGTATGCCCGTGTGTGCGTATCGTTCTACGCCTACAACTTCTCCGGCAAGCGTGGGATCGGCTGCGGTCTGGAGGCGGTACAAAAGCTGGAGGACGGCGAACCCTTGGGCGGCCATGTGTCCGCAGCAGATGCCTTTGGCGGTGCAAACGCCTACGCCGGTGCGGCTGCACCTGCGGTAAGTGCTCCTGTACAGCCGCAGGGCTATGCACAGCCGATGCAGAGCCCCTATGCAGGGCAGTATTCGCAGGCGGCACCGGCACCGCAGTACACAGCGGTTGATCCGATCACCGGTCAGCCCATTTACGGTGCATGAGCCGGCATCTGAGCATCGACATCGAAACCTATAGCAGTATAGACATCACGAAATCCGGACGGTACAAATATGTGCAGTCCGATGATTTTGAGATACTGCTGTTTGCCTACAGCGTAGACGGTGGCGATGTAACCATCATCGACTTGGCGTGCGGAGAATCCCTGCCGGAAGAAATCGTGCAGGCGGTGTTTGATCCGAATGTACAGAATCACGCATACAATGCGGCATTTGAGTGGTATTGCTTGTCAAAGTATTTTCAGATCGAGCCGCTGTCGTGGCTTTCCCAGTGGCGTTGTACACAGCTGCACGGTCTGTACTGCGGATATACCGCCGGACTTGCTGCAACCGGCGAGGCGTTAGGGCTGCCGCAGGAAAAGCGTAAGCTTGCCACAGGCAAGGCTCTGATCCGGACGTTCTGCACGCCGCACACCCCGAACGCAAGAAACCCGACCACTCGGGTTTTGCCCCGCCACGAGCCGGAAAAGTGGCGGCTGTTTCGGGAGTACTGCAAACAGGACGTGGTAACGGAAATGGCAATTGAAAGACGGCTGTCCGCATTCCCTGTGCCGGAACAGGTGCAGCGGGAGTGGGAACTGGATCAGCGGATCAATGCCGCCGGTATCCGGCTGGACATGGATCTGATCGACGGGGCACTGCGCATTGCCGGTGCAGTCACTTCCGATCTGATGCAGGAGGCGGTAACGCTGACCGGACTGGAAAACCCGAACGCAGTAGGGCAGCTGAAAGGCTGGGTTGAAACCCAGACCGGACTGACGGTGGAATCCTTGGACAAGGAAACCGTCAAGGAACTGCTTGCAAGATCGGAGCTGCCCGCAAAGGTGCGGCGGGTGCTGGAGATACGGCAGGAACTGGGAAAGTCCTCGGTAAAGAAGTACGAGGCAATGGTGAAAAGCGTGTGCAAAGACGGGCGTGTTCGGGGACTGCTGCAATTCTACGGGGCGAACCGTACCGGACGCTGGGCAGGGCGACTGGTGCAGGCACAGAATCTGCCCCGCAATTACATCGAGGAACTGGACCTTGCCAGAGATATGGTAAAGGGACGGGATACGGAAATGATCGCTCTGACCTTCGGCAATGTGCCGGACACGCTGTCCCAGCTGATCCGGACGGCTTTCGTTCCGGCAAAGGGTTGCAAATTTGTTGTGGCGGATTTTTCAGCGATCGAAGCCCGTGTGATCGCATGGCTTGCAAAGGAAACATGGCGGCAGGAGGTGTTCCGCACACATGGAAGGATCTACGAAGCTTCGGCATCAGCAATGTTCGGCGTACCTATTGAAAAAATCAAAAAGGGCAATCCGGAATACGCACTGCGGCAGAAGGGAAAGATCGCAGAACTGGCATTGGGGTACGGCGGTTCCGCCGGTGCTCTGATCAACATGGGAGCTTTAAAAATGGGGCTGTCTGAGGACGAGCTGCCGGACATCGTACACCGCTGGAGAAAGGCGAACCCGAATATCACAAGACTGTGGTATCAGCTGGAGAACGCAGCCCTGCAGGCGGTGCAGACGTGTACACCGGTGGGCGTAAACGGCTGTATCTTCCGCAGAGAGGGCGACTTTGCAACAAAACAGGATTTTCTGACCGTGCAGCTTCCGTCCGGAAGGAAGCTGTTCTATGCTCGTCCGCATATCGGAAAGAACCGGTTTGACAGTGACAGCCTGCACTATTACGGCGTAAGTCAGGCAGGTAAAAAGTGGGCGGATCTGGAAACCTACGGCGGCAAGCTGACAGAGAACATTGTGCAGGCGATTGCGAGGGACTGCCTTGCAGTGACGCTGCAGCGGCTGGAAGATGCCGGCTATCAGACGGTCATGCACATTCACGATGAGGCGGTGATCGACTGTCCGGAAGAACGTGCGGATCTGCAGGCGGCGTGTGAACTGATGCGGCAGCCGATCCCGTGGGCGGAGGGGCTGGTACTCAATGCCGCCGGATTCGTGGGGGACTATTACAAAAAGGATTAGGTGGTGCTGACGAATGCAAAACGACAGAAAGATTACCATAACCGCCGGCAGCAGCCGGAAAGCCACACAGTGGAATGCCCAGCAGCTGCGGTGGTCAGAACTCGTGGCGAAGCTTGCAACGCCTATGCGGGGAACGGAAACGCTGGAGGAATATCTGAAGCTGCCGAAACCCAAACAGGACAGCCTGAAAGATGTAGGCGGCTACGTTGCCGGCACACTGGAGGGCAGGCAGCGGAAAGCGTCCGCAGTGACAGGCAGAGAGGTCGTCACACTGGATATGGACAACATCGCTCCCGGCGGTACGCAGGGGGTCCTGCAGCGGATCGAGGGGCTGAACTGTGCCTACTGCGTGTACTCCACCCGAAAGCACAGTGAAGCGGCACCCAGACTACGTGTGCTGATCCCACTGTCCAGAACGTGCACGGCGGACGAATACGAGCCGATCGCACGGAAACTGGCGGAATACATCGGCATGGAACAGTGCGATCCGACGACCTTTGAGGCCTCACGGATGATGTACTGGCCGTCGTGCTGTGCGGACAGTACCTACGTCTACACCTACGGGGACAAGTATTTCGCCGATCCCGACGGCATTCTGGGCATGTACGCCGACTGGCGGGACGTGAAACAGTGGGCAGGGCTGACTGCACCGAAAATTCCGCGGGGAACAAAGCAGGCAGATCCGACAGAGAAGTCCGGCGTGGTGGGGGCATTCTGCCGAATATATGACGTGTACAAGGTCATTGCAGAACTCCTGCCGGACAAGTACACGGTGTGTGATACCGGAGATCGCTTCACCTACGCCGGCGGTACAACTACCGGCGGTGCGGTGGTCTATGAGGGCGGCAAGTTTCTCTTTTCCCACCACGCACACGATCCGGCAGGCGGCAAGCTGTGCAATGCGTTTGATCTGATGCGGCTGCATCTGTTCGGCGACAAGGACAGCGATGCAAAGCCGGATACGCCGACAAACAAGCTGCCGTCCTATCAGGCGGCGTGTGATTATGCGGTCAAAGACACCGGCGTAGCACAACTGCTGCTGCAGGAACGGTACGCCGCTGCTACGGCGGCGTTCGGGGCTGCACCTGCGGAAAATGCGGACTGGATGCAGCTGCTGCAGGTACATTCTGAATCCGGAAAGCCCCTGAAAACCACAGACAACGTACTGATTATTCTGGAGAACGATCCGAATCTGAAAGGAAAGTTTGTTTTCGAGGAATTTTCCAACCGGATCCTGTGCTTGGGTGCACTGCCTTGGAACGATAGTCCGGAGGTGCGGGACTGGACGGACAATGACGATGCCGGACTGCGGCATTACATTGAAAAGGTATACGCCGTGACCGGAAAGGACCGGATCAGCGATGCTGTAAGCCTGTGCTGTCACCGAAACAAGATCAATGCCGTGCAGGATTATCTGAAAGGCCTTCCGGAATGGGACGGCGTGCCGAGGGTGGAAACCTTGTACATCGACTATCTGGGAGCCGCAGACAGTGCCTATACCCGTGCTGTGGCGAGAACGTCCCTGACTGCGGCAGTGGCACGTGCCATGATCCCCGGCATCAAGTACGACTATATGCCGGTTCTGGCAGGTCCGCAGGGGCTGGGAAAATCCACGCTGCTGCGGCTGCTGGCACCGAAGTGGTTCAACGACAGTCTGACAACGTTTGACGGAAAGGATGCATACGAAACCATACAGGGATCTTGGATCATGGAGCTTGCGGAACTGGTGGGAATGTCCAAGGCGGACGACAACAAGATCAAGCAGTTTTTATCCAAGCAGGAGGACATTTTTCGGGAGCCCTACGGCAGACGAACGGGGCGGTACCCCAGAAGATGCGTATTCTTCGGCACGACCAACGAAGAAGAATTCCTGCGGGACCATACGGGAAACCGGCGTTTCTGGCCGGTGGAGTGCGGCGTACAGCAGCCGGCGAAAAGCGTATTTACAGAACTGGCGGCGAATGTGCCGCAGATCTGGGCAGAGGCACTCACATTGTGGCACAACGGCGAAAAGCTGTATCTGCTGCCGGAGGTAGAGGCTGTCTCTTATACACATCTCCGAGCCCACGAGACTAGGCATGATCTC
>ENA-OYXK01001310-OYXK01001310.1-human-gut-metagenome-genome-assembly--contig:-NODE-1310-length-11423-cov-10.947044_pt1 | contig 11423 bp, 9 predicted proteins | sample MGYA00244215_ERZ653417 | MGnify/ENA primary metagenome ERZ653417 (study PRJEB26926, sample SAMN06164905) | human gut metagenome | biome: ENVO:00009003; feature: ENVO:2100002; material: ENVO:00002003... | reverse complement strand
CACCTATTAAGTCGTCGGCAGCGTCAGATGTGTATAAGAGACAGTGCCCCGCGCGTGCGTGGCATCGGTGGGCCTGATGCGCCGGGTGCCCTTTACCCAGTCCATCGGCTGCGCCTGCACCGGCGAGGTGCGGGGCAAAAACTGGGACGCACTGTATCAGCTGTGTGAGCAGCGCCTGAAGGCGGCCCAGACCGCCGGCGGCGACCAGATCTGCAGCAAATAAACCGAATGCATAAAATCCCCCTTTGCGGTACAAGCTAGTGCTGCAAAGGGGGATTTTTGTATGGAAAATCAGAAAAATGATAACCTGAATCTGCTGGAAGCGGTGGTGCAGAACACGGAGATGGGCAAGAACACGCTGGAACAGATCGTGCCCATGACTGAGGACCCTGCCTTCCGGGCCGAGCTTCTGCGGGAGCGGAACCTCTACCGGGAACTGAATCAGGAGGCCCACACCGCCATCGAGGCCTGCGGCGGCACGGCTCAGGGCCAGAGCATCATGGCAAAGCTCAACACCAAAATGGGCATCGGCATGAAAACGCTCACCGACAGATCCACCCGCAATCTGGCCGAAATGCTCAGCGAGGGGAGCAGTCAGGGCGTGATGGACTGCATCAAGAGCCAGAAGGATTATCCCGATGCGGCTCCCGGCTCCAAGCGCCTGATGCAGAAGCTGCAGGATCTGGAGGAAGAGAACCGGCTGAAACTGGAGCAGTTTCTGTAAAGGCGGCTCCGGCTGCTCAGAGTGCTTCCACCATGGCCGCCACGATCCTGGTGGCGGTAGCCACGTACTCGGCGATGCTGAATTTCTTCACCACCAGCACCTCGTGGCCGTCCTCGTCGGCGTTGTCGCTCATGGCGCGCAGGATGACGCAGGGCACGCCGTTCTTGGCAGCGATCTGGCTTACCGCCGCGCCCTCCATCTCCACGCAGTCCGGGGCACACTTGGCCTCAATGGCGGCCTTCGTCTCGCTGTCGCCCACGAACAAATCGCCGGTGGCGATCTTGCCCACCAGTGCCTTTACCCCGGCTTCGGCGCAGGCGGCTTCGGCAGCGGCGATCAGTTCCGGGTCGCCGGTGTATTCCTTCAGGAACGGCGGGTTCTGGCAGATCATATCCAGCTGGGCGTCGTGGTACAGCACCGTCTTGCCGATGACCACATCCCCGATGCCGATCTTGCTGGTCATATTGCCTGCAATGCCGGAGAAGATGATCTTCTCCGCGCCGAACTTGGTAATGAGCACCTGCGTGGTAGCGGCGGCGTTGGCCTTGCCCATACCGGCGCAGCACACCACCACCTGCTTGCCGGCCAGCGTACCCTTGTGGTACTCCACGCCGCCGTAGGGCTCAACGGTGACATTTTCCAGCTTTGCACACAGCTGGTCTACTTCATCGGGCATAGCGCCCATAATACCAAAGATCATGGTGGACTCCTTTAAACATTAAACAGGAACTCGATGACGTCGCCATCGTGCACAACATACTCCTTGCCCTCGGTGCGCTGCAGACCCTTGGCCTTGACGGCGGCGTAGTCGAAGTTGTTGGCTTCCAGATCATCGTAGCCGATGACGCTGGCGCGGATGAAGCCGCGCTCGAAGTCGCTGTGGATCTTACCGGCAGCCTGCGGAGCCTTGGTGCCCTTGCGGATGGTCCATGCGCGGCACTCCTTCTTGCCGTCGGTCAGGAAGGAGATCAGACCCAGCAGGTCGTAGCTGGCGGTGATCAGGTTGTCCAGACCGCTGGCCTCGATGCCCATCTCGGCCAGAAATGCCTTCTTTTCCTCGGGGCTGTAATCCGCAATGTCCTCCTCGGTCTTGGCGCAGATGGGAATGTAGCGGGCGCCCTCTTCCTTGGCGCGGGCAGCCACCAGCGGAACGTACTTGTTGTTCTCGATGCCCTCCATCAGGTCATCCTCGCCCACGTTGCAGGCGTACAGCACCGGCTTTGCGCTCAGCAGACCCATCTCGTGCAGCACGGTCTGCTGCTCGGTGTCGGTGGGATCAAAATCGAAGCTGCGGGCGGGCTTGCCGGTGCTCAGATGGTCGGCCAGCTGCTGCAGCCATGCGGCCTCGGCGGCAGCGCCCTTGTTGTTGCCGCTCTTGGCCGCTTTTGCCATGCGGCCTGCGCGGTTCTGCACCACCTCAAGGTCGGAGAGGATCAGCTCGTAGTCGATGGCGTCAATGTCGGCAATGGGGTCCACGGCCTCGGCCTTGGTCACGTCCTCCACCACATGGATGATGTTGTCATCGTCAAAGCAGCGCACAACGTGCACAATGGCGTCGCACTCGCGGATATGGCCAAGGAACTTGTTGCCAAGGCCGGCGCCCTGACTTGCACCCTTCACCAGACCTGCAATGTCCACGAACTCCACGATGGCGGGGGTCTTTTTGTTGGTCTGCCAGATCTCGGCCAGCTTGTCCAGCCGCTTGTCCGGCACTGCCACGATGCCGGAGTTCGGCTCGATGGTGCAGAAGGGATAGTTTGCAGCCTCCGCATTCTTGGTGGAGGTGATGGCGTTGAACAGAGTGGACTTGCCCACGTTGGGCAGGCCGACGATACCTAACTTCATATAAAATACGCTCCTTACACGTTTTTTGGCATAACGATACATCTATCATTATACGCGCTGAACCCCGCCAGCGCAAGGGGGAGGGGCACGGAAATCAATTTTTGCGGCTTGAACCGGGACAAGAGCCTTTTCCCCTTGGGAGATCCGGCGCGCAGCGCCTGAAAGGGCTCCCCAGCCACTTTCTTCCGGACTTTACAAAAAAAGGAAATGAAACAAAGAGAGCATCAAAATGTAAACGTTTTCGGCCGCATTACTGAAAAATACAACATAGAATATAAACAAAACCCCGGTAAAACCGGTTGACACCGGGGGGGTATGATAAACTATTGTCGACAAAACTAACGTATCAATCTTTAAAAATATTGGGCAATTTTTTGGCAAACTTGTCGAAAGGCAAGGACGCAAAGCCATAGGGGCTAAGGTTCGGGGCATTTCCCGGATGATGCCAGCCGGTTGCTTCCGGTTTTTTTTGCGGAAATACTCTGCATACCGGAATCGTCCAAAACCACAGGTGTGTTCTTTTCAAGGGCACGCCGGATTTTGCTCGTATCATCAAAGCTGCCCACAAGGTCGGGCGGCTTTTTTATTGTTCTGATGGAAAGGGAGCGTGGAGCCCATGGAGAACAAAAACACAAGCAGAGTAGTCATCGGGGTGCTGGTGGTACTGGTGTTGCTGCTGGGCGGCTACATCGCAGTGTCCGGCGGCAAGTCCGCTGCCACGGCCAACGGCGCGTCCGAAGCAGCCGCGCTGCCCATGGAGACTTATCAGGCGCAGTACGTCAAGCCGGAGACCCCCATCGACCGCAGCAAAAACGTCACCCTGCCGGGCTGGGGCGGCTTTACCATCCCCGCAAAGACCAAAAAGATCACGCAGGGGTTCGAGTTCCATAACCCCGCCGAGAACCTTTGGTACGAGGACTGGGTAAGCCTTGACGGCACCACGCTGGAAAAGCTGGTGGTGGACAGCGGCCAGACCACAGAACTGAGCCATTACCTGCGCTTGGCGGGCATTCAGGCCGAGGTAACAAAGGTGCTGGACGCCGACCCCGCCTATTTTGAGATCCAAAAGACCGACGCCGGGGCGTACACCATTGAGGCCGTCAAGGGCTATAAGGGCGAAAAGACCCTGACCGTGCAGACCGATGACGGCAAGCAGTACACCCTTACCCTGACCGGCAAGGAGGAGTGCTACTACATCGCCTTTGGGTTGTATTTAGAGGACGGCGACGAGCTGCTGTTCCAGTCCGGCCTTGTAGCGCCCGGGTTGTATGTGCAAAAGATGGAGATGACCCGCGCCCTTGCCCCCGGCGAGTACCCGGCCTATGTGGTGTGCCAGCCCTATCTTTCGGACCGCACCACCAAGACCAACAGCGGCATCGTAAAGCTGACACTGACCGTGGGCTGAGCCCCCTTGCGGTGGGCAAGACAGGCAGTGTTGACAATAAAAAAAGAACTGAATTGGGGATCAACAAACCATATGGTGTGAAAGGAGTAGGCAAATCCAAGGCTGACCGTCAGCTGCGGGCCCCATTGCCGAATAAGGATTATGAAATTGACGAAGAAAGCGGCCGCCCTGCTCCTCGCAGCCTCTCTGGCGGTGTCCGTCTGCGCAATGCCGGTGTTTGCGACTGGTACTTCTCTTCCTGGCAGCAAGGGGTCTGGACCGAGTATGACAGAGGTTAAGTACGTGGTAACTGAGGCTTATGAGTGGACAGTTCCGGCATTGATCGACTTTGGTAAGGATGCAGGCGTCAATGAGAAGAGAGAGGTCAATACTACCTTGGATAAAGATGGTACTAATACACCTTCCACTGGTACTGACGGTACAGCACCCAAAGTTATTGTTACTAAGAATGTTATTAGTGGTAAGTTCTTGAAAATTACGTTGGAACCGGCAGGGGGTTCGACTGATTTTAGTGTAAAGAACGACGAGGGTGTTGAGTTGAAATATACTGTTACGCTGACCGATACGACGATTGGAAGCGATGTTAAAACGCTCAACAGGAAAATCGGTACAACCGGAACCGAAAAGACAATTTTGGCAGTTCCGGCTGGCACAAACACCGCTGAGGCAAAGTTAAAGTTCGAGCTGTCTACGGCAACGACTGGCACTTCCGAGAAGGCAGGTACTTACACGGGCAATGTACAGTTTACCGCAAGCATCGCCACCTAACCCACCCCACCTAAATAATACCTGAGCCCAAAGGGGAGACGGGAGATGTTCCCTCTCCCTTTTTTTGATTTTTGCGGCAAAAAACAGCCACCCCACACAAGGAGGATACACCATGAAGCATTGTGCAAAAAAACTGCTGGGCCTTGCGTTTGCGCTGGCTCTGTGCCTTGCGGTGGGTGGAACTGCGCTTGCCCAAACGCCGGAATTTGCCGATGTGCTCGCCGCCCTGCCGGAGCAGGAAATGCTTGCCGACGAGCCGAATGTTACCATAGCAGAGGACACCACCACCATCGGTGATATTGCAACCAATGGCTATCAGGTGACTATCCCCACCACCGTGACGGTGAAGAGCGGGGAGAATAAGGGTGAGCTGGAAGTTAATGCAAAGCTGAAGCAGTACCGCACGTTGAATATCGGCATTGAATCGCCAAATAATTGGAAACTGAAATATGACGCAAAGGGTGCAGCCATTGCAAATGCGCCCACGGTGGAGTATACGCTGAAAAATAAAATTGAAGCTGGTGGGGAACACACGCCCGGAGGAATGTGGCATTATGATGAAAGCACGCATGAAATTATGTATGCAACATCCGCTGTTACGGACTTTCACACAGCAACCATCCCCCTTTCTGTCAACGTGACAGACCCCAGCCAAGCTACCATGAGCGGTACTTACTCCGATACGCTTACCTTTACTTTTGATTTGGTAAAACAGTGCGTTACCTATACCATCAACGTGTATGAGCAGAAGCTGGAAATCAACAACAGGAATAATACGCCCCATGTTACGGCAACGAACCGGGTCGATGACGCCACCGGGCAGCTGACAGACGCAAATTCTAAGCCTAAGGAAACCTATGTTTTGGAGTACGGCTGTGCAAATGCGTGGGGAATGCCTTTGGAAACTGCTGTTACTTCTGAGGTATGGACGCGCCCCCGACCTGACGGAACAGAGGGGGAGGAAGATACCCGCTGCTGGGAGGATTTGTCGCGCACCCTGACCCCCAAAGCGGATTTTGAAGCAAACCATAAAACCCAGACCATCAACCTGAACCTTGTGCGCAAGTGGTACTGGCTGGATGTGAACGGCATTGTTGGCTATGATGGAACTCTTAAACACAAGACAGACGGCAACCAGTTAGCGGCAGATGGAGTTGGCTGTTATCTGGACATCCACGTTTCTGTGGATGAGAAAAACAGTTGGTCGGAATGGTTCAGTTATAAGAACGGTGACGACTACTGGGGTACTTTCCCGTATGGAACGAACTTTGAAATTGGCTTCTACAACCCCAAGCCGGGCTACCTCTACGATACAGACGAAGAAGGAAACGTGAAGGTCATTGCAAACGGCAACGATGATTGCACCACAGAGGATAGAACGGTCGATGGTAAGGCGTACAAAATCTTTGAAGGTCAGCTGATAGATGAACCGCAGGAGGCGGATACAAGACCTACGGGTGGCGACGGCAACTTCCATGCCCCGGGCAACTACCAGCGCTACTGCTTTAACCCCTGCTTCCGGAACGACACGATTATTTACCATGAAAACAATGGCACTGCGGGCAGTGTGACCAAAGAGTACAAGGAGACCGATGTGCTCCCGGAGTACAATAAAGTGCTTACAGGTACGCATGGTGATATGAAGTTTGCGGGATGGAGTACAAAGCAAAAACCCACCAGCAAAACCGAAGTCTACCAGCCCGGAACGCTGGTAACAGAGGTCGAGTGGGGAACTACGGCTACCCCCAAACATCTTTACGCCATTTGGGGCTATGATATCACCGTGCAGTTTGAGGACGAAAAGGGCTACTCCACGAACGATGGTAAGGGCCCCGTTGCCACGCTTGGCGGTACGATGGTAGGCTACTCTTTTACCCTCGAAAAACAAGTGGTAGCAGATGGCGCAGACTGGACGCTGGATTTGACCGACCCTAAGGTAACGAAAGCAATTGATAAGGCAACCACGGAAGCAAAACGTGCCGCAGGGGATAACCGTGCCACAACCACCAGCGATGATGTCTGGAAGACAGACATTGAGTACAAGCTCAGCGCAGCGGAGGTGAAAAATGGTAAACCGCTGGTCATCAAGCGCAGGCGCTATTTGCTGTCGGTCATCAGCGCTTTGACGGATACGGGCAGTGTTCTGAAGGTTGGTAAAAACCCCGAGATAGATGAATACGGGACGTTCAAAATCATAGTAAACGGTGGCAGCATCCCGCACTTAAGCAATAATGATACGTCTTTTTACCAGCAAGGCTTGAATTATGGTGCAAGCTATACGGTTAGCGACCCAAAACCGTTGAATGACACTTTTGTATATTCTGATTATGTTATTTTGCAGTCTCTTGCAGCCGGGAATAAACTGGGATCGGAAGTGACGCAGGATAACATAGAAAAAACTACAAGCTATAGTAGCCATGTAACGGGAAAAAAGAACAATGTTCACTATTACAAGCCGGGCGATTTAGACCCAGAGCCTGTTTACACAGGCGACCCTGTCCGGGTGGCGTTTTGGGAGAAAACCACCACCGCCACCCCCGGCCCGAACCGAGCCCCGGCGAAGAAAGCCCTGACCCTGCGCTACCACGCAAACTTTGATCCGATGGAGGAGGTTGCTCTTGACCTTGACCCCAACCCCCTGCTGGAGGATATGGACGATACCTTTGGCTTTGACCCCGATCCCCTGCCGGAGGACGTAGACGATGCCCTTGAGGAAGCGGTAAAGACCGTGCGCTACCAGCCCGGCGAGGATGTTGTCCTGCGCAACTGTATGTTTAAGCGCGGCGGCTACGTTTTTGTGGGCTGGAACACAGAACCGGACGGCACAGGCAAAAAGTACGAGGTGAACGGCGTGCCCATAACCGACTGGGCAGCGGGCGATACAGTAGACCTTTACGCCCAGTGGAAAAAGCCCGAACACCTGAAGCCTGTGGTAGACAACGAACCCTTTGTCCCGACTGACCCCGATACCCCGCCGGAGTGGGTAGACGATGGTTTTGACGCTGACTTTGGCGCAGACCCTGACCCCTTGCCGGAGGGCATGGATGATGCCTTTGGCGTAGACCCCGCCGCCCAGCCGGAGGCGCTGGACGATGCCTTTGGCATAGACCCCGACCCCCTGCCGGAGGAACTGGACGACGCCTTTGGCGTGTAGACCCCGACCCGGCAGAAGAACCGTAACAAAAGCCCCTTGGCGCTGCCGCGCCAAGGGGCTTTTTGCCGCCGCGCGGGCAGAAATGTGAAAAAAACTACACTTCCTTCTTTATTTTGTCATAACTGTCCCGTATAATAGAAAGGAAAGAGCCTGTCAAAACGCCCGGAAGGGCTGAAGATACAGCAAAAACCTGCATAAAAGGGGAGGAAAACACTTATGGCAAACGAAAAGATCCTTGTGGTGGACGACGACGCCAACATCTGCGAGCTGCTGCGGCTGTACCTGACCAAGGAGGGCTATCAGGTCACGGTGGCAAACGATGGCGAAGAAGGACTGGAAAAGTTCAACGCGGTCAAGCCGGACATGGTGCTGCTGGACGTGATGATGCCCCGCATGGACGGTCTTGAGGTCTGCCGCCGCATCCGCAAGGCGGGCAACACCCCGGTGATGATGCTTACCGCCAAGGGCGAGACCTTTGACAAGGTGCTGGGCTTGGAGCTGGGCGCAGACGATTACATGGTAAAGCCCTTTGACGCAAAAGAGGTGGTGGCACGCATCAAGGCGGTGCTGCGCCGCTGCCAGACTACCTCCGCTGCCGCCGAGAGCACCGAGGGCGTCATCGAGTTCGATAACCTGCGGCTGGATATGAACAGCTACGAGCTGCGGGTCAAGGGCAAGGTGGTGGAGGCTCCCCCCAAGGAGCTGGAACTGCTGAACTGTCTGGCCTCCCACCCCAACCGCGTGTACACCCGCGACCAGCTGCTGGACGAGGTGTGGGGCTTTGAGTACTACGGCGACAGCCGCACCATTGACGTCCACGTCAAGCGCCTGCGCGAAAAGCTGGCCGGGGCTTCTGATAAGTGGGAGCTGAAAACCGTCTGGGGCGTGGGCTATAAGTTCGAGGTGCGTCAGTAATGCGTAAAAGTATCTCCACAGCCTTTTTCTCCATGGTGTCCACCCTGATGGTGCTGGGCATCGTGCTGATGGGCTGCTCGGAGTGGGTGCTGTTCAAGAATTATTTTGCGAAGGATCGCTACGAAACACTGGATCAGGTGGTAAATGTCGCCAAGCGCACCGCAGAGTATCTGGTAAACAGCGAGACCATGCCGCAGGGCGCAGAGCTGGACGCGCTGAACACCAAACTGGAGATCATCGGCGAGAGCGCCGAGGCTTATCTGTTTTTCACCGACCGACAGGGCAATGTGCTCATCGCCTCCGACCCGGACAAGCTTACCACCACCACCGTGCCGCTGGATATCTGCCAGCGCGCCAACGCAGTGGCTGACCCGGACGCCCGGCACTACCACGCTTTCGGCGATTTGGGCGGTGCCCTGACCGAAAAAAGCTATATCGCGGCGGTGGAGACCATCGACGACCAGAGCCTGTTCAGCGGCTGGCTGTTTTTGTGCTCCTCCGGCGCGCAGCTCACCGACTTTAAACAGCAGTTCTGGTCCAACTTCCTCATGTCTGCCTGCGTGATGCTGCTGTGCGCCAGCGTGCTGACCCGCCTGCTGATGCGTCAGCTCACCGACCCGCTGCAAAAGGTCACCGATGCCGCCCAGCGCTTTGGCGGCGGCGACCTCTCTGTCCGCGTGGAGGGCGTGGAGGGTGATGGCGAGGTGGCAGACCTTGCCCGCACCTTCAACCAGATGGCGGAGAACATCCAGTCCAACGATAACTCCCGGGGTCAGTTCATGGGCAACATCGCCCACGAGCTGCGCACCCCCATGACCACCATCAAGGGCTTTGTGGACGGCATTCTGGACGGCACCATCCCGCCCGAGATGCAGAACCACTACCTGCAGCTGGTCAGCGAGGAGACCGGCCGTCTGGCACGGCTCATCCAGAATATGCTGGATCTCTCCAAGCTGGAAAGCGGCGAGTATCAGGTGAACGCCCGGATGTTCAATATCTGGGAGACCCTGACCGGCGTGGCGCTTGCCGCAGAGCAGCGCATCAACGATGGCATGATCGAGCTGGAAGGCCTGACCATGGATGAAAAGGTGCTGGTCTACGCCGACCCCGACCTGATCCATCAGGTGGCGTATAATTTGCTGGACAACGCCATCAAGTTTACCCCGGCGGGCGGCACCATCCGCTTCAGCGTGGAAAAGCTGGGCCCCGAGGCCGAGATCTCCATCTGGAATTCCGGGCAGGGCATCAGCCCGGAGGCGCTGCCCTATGTGTTCGAGCGGTTCTACAAGGAGGATCGTTCCCGCGGTCTGCACGCCCGCGGCTCCGGTTTGGGACTGAACATTTGCAAGGTGCTGGTCAATCTGGCCGGCGGGCAGATCCGCGTGGAGAGTCAGCAGGGCGAGTGGTGCCGCTTTGTGTTCACCCTGCCCACCTGTTCCCCCAATCCTGGCGGCATGAAGCGCCTGCCGGACGCCGTCGGGCAGCCCGGCGCGGTGGAGGACCCCGCCAGCATGAAGCCGGTAGAATAAGATCCCGCAGCCAGACTGCCCCGCCCGGGCGGTCTGGCTGCTTTGGCGTTGTTGGAATAAAAATCCTGCTTACCGCTGTGACCCCCTCTTGTGAAAATGCGTTTGGAGTACTCCGCAGAGTGCGACAAACGCGGAATTAAAAATCTATTTTCCGCTGAATATGGCTAGCAACGACGACGACCGCCGTCAGCGGCGGAAACAGGGAGGAGTTGTTGGGGCAGCGGCCAGCAAGACGCGAGTGCCGCCCAAGGCACGAAGCGGATGCTGGGTGCCGCAACCCGGAAGCAGCGGAGGCCATTCCAAATCGTCCTGCTTCAAAGAAAGCTGCTGCAAAATGGCAAGCCTTCGGCGGCAGCTGCGCGGCACATGGAGATGCTGCCGCGCAATGGACTTTTTGCGCCATTTACGACTTTTCGGTGAAAAAAACGGCTGCGGGTTTGATTTTTTGGCCGTTTTCATGTAAACTAAAAGATAACCATGCCCGCGTATTTTTTGCCCGGCAGAACCCTGCAAAACGCGCAACGCATGGGATAAAAAATGCTAAAAATAACGGAGCGTAATGAAATATTATGGCCATCGTGAGTCCTTCTATTCTTTCTGCTGATTTTGGCAAGCTGGGTGCAGACTGCCGCATGGTGCTGGATGCCGGCGCACAGATGCTGCACTACGACGTGATGGACGGGCATTTTGTGCCCAACATCAGCTTTGGCGTGCCGGTGCTCAAAAGCCTGCACAAGGCGCTGCCGGATGCCTTTTATGACGTGCATCTGATGATCAGCCACCCGCTGCAATACGCCGAGCCCTTTATCAAGGCCGGTGCGACCCTGTATAATTTCCATCTGGAGTGCGAAGATGATATTCAGGCCACCATTGACGCCGTCCGTGCGCTGGGCTGCAAGGTGGGTCTGACCATTAAGCCCGGCACCCCGGCCGAGGCGTTGGCACCGTGGCTGGAGCAGCTGGATCTGGTGCTGGTGATGAGCGTGGAGCCCGGCTTCGGCGGGCAGAAGTTCATGCCCTCGGCGCTGGACAAGCTCCGCTGGCTCAAGGCGGAGCGGGAAGCACGCGGCCTTTCCTACCTGC
>ENA-OYXK01001289-OYXK01001289.1-human-gut-metagenome-genome-assembly--contig:-NODE-1289-length-11543-cov-11.030467_pt1 | contig 11543 bp, 8 predicted proteins | sample MGYA00244215_ERZ653417 | MGnify/ENA primary metagenome ERZ653417 (study PRJEB26926, sample SAMN06164905) | human gut metagenome | biome: ENVO:00009003; feature: ENVO:2100002; material: ENVO:00002003... | reverse complement strand
CACCTATTAAGTCGTCGGCAGCGTCAGATGTGTATAAGAGACAGTGGGCACGCCGCGCTCCCAGCCGTCAAAGCCGCCGCACACCTCCACGGCGGTGGCACCGGGTGCCCACACGGCAAAACGCCAGCCCTCGGCGCCGTTTGGGTCGGTGCAGGGGTGCGCACCCAGAATGCGGTAGGCATCGAAGCAGTCGCCACTGAAAAACGTGCGGGGGATCACAGGGTAATTCATGCAAAGATCTCCTTACTTCTCTATGTTGACCGGCGGTGTGCGCCGGTTGATACAAGGCTGTTTGGGCAAACTATCCAAGAAAAACGCTTTTTTACCGGCACAGTGGCCGATAATCTTAGCGAATCTTGACAAAAATCGGCAAAAATACACATATTTGCCAGAGGGTGTGGTATACTGTTGCTACCGCCTTGCGGGCGGTGCAACTTTTTAGAGCAACAGAATGGGAGCGAATGATCATGGCTTGGTATGACGAAGCAGTATTTTATCACATCTATCCGCTGGGGCTGTGCGGCTGTGCGCACGAAAACGACGGCCAGCCCACCCCGGGCGCTTTTGCAAAGCTGGAAGCATGGGCAGCCCACGCGGCAAAGCTGGGCTGCACGGCCATCTACATCGGCCCGCTGTTCGAGAGCGGCTCCCACGGCTACGATACCATCGACTACCGTCTGGTGGACCGCCGCCTTGGCACCAACGAGGAGTTCAAGGCTTTTGTGGCGGCCTGCCACGCCCGCGGGCAGCGGGTCATCGTGGACGGCGTGTTCAACCATGTGGGCCGCGATTTCTTCGCGTTCCAGGACCTGAAAGCAAACCGCGAGAACGCCCGGTATAAGGACTGGTTCTGCGATGTGAACTTCTGGGGCAACAACGAGTATAACGACGGCTTTTCCTACGGCAACTGGGGCGGCTACAACCTGCTGGTCAAGCTGAACCAGCGCAACCCGGAGGTGCAGCAGTACCATTATGATACCGTCCGCTTCTGGGTGGAGCAGTTCGACATCGACGGCATCCGTCTGGACGCAGCCGACGTGCTGGATTTCGACTTCATGCGCGGGCTGCGCCGTCTGGCAAACGAGGTAAAGCCGGAGTTCTGGCTGATGGGCGAGGTCATCCACGGCGATTACAGCCGCTGGGCAAACCCGGAAATGCTGCACTCGGTCACCAACTACGAGCTGCACAAGGGCCTGTGGAGCGGCCACAACGACCACAACTATTTTGAAATTGCCCACACCATGCGCCGGCTGCAGGGGCTGTGCCACGACACCCGGCTGTATCTCTTCTCGGATAACCACGATGTGGAGCGCCTGCCCAACAAGCTGCGCAACCGGGAGCACATCCGGCATATCGCCATTCTGGTGTACAGCCTGTGGGGCATTCCGTCCATCTACTACGGCTCGGAGTTCGGCATCGAGGGCAAAAAGGAGTGGGGCAGCGACTGGCCGCTGCGCCCCTGTCTGGAGCTCAGTGACTACGCTGATGCAGAACGTACAAATCCTGTTACCAGTGTATACAAAGCGCTGGGGAAATGCAAGGCTGAATTGCCGGAAATGACCTACGGCGAGGTAAAAGAATTGCAGCTCACCACCCAGTGCTACGCCTTTGCCCGGGTGCTGGACGGCAAGGCGGTGGTAGCGGTGCTGAACAACGGCGATACCCCCGCACAGCTGGAGTTCCAGCTGCCGGTGGAAACCGCCAAGGTCACCGACCTGCTGGCGGACACCGTGGGTGCGCAGGAGGTGCTGGTCTCCACCGAGTGGGACCGCATGAAGGTGCAGCTGCCCTCCAATTACGCCACCCTGCTGCGGGTAGAATAAAGCAACGCCTGCGGCGTGACCGGCGCAAAAGCCTTTACCCTTTGGAGATAGGTTTCCCCCTTCCGGGGGAAGCCTTTGTTCAGAAAGCTGAGATTGGAATAACCTTGCACATTTTGCCGCGTTTTGCTACAATAAGGAGAGAAAAGTCGTTTTACGGAAAGGAAGCCTGACCCCCTATGAATGCAGCACAGCGCAGAGAACGCATCCTGACCCGGCTGAACAGCGCCGGTGCCCCTTTAAGTGCCAGCACGCTGGCGGCAGAGCTGGGGGTGTCGCGGCAGATCGTGGTAGGGGATGTGGCGCTGCTGCGCGCCGGTGGGGCGCAGATCGATGCCACCCCCCGGGGCTACCAGCTGCACCCGGCGGAGAAGGGCTATACCGGCATTCTGGCCTGTGTGCACCGCACACAGGAGGAGATGCGCCGGGAGCTGTACACCGTGGTGGATCAGGGCGGCACGGTGGTGGATGTGGCGGTGGAAAACAGCCTGTACGGCGAGATCCGCGCCACCTTGAACCTGTGCAACCGGTACGACGTGGATAACTTTATCCGTCAGGCTGCGGATGCACCCGAGAGCCTTTTGAGCCGCATGACCGGCGGCGTGCACCTGCACACCCTGCGCTGCCCGGACAAGGACACCTTTGCCCGCATCCGCACGGCTTTGGAGCAGCAGGGGCTTTTGTACCGCAAGGAGTAACGCCGCTCCGCTTATACCCAGTATAAAAAGGGCTGCGGGGCTTGTCTATCCGCAAAACCGGAAAAATGTTGGAAAATCAACAAAAATGCAAAAGAGGTGGGTTTTCTGGATATCCGCATTGAAAAGACCGAGCGCGCCATCAAGCAGGCCTTTATGGAGCTGCGCCGCGAAAAGCCGGTGGAAAAGATCCGTGTCAAGGAGCTGTGCGACCGTGCCTGCATCAATAAATCCACATTCTACGCCCATTATCAGGATATCTATGCGCTGGCCAACGCCATGGAGGACGAGATGGTGCACGCGGTGGTGGAAAGCTTGCCCCGCCTGACCGCCAGCGATGTGAGCGAGCGCACCGAGTGGCTTGCGCGGGAGATGTTCCGCGCCTTCACCGCGCATCAGGCCGAGATCAGCGTGCTCTTCTCCGGCTCCCGGCAGGGGCTGTTCATCAACCGGGTGGAACAGGCCATGTGCCAGTGCATCGCCCAGACCGACCCCACCTTTGAGACGGACGTAGTGCGCAAGGTGGTGCTTTCCTTCTGCGTGCAGGGGTGCTACTACACCTTTACCACCTACTGCGGCCAGATGGACGAAAAGCGCCTTGTGACCCTGCTGGCCTCCATCGCCCGCGCCGCGCAGCGGATACGCATGTAACGGGACTGGCTTTGCATGCGCTCCGCGCTGCTCTGCGCATAAACAGCGGAAAAATTAGTTTTATTATCGGGATAGCGGAGCGTCTGCGGACGCTCCGCTATCCCATTTTTATAGGGGACGCGTGCTTTTGGCAGAACTGCCAAAAAATAAGACGAAAATTCGTCATCTGCACTTTTTTACCAGATTTTTTAAGAAAGAGTTTACACTATGCCGGAAACGGTGGTATTATATAAAATAGTATGGTATGGGGTAAAATGCGCCTGCGTACTCCGGGAGGGTATGGGATGAAGAACAAGATCTCGCGCCGCAGCTTTCTGGCGGCGGCTGCGGTCTCGGCGGCGGCACCGAGGCCGAGATCAACGGCGCAGTCACCTTTTTAAAGTGGTTCACCGAACCGCAGAATAATATCGCTTTCGCGGTGGAGTCGGGCTATCTGCCGGTGACCACCGCCGCCAACGACATGGACGCCATCCGCGCAAGCGGGCTGGAACTGACCGACGACTATTTTGAGGCGTGGTATCAGGCCACCCTTGCGCAGTTACAGCAGTACGAGGGCTGACCGCCCGCAAAAAAGACGGAAAGGAGGCAGGGCGATGTTTGACGCATGGAAACAGCGCCAGCGGCAGCGCTTGGAAAACAGACCGGAAAGAACCGTGTTCTACAATATTTTTGCCACCATGATGCTGGTGCTGGCGGTGGAGCTGCTGATGGCGGTCGCCAGCATCCTTGCCATCAACGTGACCGGGCAGCTGGACGAAAACGCCAAGGATCTGCTTACCATGCGGGTGCGCAACCGCGCCAGCTATGTGCAGGAGATCCTGCGGAACGCGGAGGATCTGGAGCAGCTGAGCGAGCAGATCACCGCCACCACCCAGCAGCTGCTAAAAAGCGGCGATATCTCGCTGGACACGCTGGATAACAGCAGCGAACAGAGCGATGCCCTGCTGGTAGCCCTTGCCCCGCAGCTTCTGGACACCCTGCGCACAAAGCAGGTGACCGGCATCTTTCTCATCCTGAACACCCACGATCTGGACACCTGCGAGGTGGGCAAAAAAATGCCCGGCATCTACCTGCGGGATATGGACCCGGACGCCCGCCCTTCGGAGCGCAACAGCGACCTTTTGCTGGAACGCGCCAGCGCCACAGTGGTAAAAGAGCTGGCCATCGGCACGGATAAGGGCTGGCAGCCCGCTTTCCCCTATCAGGGAGATACCAAGGGCGGCATCCTGCGCACGGTGTTTCAGACCGCGTATAAGGGCGATGCCGGCCTTTCGGCGGAAAGCTATGGCCGCTGGACCACCAACTCCTACTGTCTGGCCGGGGACGACCGGCACGCCATTGCCTACTCCATGCCGCTGATCCTGCCGGACGGCACGGTATACGGCGTGGTGGGCGTGGAACTGCTCACGGACTATCTGCAAACAAAACTGCCCTTCACCGAGCTGGACGAGGACAAGGCAGGCACCTATTTTATCGTGACCACTACCGATGATGCGCTGACGGACGGCGTGCTCACCCTGCGCAAGACCGTGACCTCCGGCGAGGACCTGGTAACGGCAGATGCACCGCTGGGCGTTTTGAACTGCCGCAGCAACGGCAACGGCGGCAACTGGGTGGAGCTGAACGATAAGCGCTATTATATGGTGCTGGAGCCGCTGCAGGTGTATAACCGCAACGCGCCCTTTGCCGCCGAAAAGTGGTTTCTGGCGGGTACCATGGAACAGTCGGTGCTGCTGGCTTTTTCCAGCCGGGTGCGCGAGGTGCTGCTGACCACCATAGCGATCACGCTGGTGCTGAGCGTTTTGGGCAGCCTGCTGGTCTCGGCACGGCTGGCCAGACCCATCAACCGTTTGTACCGCGAGGTGATAGACGCGCAGGAGAAAAAGACCTTCCCCCGCCTGTCCCGCACCGCCATCCGGGAGGTGGATCGCTTTGCCGAGACCATTACCGAGCTGAACAAGGAGCTGGTGACCAACTCCACCAAGTTTTTGCGCATCATGGATATGGCCAGTGTGGAGATCGGCGGCTACGAGCTGCGCACCGACACCGGCAGCGTGTTTGTGACCGATAATTTCTTCTCCCTGCTGGGTAAGCCCGAGATGCAGGGCAAGCCGCTGAGCGTGCGCCGGTTCGAGGAGGTGCTCAAGGGCATCCGGGAAAAGAATCCCTGTGACCACACCGCCGAGGGGGACGAGCTGCTGACCATTCAGCAGCCGGACGGCGTGCGGTACATCATGCTGCGCAGCACCATCGAGGGGCACGCCAAGATCGGCCTTGCCGAGGACGTGACCGCCGCCGTGCTGGAGCGGAAGCGCATCGAGCACGAGCGCGATCACGATATTCTGACCGGGCTGTACAACCGGCAGGCCTTCAACCGGGTGTGCACCGAGCTGTTCGCCGCGCCGGAGCGCATGGGCGTAGCGGCGCTGATGATGATGGATCTGGATAACCTCAAGCACATCAACGATACCTACGGCCACGACTGGGGCGACCAGTACATCCGCCGCACCGGTCAGTGCCTGCGGGACAATACCCCCGCCGGGACGGTGTGCGCCCGCCTTTCCGGCGATGAGTTCCTTGTGCTGTTCCATGGCTACCGCAGCCGGGACGCAGTGCGGGAAAAGATCGACTGCCTGACCAATGCCATGCAGAAGAGCGTGGCGCTGCTGCCCAGCGGCAACGCTTTGCACATCAGCCTTTCCGGCGGCATTGCGTGGTACCCGGACGACGGGCAGGACTGGGAGACCTTAAAAAAATACGCCGACTTTGCCATGTATCAGGTCAAGCATTCGGAGAAGGGCCGGGTGGAGGAGTTCGACATCGGGGTGTACAACCGCGAAGCCTACGCCGAGCGCACCCGCAGGGAGTTCCGGCAGCTGCTCAGCAATGCGCAGGTGTTCTACTGCTTCCAGCCCATCTTCTCGGCGCGCAGCGGCAGGGTAGTCGCCTACGAGGCGCTGATGCGCTCCGACCTGCCCACCCTGCGCTCCCCGGCCACCATCATGAAGCTGGCGCGGGAGCAGGGGGCACTGTACGAGATCGAGCGCCTCACCTTTACCAAGGCGCTGGAGACCTTCGACAGCCTGTGCCGGGCGGGCAGTGTGTCCGGGGATGCCATGCTCTTTGTCAACTCCATCGCCAGCACCTGCCTGACGCAGGCGGATGTTGATTATATAGACAGCCGCTGGCATGAGTTGCGCCGTCGCATGGTCATTGAGATCACCGAAGAGGAAGAAATCGACTACGAAGCACTGGAGAGAAAGCGCAATGCACCGGGCTTTTCCGGGATGTTTGCACTGGACGATTACGGCAGCGGCTATTCCAACGAGAATACGCTATTGCAGCTTGCACCCCGGTTCGTCAAGGTGGATATTACCATCATCCGTGGCATCGACACCTCGCCGGACAAGCAGCAGATCCTGCGCAATATGGTGGCCTACGCCCACCCCCGCAGCATGAAGATCGTTGCCGAGGGCGTGGAGACCGCCGCCGAGCTGTGCACGGTCATCGAGCTGGGCGCAGACCTTTTGCAGGGCTATTTTCTGGCACGCCCGGCCATTGTGCCGGGAGCGATCGCGCCGGAAGCAGCGGGGATCATCCAGGAGTTGCAGCGCCGGAAAAAAGACTGAAATATATGCCCTCCCGGGCGCTGCGGCGCTGGGAGGGTTTTTGCAACGGAGGTAAAAAGATATGGTTCAGGTGGATCTCATCACCGGCTTTTTGGGCGCAGGCAAGACCACCTTTCTGCGCCGCTATGTGCGGTATCTGGTACAGCAGGGGCATAAGGTGTGCATTCTGGAAAACGACTTTGGCGCGGTGAACGTGGACGCCATGCTGGTGCAGGAGGTGCTGGGTCCCGGCTGCGATGTGGAGACCATCAGCGGCGGCTGCGACTGCGACACCCACCAGCGCCGGATGCGCACCAAACTCATCGCCATGGCCATGCGCGGCTTTGACCGGGTGGTGGTGGAGCCCAGCGGCATCTTTGATGTGGACGAGTTTTTCGATATCCTGCGGGACGACCCGCTGGACCGGTGGTATCAGCTGGGCAGCGTCATCGCCATCGTGGACGCCCTTCTGCCGGAAACGCTTTCGCCGCAGGCAGAGTATCTGCTGGCGTCCGAGACCATGAACGCAGGCTGTGTGCTGCTGAGCCGTGCCCAGCTGGCAGCGCCCGCCCAGTGCGCCGCCGCCGCTGCCCACCTGGAGCGTGCACTGGAAACCGCAAAATCTTCCCGCCGCTTTGCGCCGGGGGAGATCCTTGCCAAGGACTGGGACGCCCTGACCGATGCCGACCTTGCCGCCCTTGCCGCCTGCGGCTACCGGCAGGCCAGCTGCGAAAAGCTGCATTTTGACCAGCACGCGGCCTTTACCTCCCTTTGCTTTCTGGAACTGCACCTCACCCCACAGCAGCTGCAGACCGCCGCACAGCGGCTGTTCGCAGCGCCCGAGTGCGGGCAGGTGCTGCGGGTCAAGGGCTTTGCGCCCGCCCCGGCAGGCGGCTGGCTGGAGCTGAACGCCACCGCCGCCGGCTGCACCCTTGCGCCCATCCCGCAGGGGCAGGAGGTAGTCATCGTCATCGGTGAAGCACTGGACAAAGCCGCCATTGAAGCAAAACTGAAGGGCTACGAAAATTAACTTTTGCAGCGTGACCCGGCGCAAAAGCCTTCACCCCTTGGGGGGAAGGTGGCTGCGAACGCAGTGAGCAGACGGATGAGGGGTGATTTCGGCAGTAGCGCCCTCATCAGTCACCTGCGGTGACAGCTTCCCCCGACCGGGGGAAGCCTTCATTCGGAAAGTTGATTTTCTATTTTCAACTATAACAAAACACATTGTGGAAAAACAGGAGGGAGCATCATGCAGGAAGTACGTGCAGCCGTTATTGGCACCGGGGTCATGGGGCGCAAGTATGCCCAGATGATCGCAGAAGGAAAGGCGGGCGCATTGCGCCTGACCGCCGTGGTCTGCCGCAGCGCCGGGGCGCAGCAGTGGGCAAAAGATACCCTGCCGGATACGGTGCGGGTGTGCCCCAGCGCCGACCAGCTGTACGATTATGCAGAAGAGTTTGACGCTGTGCTGGTGGTCACCCCGCACAAGACCCACCCGGCGCTGGTGATGCAGGCTTTTGCCCACGACAAGCACGTCTTGTGCGACAAGCCCAGCGCAAACGCGCTGGCACCGGCGCTGGAAATGAACCGCGCCGCCGAAAAAAGCGGCCTTGTTTTCGCCATGATGTTCCATCAGCGCCGCTACAAAAAGTATATGCGACTTAAAAAATTACTGGATGATGGGGTATTGGGCGAGGTCAAGCGGGTGCAGCTGGAAAACAGCCGCTACTTCCGCACATGGATGTACCACCGCTCCGGCAGCTGGCGTTCCAGCTGGGCAGGGGAGGGCGGCGGTGCGCTGCTCAATCAGGGCCAGCACATTCTGGATATCTGGCAGTGGCTGTTCGGAATGCCGGAGAGTATTTATGCCGTGATACCATACGGTAAGTATAACGATTTCATGGTGGATGACGAGGCCACCCTGCTGATGGAGTACCCGCAGCAGCGCACCGCCACCTTTATCCTTTCCACCGGCGAGGGCAGCTACACCGAGCGGTTGGAGATCGTGGGCACCAAGGGCACCGCCCTGCTGGAAGAGGACACCCTCACCCTGCACACCTACACGCCAGACACCGAGACCTACCGCCGCACCGCCGATTGCACCGAGCGCCAGCAGCTTACCGAGACCACCACCACCGAGCAGTTTGCGCCGCAGGCAGAGCCTTACCCGGAGATGCTGGCAAACTTTGCGGATGCCATTTTGCACGGCACACCCCTGACCGCCCCCGGCGTGGAGGGCGTGCGGGCGTTGGAGTTGACCGATGCGGCCTACCTGTCCGCGTGGCTGGGGGAAAAGATCACCCTGCCGCTGGACGCAGAACGGTTTGAACAGGAGCTGCAAAAACATATTCAGGAGGAACAGGCAAATGGCTAAGCTGCGGTTTATCGTAGTAGGCTCCGGCTGGCGGTCGCTGTTTTACTGGCGCATCGCGCAGGCGCTGCCGGAGAGGTTCGAGCTGTGCGCCATGCTTTGCCGCACCGAGGAAAAGGCCGAAAAAATGCACCGGGAGTACGGCGTGCCGGTAAGCACCTCGGCGGAGCAGTGCGCTGCCCTGCACCCGGACCTTGTGGTGGTGGCAGTGAATAAAGCGTCCATCGCCGCCGTCAGCACCGAATGGCTTGCCCGGGGCTTTGCCGTGCTGAGCGAGACCCCGGCGGCGCTGGAGGAGGACGCATTGCGCGCCCTCTGGCAGCTGCACCGGCAGGGCGCGAAGCTACAGGTGGCAGAGCAGTACTGGCTGTACCCCACGCTGGCAAAACGGCTGGCAGCAGTGCGCAGCGGCGCGCTGGGCACGCCGCAGTTTGCCCGGCTGTCGGTGGCGCACGGCTACCACGCGGTCAGTCTGGCGCGGCTGTTCCTGAATGCCGGGCAGCAGCCGGTGCGGGTGACCGGGCGCAGCTGGACGGAAAAGATCATCGAAACGGATTCCCGCTGGGGTGCGGTGCATAACGGCGCATTGGTGGAAAAGACCCTGCAGCAGCACACGCTGGAATTTGCAGGCGGCGGCACGGCGTTTCTGGATTTTAACGGCGTGCAGTACCACTCTTACCTGCGCAGCACCCACACCAGTGTGCAGGGAGAGCGGGGCGAAGTGTTCGACGACACCCTGCGCTGTCTGGATGCCGCCGGGGAGCCGGTGTGCCGTCAACTGACCCCGCTGCCCGACCCGCTGGCAGCTGCCGCCGCGCAGGCAGGGCTGAACGAGGACGAGACCGCCATCGCCTGTTTTCTGGACAGGATGCAGGGCTATCTTGCCGGCGGGGCAGAGGTGTACCCGCTGGCAGACGCCTTGCAGGACGCCTACCTTGCCCTGCTGATGGAGCGCGCCCTTGCCGTCCCCGGTCAGTCGGTGGAAAGCACCCCGCAGCCGTGGAATACAGAAGAAGGATAAAAAAGGCTCAGGAGCACCTGTCGGCGCCTCTGAGCCTCTTGATTTATAATGATTGGATCACATCAGGTCGATCAGTGCTTCCACCTCGTCCATGCGGGTGGCCCAGCTGGTGGCGATGCGCACCACGGTGTGGGTGTCGTCGAACTTTTCCCAGAAGCCGAACTTTGCCTTGCCTTCCAGCGCAGCCAGCTGGGTGTTTTCCAGCACAAGGAAGATCTGGTTGGTGGGGGAGTCCATAAAGAAGCGATAGCCCTTTTCCGCAAAGCCCTTCTTCAGGCGGTTGGCGGTGGCAATGGCGTTTTTGCTGATGGAGAAATACAGGCCATCGGTGAACAGCACGTCAAACTGGATGCCCAGCAGCCGCCCCTTTGCCAGCAGTGCGCCCTGCTGCTTGACCATGGTCATAAAGTGCGCCGGTGCGCCGTGGGGGAACACCACAGCCTCGCCGCACAGCGCACCCACCTTGGTGCCGCCGATGTAGAACACATCGGTCAGCCGGGCAAGATCGGCCAGCGTCACGTCCGTGCCCTCGGCAGCCAGACCATAGCCCAGCCGTGCACCATCGAGGAACAGCGGCATCTTGTACTCCTGACACACAGCGTGCAGGGCTTCCAGCTCCGCCTTGGTGTACAGGGTGCCGTACTCGGTGGGGTGGGAGATGTATACCATGCCGGGGAACACCATGTGGTCGTGGTTGTCGTCGGCGTAGAAGGTGGCCACCAGTGCCCGCAGCTCGGCGGCGTCCAGCTTGCCGTTGTGCTGGGGCAGGGTGATGACCTTGTGGCCGGTATACTCGATGGCACCTGCCTCGTGCCCGGCTACATGGCCGGTGGCAGCAGCCACCACGCCCTGCCACCGCTGCAGCATGGACGCGATGACGATGGCGTTGCTCTGGGTGCCGCCGGAGATGAACTGCACATCGGCCTCCGGGCAGGCGCAGGCGGCGCGGATCTTCTCCCGGGCGCTGGCGCAGTAGGGGTCGGTGCCGTAGCCGGAGACCTTTTCAAAGTTGGTCTCGGTCAGCTTTTGCAGAATGGCGGGATGTGCACCCTCGCAGTAGTCGTTTTCAAAATACAGCATGGCAAAACGCTCCTCTATATAATTGTAAGAAAACAGTACCTCTATTCTACATCGCTGTGTAAACCCTGTCAAACCCAAAACCGTGCACAGCGCACGCAAGGCACCGCAAAAGCGCTTACAGGATACCCGGTGCGACACTATGTTGACCGGAACTACAGCCTACGACAGCTTTTTTTACGAAAGTATGATCCTTTCCAAAAAGATGAAAAGTTTTTCAAAAAAGTGCTTGACAATTCTGCTGCATCTGGTATAATAACTATCGTTCCCGGCGCCACGGCGCAGGAACACAACAGAATA
>ENA-OYXK01001284-OYXK01001284.1-human-gut-metagenome-genome-assembly--contig:-NODE-1284-length-11584-cov-5.895741_pt1 | contig 11584 bp, 9 predicted proteins | sample MGYA00244215_ERZ653417 | MGnify/ENA primary metagenome ERZ653417 (study PRJEB26926, sample SAMN06164905) | human gut metagenome | biome: ENVO:00009003; feature: ENVO:2100002; material: ENVO:00002003... | reverse complement strand
GAGATCATGCCTAGTCTCGTGGGCTCGGAGATGTGTATAAGAGACAGGAACTTCGCAAAGGAATCAAACCGGAATTGTATGCACTTTCCACGATTCTGTTCTTTGCCGTTCTGCTCATTCTTCTTGCCGGAAATGTTTATCCGGGGAAGAAGCGTGTTGCAGCCAAATAAATTTTCCATTGGAATTTTATTCCAGCCGAAAGGAGTCCTATTATGAAAAAAAGAATTTTCTCTGCCCTCTTAATTTCTGCTCTGGCAGTCAGCGCACTCACTGCCTGTGGGGGATCTTCCTCTGCGAAAAAAAGCGGACAGACCTTAACCGTTTTAAATTACGGAAAATATATCGATGAGTCCGTAGTCAAACAGTTTGAAAAAGAAACCGGTATCACCGTCAAATACGAAGAATATGAAAGTCCGGAAGAAATGTATACCAAATACAAAGCCGGTTCCATCAACTATGATGTAATCTGCTCTTCCGAATATATGGTTGAGCGTCTGATCAACGAGGGCGAAGTTCTCGAAGAAGATTACGATGCCATGGACAACTACAAAAATCTGGATCCAACGATCCTTGATATGTCTGCTTCCTATGACAAGAATCACACTTATTCCGTTCCATATTTTTACGGGACTCTTGGCCTTCTCTACAACAAAACAACCATTGATGCCAAAACCGTATCAAGCTGGGACTGCCTGTGGGATCCTACCTATGAGGATGAAATCATCATGGAAAATTCCGTCCGTGATACGTTTGCCCCTGCACTGATCTCCAAAGGGTATTCCTTAAACGATACCGATGAAAATCATCTGCGGGAAGCCCTCGACATATTAAAAAAGCAAAAAGATGATAAAATCGTATATGCTTACTATGTAGACGAGACAGCCGATGCCATGATCGGAGAAGAAGCCTCCATCGCACTGTGCTACTCCGGCGAGGCTGCACTGGCCATGGCAGAGAACGACAATCTGGATTATTCGGTTCCAAAAGAGGGATCCAACCTCTGGATCGATTCCTGGTTCATTCCAAAGTCCTGCACTAACCAGACCAACGCTTTAAAATTCTTAAATTTCCTGTGCAAGGATGATATCGCAGAAAAGAATTTCGAATATGTGCAGTATGCCTCTCCGATTACATCTGTGGTAGAAAATCAGGACGCTGACGTAAAAAATAACGAAGCTATCAATCCTTCCAGTGACACGATAAAAAGATGTGAAATCTATAAAGCATTAAGTGATGATGATTCCGCCAAGTACACAAAGCTGTGGCAGGAACTTCTCTCTTATTAAAAAACCGAGAAAAATGATTGCAATTTCAGTCAAAACATGCTAAAGTAAATCCACGGTGTCTGGTTAACACCGTGGATTTTTCATCTTCGGAAACGGTCATTCCGAAATTTCCCATATATACATTTGTTTTCAATTACATATGAACTATCAGGAATTTTTAACAACGATCCGTACACAGCTTTCTCTGCGTATCGAGACAGGTGTCACTTTAGACATTCGTTCCTTTACCAAAAATAACGGAACACATTACGATGGTCTGGTACTTCTCCATCCGAAGAAAAACGTGTCACCTGCGATCTATCTGATGCCATACTATCATCGCTATCTGGAAGGGGTATGCCTTGAAGAAATCTGTGAAGATATTCTTCATACCTATCAGGCGCATGCCCCGGAAGAAAATTTTGACACGTCCTACTTTACCGATTTTTCCCGTGCCAGCGAGCACATCGTCATGCGTCTTGTAAGCTTTGAAAAAAATCAGGAACTGTTAAAAGAGGTTCCGTTTTTCCGCTACCAGGATCTGGCCGTAATCTTTTACTGTCTGCTCCATGCAAGTGCCGAAAACCAGGCAAATATTCTGATCCACAATCATCACTTAAACCTTTGGAAAACCGACAAAGAAACGCTTTACCGGCTTGCGAAGAAAAACACGCCACAGCTTCTTCCCCCACAGCTTACCCCGATGAGCAGTCTTCTCAAAGAAATGCAGCTCGTCGCGGAAACTCCACTCCCGGAAGCAGCCCCGCCACTGTATGTTCTGACCAATACGTACCGGACCAACGGTGCAACCGTTCTCCTCTACGATGACATCTTAAAAGAACTGTCCGATTTGTTTGAAAAGGATCTGATCATTCTGCCAAGCAGTATTCACGAAGTACTGATTCTTGCCACCGATGAAAACGACAGGCAGAATCTCGACCATTACACCGCAATGGTAAAAGAAGTGAATGCCTCACAGCTTCAGGATGAAGAAATTCTGTCCGACCATGCCTACTATTACTGCCGGCACAGCCATCTGCTGACCATGCCGCAGCCGGTCTGCACTTCATAGATTATATTTCCAGACACAAAATCCCCGCAGAAAAAATTCTGCGGGGAACATCTATTACATTTCTACCAGTTTATCATATAGCTTCTCATATGCATGTGCCGAAACATTCCAGGAAAAATTGCGATCCATCGCACGATAGATCAGTTCTTTCCATGCGGCCTTTTGTTCATGCTCCACACGATACGCATACCGGACAATATCTGCCATTTCCTGTGCATTAAAATTCGCAAATGAAAAACCACATCCTGTATTTTCATATTCATTGTATGGTTCTACCGTATCCCGGAGTCCTCCGGTTTCACGTACGATCGGAAGTGTTCCGTAACGCATGGCAATCATCTGTGCCAGCCCGCATGGTTCAAACATGGAAGGCATCAGCAGCACATCACTTGCCGCATATATATGGTGCGAACGCTCCTCGGTAAATCCGATATGTACGCTTACCTTGTCCGGATACTTACTCTGATAATGGTGGAACATATTTTCATACTGGCTCTCTCCGGAACCAAGAACCACCAGCTGTATATCCATTTCGGTTAAAAGTTCATCCAATACGCAGCCAATCAGGTCAAATCCTTTCTGGCTGGTCATACGCGATACGATTCCGATCAGGAAAGCATCCTCCCTGACTGGAAGCCCAAGTTCTTTCTGTAATGCAACTTTGTTTTCTTTTTTCCCACTCACTGCATCTTTTTTCGAATAATTTACCGAAATATAAGGATCTGTCTGTGGATTATATTCTTCATAATCAATTCCGTTTAAAATACCATAAAGGCGATCCTTTCGGGCAGTCATCAGGCCACTTAAGCCCTCTCCCCCTTCTACGGTCGTAATCTCATTTGCATACGTCGGGCTGACGGTAGTAATATAATCCGCATATACCACGCCACCCTTTAAGTAGTTTGCTTCGCCATAAGATTCCAGTTCATATGCATTGAAAATGTGTGCCGGGAGTCCTGTAATATCCATAATCTCCTGAATTCGCCAGCGTCCCTGAAACTGCAGGTTATGAATCGTAAACACGGTTTTGATTCCCGCATAAAAATTATCATCTCCAAATACCGTATGCAGAAACACCGGAATAAGTCCTGTCTGCCAGTCATGGCAATGGATAATGTCCGGGGCAAAATCAATATACGGCAGACTAGCAAGTACTGCCTTGGAAAAATATGCAAACTTTTCCACATCTTCATAGATATTGTTGTATGGAGATTCTCCTGCAAAATAAAATTCATTGTCCACAAAATAAAAGTGAACACCATGATATTCCGACTCGAAAATTCCAACATACTGCCTGCGCCAGTTCAGATTTACATAAAAATGGCACAAAAATTTTAAATTTGGAAGAAATGAGCGATCCATGCAGGCGTATTTCGGAATAACTACCCGCACATCATACTCTTTTTTGTCAAAATATTTCGGAAGTGATCCGACAACATCGGCAAGACCTCCGGTTTTCACATATGGCACTGCCTCTGATGAAACAAACAGAATCTTCTTCATACATAACACTCCTTTACTTACTCTTCATCTGTAATCGTATTTTGTCCGTAATAAGAGCGATAAATTCCGAGTTGGTCGGTTTTCCTTTTCCATTGCTGATCGTATATCCGAACAGATCATCCAGCGTATCCATCTTGCCACGGCTCCACGCTACTTCAATTGCATGACGGATGGCACGCTCGACACGGCTTGGTGTCGTATCAAATTTCTTTGCGATCCCCGGATATAAAATTTTCGTAATAGAATTTAACATGTCCATATTCGTCACAGACATGATGATTGCCTCCCGCAAATACTGGTATCCCTTGATATGTGCCGGAACACCAACCTCATGAATTATCTCTGTGACATCCTCTTCCAGTGTCTGTAACGAGTACTTTTCCGGTTTCTTTTCCATCTCAACCGGTCTGCCAATTTCTTTTCGTACTTTGTTTTTTCGACGGTTGAGTGTCTTGATCCGGTCCAAAACAATATTCCGGTCAAACGGCTTCATAATGTAATAATCCGCTCCCCGCTCAAACGCGTCTTCGGTAATCTTTTCATTGCTGATCCCACTGATCATCAGAAATGTTGGCCGGTTCTTTAGTGTATGATCTGCCCTGATCCTGTCAAGGACTGCCAGACCGTCCAGTTTCGGCATAATAATATCCAATAATACAACATCCGGTTCTTTTTCCTTGATCAGATGGCAGGCTTCTTCTCCATCCTTCGCCATCCCGATCAGGTGCAGTTCATCATCACTGGTTACCATTTCTTCCAATAAGTCACGCATAACCTCGTTATCATCTGCAATTGCGACATTTAGTTTTCCCATGTAGGCCTCCTAGAATGTCAAATTCAGTCAAAAATAAGCATACCAGAAAGCACTGTCCGATTTTGTCAAAATTTGTCGATAAATACAGTTAAACTATAGCACAACTGCCAATTTATTTCAATGTCTTATGCATTCTCTTCGAACTGGGAATTATACAAATCTGCATAAAATCCCTTTTGTACCAGAAGCTGTTCGTGTGTCCCCTGCTCTATGATATCGCCATCTTTCATCACCAGAATCAGATCCGCATTTCTTATCGTAGAGAGTCGATGCGCAATGATAAAGCTGGTCCGTCCACGCATCAGATTATCCAATGCCTTCTGAATCCGCACTTCGGTACGGGTATCTACCGAAGAGGTTGCCTCATCCAGAATCAGAATCGGGTTATCCGCAAGGATAGCACGTGCAATTGTAAGAAGCTGTTTCTGTCCCTGGGAAACATTACTTGCATCCTCGTTTAACTCCATCTGGTAGCCACCCGGAAGTGTCTGGATAAAATGGTGGGCATGTGCGGCTTTTGCCGCCTCAATCACTTCCTCATCTGTGGCATCTAAACGGCCATACCGGATGTTTTCCATGATAGATCCCTTAAACAGCCAGGTATCCTGCAATACCATACCAAATGCATCCCGAAGTTCCTGACGGTTAAAGTCGCGGATATCATGCCCATCCACCTGAATGGCTCCGCCTGTCACATCATAGAAACGCATAAGCAGTTTGACCATTGTGGTTTTTCCTGCTCCCGTTGGTCCGACAATTGCAATTTTCTGTCCAGGTGTTACATGAGCGGAAAAATCCCTGATAATGATCTGGCCCGGATTGTATCCGAAACTTACATGGGAAAAATCCACGTAACCATCCACATGGTCGAGATGCACAGCATGTTCAACCGTCAGTTCTTCTTCCTCTTCGTCCAGAAATTCAAATACGCGCTCGGAGGCTGCAGACATCGACTGCAGCATATTTGCCACCTGCGCAATCTGCTGGATCGGCTGAGTAAAATTCCGGACATACTGAATAAATGCCTGAATTTCACCAACCCCGATGGTTCCGCGGATTGCCAGAAGTCCTCCGGAAATTGCCACTCCGACATAACCGAGGTTTCCGACAAACTGCATGATCGGCTGCATCAGTCCGGATAAAAACTGGGACTTCCATGCCGATTGAAACAGAATCTGATTGGTATCTTCAAATTTTTTGATGGTGCTCTCCTGCTTATTATATGCCTGCACCACCAGATGTCCGCCATAGACCTCTTCCACCTGTCCGTTGATATGTCCCAGATATTCCTGCTGTTGGCGGAAATATTTCTGCGAATGTTTGATAATAAACGAAATCAAGATGGCAGATACCGGAAGAATCACAAGTGAAATCAATGTCATAATTCCGGAAATTGAAATCATCATCACAAGTGTTCCGACCAGTGTTGCCACACTCGTAATGATCTGCGTCACACTCTGATTTAAACTCTGTCCAAGTGTATCCACATCATTTGTGATGCGGGATAGCACCTCTCCGTACGTGCGGCTCTCGAAATATTTCATTGGCATGCGGTTGATTTTCTCTGAAATTTCCTTACGCATGCGGTAACAGGTTTTCTGCGTGATTCCTGTCATGATCATTCCCTGTATAAAACTGAATACTGCAGAACAGATATACAGGCCAAGTGTAAACAATAACACTTTGGCAATATAGGTAAAATCAATAGATCCGGTTCCCGCGATCTTTTTTCCGAGACCTTCCACCAATGCATTCGTTGCACGTGCCATAACCTTTGGTCCGGCAACGGAAAAGACGGTAGACACCGCTGCAAAAATCATAACGGCAACAATCGCATACCAGTATCTTCCGAGATAACGAACCAGTTTTCCGATAGAGTTTTTGAAATCTTTCGGCTTTTCTCCCGGCATCATTCCTCTGCCCGGACCGCCCATCGGACCGCGAGGTCTTTTTGTACGTTGTTCTGCCATCTTATTTCACCTCCTCGGAAAGTCCCAGTTCTTTGGCAGACAGCTGGCTCCTGGCAATCTGCTCGTAAACTTCGCAATTGTGCAGTAATTCCTCATGCGTGCCTTTTCCGACAATCTTTCCATCGTCGAGTACCAGTATCTGGTCCGCATGCAGAATTGTACTGATTCGCTGTGCGACAATGATCACGGTCGTATGTTCCGTCTTTGTCTCAAGCGCTCTGCGGAGTGCCGCATCGGTCTTCATATCCAGAGCGGAAAAACTGTCATCAAACACATAAATCTTTGGATTTTTTGCAATTGCTCTGGCAATGGCAAGCCGCTGCTTCTGTCCGCCGGAAACATTGCTTCCGCCCTGTGCAATCGCACTCTCATACCCATCCTGTTTGCTGTCAATAAACTCTGTTGCCTGCGCAATCTCCGCTGCTTCCCGGATCTGCTCATCTGACGCATCCTCTGCCCCGAAGCGCAGATTGCTTGCAATTGTACCGGAGAAAAGAATTCCCTTCTGTGGTACAAATCCGATATGTTCCCGCAGATCCTGCAATGTATACTTGCGGATATCCGTTCCGTCAAGCGTGATCTCTCCGCCTGTCACATCATAAAAACGCGGAAGCAGGTTGACCAGCGTAGATTTACCACATCCGGTACTTCCGATAATTGCAGTGGTCTTTCCCGGCTCTGCAACAAAATCAATATCCGAAAGCACATCTTCCGTGGCTCCCGGATACCGGAAATTTACATGATGAAAGGCAATCACACCCTCACACTGTTCCATGGCAACCGGCTCTTTCGGATCTGTAATCGTACTTTTTGTGCCTACAACCTCATCTATACGCTCTGCAGCTACACCGGCTCTCGGCATCATGATAGACATCATGGTCAGCATCAGAAATGCCATAACGATCATCATTGTGTAAGTAATAAATGCCGTCATGGAACCAACCTGCATATATCCGCCATCGATCCTCTTTGCGGCAACCCACACAATCAGAAGCGTAATGCAGTACATGATCATCATCATTCCCGGCATCATAAATGTCATAACACGGTTGGTAAACAACTGCGTCTTTGTCAGATTGCGGTTGGCCTCATCAAACCGCTCTTCTTCCCGTTTTTCCCGTCCAAATGCACGAATGACATTTAATCCTGTCAGAATCTCTCTCGAAACCAGATTCAGCCGGTCCACGAGATTCTGCATAATCTTAAACTTCGGCATGGCAAGGGAGGTAAGAAGCATTACAAATCCAAGAATAACAAGCACCGCAAGCGCGATCACCCATTCCATTCCTGCATGGGTCTGTGCAACCTTAATCACACCACCGATTCCAATGATCGGAGCATAAAGAATCATTCGCAGAAATACTGCAGTCACCATCTGAATCTGCTGTACATCATTGGTACTTCTCGTAATCAGGGATGCCGTTGAAAAATGATCCATCTCTGCATTGGAGTACTGTACAACATTGCGGAATGTCTTATCACGCAGATCCCGTCCGATGGATGCTCCCACACGGGAAGCACAATATCCGACAACCACTGCCGCCATAACCATCAGCAGCGCAAAACCAAGCATCTTTGCTCCGGTGGTCCATAAGTAATGTTTCTGAATGGCATCTACATCCACACCTGCATTTTTATCACAGGAGATCGCATAGGTCACACCCATGGATTTCAATGTAGAAGATCCGATCGCATCAATCTGTCCAGACACCTGCTTTCGCATCTCAAGAATCTGCTGATCCGGTACCTGGCCGGTTGCCAGTGCCTGCATCAGCTGCTTCATATCTACCTGCGTCCCATCCGTTCCCATTTTCCCCGTGAAAGCCTTCTCGTCAATATCGGACTCCTTCATCTGGGACATCTGATATACCATGACGATCGGCTCCAACAGAGACTCATCCATATCGTCAAGCGTATCCTCTTCACAATTTCTCACATAGTTTCCATCTTTTTTCGGCTCCTTATAACAGGCGGCAAATGTTTTCTTTTCCCTGCTGGTCATAAAAAGCTGTGCTGACACAAAATCTTCCTGTGTCATTTCTTCCGGAAGAATATGCTCCACTCCGCTGCTCATGATTCCGACATCGATAATATCCGATGTATACTGTGGCAGGGACAGATCACAAAATGCCTGCATCACAAGAAAAGCCACAATAACCAGAATCCATTTCCAGTATGGGAGCATGTTTTTAAATATTTTTCCCATGATTTAACTCCTTTTCATATGCATAGCTTTTATACTATCACGAACTGATTTCCAGAACAATTCCTATTATATAAAACTTTTCTTAAATTAAAATGAAATGTGTGGTGCAACCATGGGCACCACACATTTCATTTTCTGATTTTATACTGCTGGAATTATATAACCGGCCTTCTTCATTTCTTTTGTAAAATCATCGACAGACATTCCTGCTTTTTCTGCACCTGTTTCCACGGGGATGATCCCATCCTGCACCAGGGATGCATATGCACGAATCTGTCCTTCGCGCTGACCTTCTCGCTGACCTTCGATTCTGCCCTCTCTCTGGCCTTCCATACGCTCCTCATTCAATTCATCTGCCATCAAAACACGTAATGCCTCACACATGATCCTTTCACTTCCTTTCCATTCCCGTACTTTCTCCATGTTACTGTTTACAATGACCTGCAGCACGATATCTGCAAGATTCTTCTCCCTTCCCTCAAAGGTACTCACCTGCAATAAATACTGACGCATCAACGATTCCTCCAGATGATTCGTCAATGCTTTTAGCTGTACATGCATATCCGTGTCCAGTTCCGATGATGCAATGATCTGCACCGGAAACATCACATCATAGACATAGTAAATCCCGGCTGTTTCTTTTTGGCATTCATACCCAGATTTTTCCAGTTCCCCCAGCAGCTTCACCGGCTTGCGGTCTCGAATCAGTGTAATGGTAATCTCCTCTGCCGGAATCTCATCCACATGATTTGGTAATACTTTATACAGGCATGCATACGCAACCGCCTTGTAAAAAGTATCAATGTTCAGCTCATCCTTCGGGGATTTATATTCAAAAATGTTGTGTTTCCGGAAGATCTTCCCGATTTCATTTTTTATTTTGCAGTCCTTCTTTACTTTTACAACCGTACAGTCAATCTGCAAAGGTTTCTCCGTAAGCTGGAACTCATCGGTAAATTCCAGATTTTCTGCATCCTCCAGCAGTTCCAGGCGCAAGGCTGAACAGAATGCCGGATGCCACTGCAGCTTTTGGGACTTTTTCTGATTCTTCTCCTGTTGATTTTTCGTTTGTTCTTTTTCCAAATGTTCTCCTTATATTATATGTGGTTTTTGCTTTTATTTCAACGCATAAAAATTGCAGACTGTTAAACCCTGACCGTCAAACTCAGACCGTCAAAACCTGACTGTCAAAACCCGACCGTCAAAGGCACATTAAAGTTCACATCTTTCACTTATACAACAAAACAAATGGGATTTCTGGCAGAAACTGCCACTGAAAAAAGATATGATTACTATACCATATGTTTATGACCGCTGCAAGAAAAAACATCCCGAGCTGGAAAAACAATAGGAAAAACAAAAAGCCATGCAATGGAAAAATCCAATACTGCATGGCTTTACAAAATTAATTTTATACCGCAGGGATTACATAACCTGCCAGCTTCATTTCCTTTGTGAAATCATCGACAGACATTCCCGCTTTTTCTGCACCTGTTTCCACGGTGATGATCCCATCCTGCACCAGAGATGCATATGCACGAATCTGGCCTTCTCGCTGACCTTCGATTCTGCCCTCACGCTGACCTTCGATTCTTCCTTCTCGCTGGCCTTCAATTCTGCCCTCTCGCTGCCCTTCCATACGTTCCTCATTCAATTCATCTGCCATCAAAACGCGTAATGCCTCACACATAATCCTTTCACTTCCTTTCCATTTTTGCACTTTCTCCATGTTACTGTTTACAATAACCTGCAACACAACATCCGCAAGATCCTTTTCCCTCTCTGCAAATGCACCGACCTCTAACAAATATTGCCTCATCAGAAAAACAGTTCAGAGCAAATAAAATAAAATTTCCTGTTTGCATACTCTCCAAAAAGAGGTATTATATAGAAAAACACAGGAGGTATTCAAATGAAAGCACATAAATATTGGTCCCTTGGTGCATTGGCAACCATGATCGGAACTATCTATACCGGCTATAAAAATATGAAATCAGCTCACAAATATTTTGCCTGCAGTTCTCTTCTCTGCATGATTATGGCTATCTACTCTGGTCATAAAATGCTTTCTGCAAAATCCAGGAAAAAGAAAGACTCTGTTTCTCAAGAATCCGCAGAATAATTGAAATTATAGATGTTTTTACCCATACATACTACATGGCTTTACAAAATGATTTTATACCGCAGGGATTACATAACCAGCCTGTTTCATTTCTCTTGTAAAATCATCGACAGACATTCCTGCTTTTTCTGCACCAACTTCCACTGTAATGATTCCATCCTTTACCAAAGTTGCATATGCACGAATCTGGCCTTCACGCTGACCTTCCACGCGTTCTTCATTCAATTCATCTGCCATTAAAACACGTAATGCCTCACACATTGTCTGTTCACTTCCTTTCCATTTTTGCACTTTCTCCATGTTACTGTTTACAATAACCTGAAGCACAACATCCGCAAGATTCTTTTCCCTCTCTGTAAAAACGCTAACTTCCTGCAGATACTTCCACATCAGCGGTTCATCCAAATTGTCAGTCAGTGCCTTGAGCTGTACATGCAAATCCATATCCAGTTCCGATGATGCAATGATCTGCACCGGGAACATCACACCACTGACATAATAGATTCCGGCTGTTTCTTTCCTGCATTCATACCCATCACTACTTAATTTCTGAAGAAGCTTCACCGGCTTGCGGTCCCGAATCAGTGTAATGGTAATCTCCTCTGCCGGAATCTCATCCACATGATTTGGTA
>ENA-OYXK01001275-OYXK01001275.1-human-gut-metagenome-genome-assembly--contig:-NODE-1275-length-11631-cov-6.144610_pt1 | contig 11631 bp, 10 predicted proteins | sample MGYA00244215_ERZ653417 | MGnify/ENA primary metagenome ERZ653417 (study PRJEB26926, sample SAMN06164905) | human gut metagenome | biome: ENVO:00009003; feature: ENVO:2100002; material: ENVO:00002003... | reverse complement strand
ACGAGATCATGCCTAGTCTCGTGGGCTCGGAGATGTGTATAAGAGACAGAGCCTGCGCAGCCGTATCACGGACGGACTCACCGCAGACCTCAACTACGGTTTTACCCGTGCCACTTTCCGCGATTACATCTTCACGGACAAGGACGAGAACAGCCAGATCGTGAAAACGGACTGCAAGGATAATTTCATTCCTTACACGCCGCGCCACACCGTCAGCCTGGGATTGCAATACACGAGACTACTCCACCGGAAAATGGTCGACCAGTTTACCGCATCCGCCCAGTTCACCGGGGCAGGCAAGATTTTCTGGACGGAGAAGAACGACATCAGCCAGCCGTTCTACGGCCTCGTCAATGCCAAAGTGGGCGTCCGCAAGGGAATCGTCAACCTCAACCTGTGGAGCCGTAACATCACAAACACGGACTACCAGGCGTTCTATTTCGAATCGTTCAACCAGTCGTTCATCCAGAAAGGCAAACCGTTCCAGATCGGTGGCGAAATCACCGTTACATTTTAAGACATGAAACTATTATACTGCCTCCCGATGCTGCTCTGCCTCGCCTATACGGCAAGAGGGGAAGAGATAGAAAAAGATACGGCGAAGATCCGCAATGTCGAACTGAACGAAGTAATCGTGCAGTCGTTCAAGCAACAGCGCGACCTCCGGCTGGAACCCCTGTCGGCATCGGCCGTGACGGGGACGGCGATCCAAAACCGGAACATCACGGGGATCAAAGAGTTCAGTTCCTTTATCCCGAACCTCTTTATGCCGGACTACGGATCGAAACTGACCTCGCCGGTCTATATCCGCGGGATCGGATCGAAAATCAACGCTCCCTCAGTCGGGCTTTATGTGGACGGTATCCCCTATTTCGAAAAATCGGCTTTCGATTTCGATTTCAACGAGGTGGACAGGATCGAAGTGCTGCGCGGTCCGCAAGGGACGCTCTACGGCCGTAACACGATGGGCGGCATCATCAACGTCTATACGAAATCGCCTTTGAAATACGAGGGGACAAATGTCTGGCTTTCCAACGGCAGCTACGGTTACCGCAATTATGCCCTCTCTCATTATAAAAAGATCGGAGAAAAGTTCGGATATGCCATCTCCGGTGATTACCGGAACAGCGACGGCTACTTCACCAACCTGTTTACAGATAAGAAAGCGGACGACATGAAGTCCGGCTCCGCCCGCATCCGCCTGGAATGGAAGCCTCAGAAGAACCTTTCTTTCGGGCTAATGAGTTCGTTCGACCGTTCAGTCCAAGGCGGCTATCCCTACGCCGTCTGCGATTCGGTCACGCATAAACCGGGCGAAGTCGACTACAACGATTACAGTTTCTACAAACGGACGCTTTCGACGACCGGCTTCTCGGCAGATTACCAGGGGACGGGCTACAGCATCAACAGCCGGACCGCCTTCCAATATCTCTCGGACCATCAAGGCATCGACCAGGATTTCTCTCCCCGAAGCATCTATTTCGCGCGTCAGGATATGAAGCAGAAAATGTTTTCCGAAGAACTGAACATCAAATCGACGACTCCCGGACGTTACAAATGGCTGTTCGGCGCCTTCGGTTTCTGGCAGAGGATCGACAACACCGTGACACTCGATTATTTCACCAAAGACTATGCGACACGCAAGCTGTACGACACGCCGGCCTATGGTGTCGCCTTCTACCACCAATCCACAATCGACGACCTGCTGACGCGCGGCCTGTCACTGACTTTCGGCATCCGCTACGATTATGAGCATACCTCCAACGATTTCCTTTTCTACAAAGAAACGGACGGCGGCAGCGAACAGATGGACGCCTTCGACAGCCGGCTCAAGTTCAGCCAGGTCACGCCGAAGATCGCCCTGCAATATATGTTTCCCTCCACCGGCATGCTCTATGCCACCGTGACGAAGGGATATAAGACAGGTGGTTTCAACACCTCTTTCGACCGCGAGGAAGACCGCACGTTCCGCCCCGAAACCAGTTGGAACTACGAATTGGGAGCCAAACACCCGTTCCTCGACAACCGCCTGAACGCCGAGTTCTGCTTTTTCTGGATCGACTGGAAAAACCAACAGATTTACCAGATGCTCGCCACCCAGAACGGGCAATACCTGCGCAACGCCGGGCGCAGCGAGAGCAAAGGCGTCGAGGTCAGTCTGCAAGGGAATCCGGTCAACGGGCTGATGGTGCAGGTGAACTACGGCTTCACGCATGCCACCTTCAAAGATTACAAGGACGAACGGCGAGGCATTGACTACAGCGGGAATTTCCTGCCGATGGTCCCGCGCCACACTTTCGCTGTCGGAGCCGATTATACGATCCCGAACCCTTGCCGTCACATCGACCGCTTCACGGTCAGCGCGAACTACACCGGGACGGGACGCATCCTGTGGAAAGAAGACAACAAGGTTTCGCAACCTTATTACGGACTGTTGAATGCAAAAGTATCTGCCACAAAAGATTTTATTACCTTTGCGATCTGGGCGAAAAATATGACCGGTGCAGACTATTCGGCTTTCTATTTCGAGACAGGCGGAAAAGGCCTGGCACAAAAAGGAAGGCCGTTCACGATCGGCGGGAATATACAATTGAGTTTTTAAAAGTCTCGACAGAAGTTCGGACGACACTTTAAAAGTTCTTAAAGTCCCCGACCGAACTTCGGACGACACTTTGAAAACTCTTAAAGTCCCGGCCGAACTTCGGATGACACTTTGAAAACTCCAAAAGTCCCAGCCGAATTTCGGACGACACTTTGAAAACTCTTAAAGTCTCGTCCGGAAGCCGGATGATTATATAACGATATTATGATACAGAAAGATAAAACATACAACCTCGCGACCTTCTTCTGCCTCTACATTGCGCAGACGATCCCGATGAGTTTCTTTTCCACCGTCATCCCCGTCATGATGCGGCAGGAGGACTTTTCACTCTCGGCCATCGGGCTTCTCCAGCTGATCAAGCTGCCCTGGATCCTGAAATTCCTCTGGTCGCCGATGGTAGACCGCCATGCCGTGACGACGGGCGACTATAAACGGTGGATTTTTTCTTCCGAACTGATCTACGCCGGCCTGATCTTCGCCGTCGCTTTCCTTGATTTCCATACGGACTTCTATACGATCGTCACTTTGATCATCATATCCTTCGTCGCCTCCGCCACGCAGGATATCGCGACCGACGCGTTGGCGGTACTCGCTTTCAGCCGGAAAGATAAAAGCCTTGCAAACAGCATGCAGTCGATGGGAAGTTTCGGAGGTTCGATGATCGGGGGCGGTGTCTTGCTCCTGCTCTTCAAGCAAATCGGCTGGAACGGTCTGCTGCCTTGCGTCGCGCTGTTCGTCATCGCCGCCCTTCTGCCACTCTTTTTCAACAAAGGCATCCGCATCCAGCCGAAGGAAGCGCACGAACGGGCCAAAAAGGCAGATGTGATCTATTTCTTCGCCCGCCGGAGCATCTGGAAACAGATCGGTTTCCTCTTTCTTTACTATTCCGGCCTGATCGGTACGCTCGCCATGCTGAAACCCTGGCTGGTCGACCTGGGCTACGACATGAAGGAGATCGGGGTGATGAGCGGAGTGGCGGGGACATTCGTCGGGTTCCTCTCCTCGTTTGCCGGAGGGATGATCGTACGGCGGATCGGCCGTTTCCGCGCGCGCATCCTGTTCGCGGTGTTTGTCTTGATAGCGACACTTTACTTCCTCGGACTCTCCTACGTGCATCCGACGACGCCCATGCTCTACGGCGGGATTTTCCTTCTGTGGGGCAGCTACGGGATGGCGACGATCGTGGTCTATACGACGGCAATGGACTGTGTACGCCCTGGGCGCGAAGGGACGGATTTCACGATCCAGACGGTCATCACGCATCTCAGCGGCATGTTGATGGCCATCCTGAGTGGAAGAATTGCAGATCATACGGGTTATCACGGACTCTTCTTCTTCGAGGCAAGCATCGCCCTGATATCTCTCATTTATATAGTAACGGTTTTCAGAAAAGATAAAATACGATATGAAACAAGAACTTTTAGATAAATACAATGTGCCGGTTCCCCGGTACACCAGCTATCCGCCGGCAAACTATTTTCATGACGGGTTCACAAGCCGGGATTATGCGGATGCCATCCGTGAATCCAACCGCCAGCAGCCGGAATCGGTTTCCTTCTATTTTCATATTCCTTTCTGCCAACGTCTCTGCCATTATTGCGGATGCAATTCTTACGCCGCTCCCAAGCCTGAAATCATAGATCGATATGTAGCCGCATTACATAAAGAGATCGACCTGATACTGCCTTTACTCGACAAGAAACGTAAAGTCTCGCAGATCCATTACGGCGGAGGAACCCCGACATTTCTTCCGGCTCTTGAGCTGAAAGAGTTGAACGCACATGTTTCAGATACGTTCGAATTGATTGAAAACCCGGAAAAAGCAATCGAATGTCACCCTGGCTGGATGACAGGACAGGATTGGGAGAAACTGGCAACCGCGGGATTCAACCGGTTTAGCATCGGCATCCAAGACTTCAACAAACAAGTCCTGCAAACCGTACACAGGCAAACCCCGCTGCTGCAACCGGAAGAAATCGTAACGATCCTGCGCTCATACGGAGTACGCATCAACATGGATTTCCTCTACGGCTTGCCCCACCAGACGGAAGCGAGTTTTGCCGAAACGATCGAAAAAGCCGTTTCCCTGAAACCGGACCGGCTCGTCACCTTTTCGTATGCGCATGTGCCCTGGGCTTTCCCCCGGCAGAAGGTATTGGAAAAAACCGGACTGCCTTCGGGCGACGAGAAGAGCCGGATGTTCGAAGCGGCCCGCAAAATCTTATGCGAAGCGGACTACCAGCCGATCGGGCTGGATCATTTCGTCCGCAAAGACGACGAGTTATACACAGCTTTGCTGAACGGACAACTACATCGCAATTTCCAGGGATATTGCACGCGCCGCACAACCGGTCAGGTCTATGCTTTCGGCGTGACAGGGATCAGCCAGCTCGGAACGGCTTACGCCCAGAACACAAAAGACATCATGGAGTATATCGAGAAAGTCGAAGCCGGCATCTTGCCTGTCGCCAAAGGATATCTCCTGAGCCGGGAGGAACAGATCACACGGGAGGCAATCGAAATGTTGATGTGCAACTACCGGATCGACTGGAACGAACTGTCGGAACAGCTTTCCGTCCCCGCCCGCTCCATCAAGCAGGCAACCGCCTATGACGAAGCCTGTCTACGCGAATTTGCAGAGGACGGATTGGTCGAGTTTGACGAAAATCAAATCAGGATGACACCTGAAGGCAGGCTTTTCGTCCGAAACGTAGCGGCTTCGCTGGACAAGCTGATGCTCGGAACAAATAAATCATTTTCTAAACCGGTATGACGAAATGGAACCCCAACAGACTGATATTTTGATTATCGGCGCCGGACTGACCGGATTGACAACCGGCTTCTGGTTGACCCGCGCCGGAAAAGACATTCATATTCTCGAAAAGGAAGATCGCGTCGGAGGACAAATCCATACGTTCCGCGAAAAGGATTTTGTCTACGAAAGCGGCCCCAATACAGGTGTAGTCTCCTATCCCGAAGTCGCCGAACTATTCGAAGCCCTCTCCCCAGCCTGTGCACTGGAGACTGCCCGCGAAGAATCCAAGCGCCGGCTGATCTGGAAAGGGAACCGGTTCCGGGCTCTCCCGTCCGGACTGTTCAGTGCGGTCACGACTCCTCTGTTCACGCTTGGCGACAAGTTCCGTATCCTCGGAGAGCCGTTTCGGGCAAAAGGCAATAACCCGGATGAATCTGTCGGCGAGTTAGCTGCCCGCCGCCTGGGTAAATCGTTCCTGCACTATGCGGTAGACCCGTTTCTGTCCGGTGTCTACGCCGGCGATCCGATGAAGCTCGTCACTCGTTATGCGCTCCCGAAGCTCTACAACCTGGAACAGCAATACGGAAGCTTCATCCGCGGAACCATCGCGAAAGCCAAGCAGCCGAAAACAGATCGCGACCGTCTCGCCAGCAAGAAAGTATTTTCAGCCGCCGGAGGATTGGACAAACTGACCGGTGCGATGGCCGAAGCGATCGGTCCGGCCCGCATCACACTTTCGGCCGCCGACGTCACGGTCCGCCCTTGTGCAGACAAATGGATGGTTACCTATTCGACAGCCGACGGCGAACAGACCATTATTGCGGAACGGATAATCACAACCACCGGTGCTTATACATTGCCCGCCCTGTTGCCTTTCGTCCCGAAAGAAAAGATGGAACGGATCAGTAACCTGCATTATGCACCGGTCGTACAGGCCAGCGTCGGGTTCCGCGACACCGGTACATTACGCTTCGATGCGTTTGGAGGCCTGGTTCCTTCCTGTGAGAAAAAAGACGTACTCGGAATTCTTTTCCCCTCCGCTTGTTTTACCGGACGGGCTCCGGAAGAGGGTGCTCTCTTCTCGTTCTTTATCGGAGGCGTAAAGCATGCCGACCTGACGACCTGGCCGGAAGAGGAGCTGAAAGTGCTCATCAGGCACGAGCTCCACACCATGCTGAAATTCCCGGAAGAGACAGAACCCGATATGATCCGTATCTTCCGTCACGAACATGCCATTCCGCAATATGAACAGAGCAGCGGCTCCCGCTTCGAAACGATCGACGAACTGCAAGCGCGCTACCCCGGCCTCACGCTGGCCGGAAACATCAAAGGCGGCATCGGTATGGCCGACCGTATCCGCCAGGCTACAGAAATTGCGGATAAATTAATAAACGGGTAAATCATCATTTACATTAACAACATATTAATATGGAAGATAAAATAGTCGAAATAGCCCGTTTCTATGAACCGGAAGCAGCACAGATGATCGAATCCCTCCTGAAATCGGAAGGGGTCAACTGTTACCTGAGAAACGAATATACGAGCCGAATCCAATACCCGGCCAATGTGGGCGGCATCCGCATCGAACTGCTTGAAAGCGAAGTTCCCCGTGCAAAGGAGATTCTGGAAGCAAACGGATACGAATTTCCGAAAGAAGACGAAGAGGACGAGCAGCTCCAAGCCGTTTCCGGTTGGGTACGCCACGTTCCGTTCCTCCGACATCTGCCCCTCGAAAAACAGATCATCGTTCTTTTTATCCTTGTAGCCGTATTCCTGGCCTTGGTCATTTACTTCGGCTCGCTTGTTTCATCCAACTAAACAATTGTAAACTATGGCACGCAGAAAGATTACAAATAGTCAAGCCGTATGTATCACTCTTTTGTGGGGTATCCTTTGCTACATGATGCTTGCATACAGCGAAAAGATAACCTTCGACATCGTTTTTGCCTTGGTTGCGTCAGCTATCATTGTGTTCGTCCCTATCTATAAGAGCAGAAGGCGAAGAGACGAGTGACATTTAGTTACTTTTACCCGATTAAAATACCGAAATGATATTTTTAATGCATTTTTTCTTTCAAATATTTGTTTGTGTAAAATTTTAGCTTACCTTTGCGAGGTCGTTAAAAAAACGGCTACCGGTTAACAAATTGATATTATAAATATAACATTCTAAATAAAATCAGTCTTATGAAGGCAAGTGAAGTTTTAGACAACTTAAAGAGAAGATTTCCGAATGAACCGGAATATCATCAGGCAGTTTCAGAAGTATTAGGAACAATCGAAGAGGTTTACAACGAACATCCCGAATTCGAAAAGAGCAACCTGATCGAACGTCTTTGTATTCCCGATCGTATTTTCTCCTTCCGCGTAACCTGGATGGATGATAAGGGACAGATCCAAACCAACATGGGATACCGTATCCAGCATAACAATGCGATCGGCCCGTACAAAGGTGGTATCCGTTTTCACGCTTCTGTAAACCAGTCGATCCTTAAGTTCCTGGCTTTCGAACAGACTTTCAAGAACTCGCTGACAACCCTGCCGATGGGTGGTGGCAAAGGAGGTTCCGACTTCAGCCCGCGCGGTAAGTCAAATGCTGAAATCATGCGTTTCTGCCAGGCTTTCGTATTGGAATTATGGCGTCATATCGGCCCGGACACGGATGTTCCCGCAGGTGATATAGGTGTTGGCGGACGCGAAGTCGGCTATATGTACGGAATGTATAAAAAACTGGCTCAGGAAAACACGGGAACATTCACCGGTAAAGGACGCGAATTCGGTGGTTCACTGATCCGTCCCGAAGCTACCGGTTACGGAAATGTTTACTTCCTGCTGGAAATGCTGAATACAAGGGGAATCGACATCAAGGGAAAGACCGTTTGCGTTTCAGGTTCAGGTAACGTAGCCCAATATACCGTTGAAAAGCTGATCAGCCTCGGCGCTAAAGTCGTGACGATGTCCGACTCGGACGGTTACATCTACGATCCGGACGGTATCGACCGCGCTAAGCTGGATTACATCATGGAACTGAAGAACCTCTATCGTGGCCGTATCCGTGAATATGCAGAACAATATGGTTGCAAGTATGTGGCAGGTGCTCGTCCTTGGGGAGAAAAATGCGACATTGCAATGCCGAGTGCGACTCAGAACGAACTGAACGGAGAAGATGCCAAGACATTGCTCGCCAACGGTTGTATCGCCGTATCGGAAGGAGCCAACATGCCTTCTACTCCTGAAGCTATCGACGCATTCCTGGAAGCTAAGATTCTGTACGCTCCGGGTAAGGCAGCCAATGCCGGCGGTGTATCTGTTTCCGGTCTGGAAATGACGCAGAACGCTCAGAAACTGAGCTGGAGCAGTGAAGAGGTTGATGCCAAACTGAAAAGCATCATGCAGAATATCCACGAACAATGCGTAAAATACGGCAAACAAGCCGACGGCTACACAAACTACGTGAAAGGTGCAAACGTTGCGGGCTTCATGAAGGTAGCCAAAGCGATGATGGCACAAGGCATTCTTTAATCAATTGGCAATTAAAAAGAGAGACAATTAGAGATTAATGGTCATAAAGAAGGCGGGCGTTCCGGTAAAACGGTACGTCCGCCTCTCTTATTTCCCAACAAAATTGTCAATTCTCAATTGCCAATTGTCAATTGTTTGCTACTTTAGTGCCGAAAATAGAAAAACATGATTACTGAAGAATTAAAACAACTTTACCAGACACATACCGGTTCACCGGCAACTGATATAACCGAACTATCCTCTTCCGGCTCTAACCGCCGGTATTTCAGATTGTCAGGTCCCGTTTCCCTGATCGGAGTTAGCGGAACTTCCATAGAGGAAAACAATGCCTTTATTTATATGGCCGCGCATTTCCGGGAAAAGGGATTGCCCGTTCCCCGAGTTTATTGCTGGTCGGTTGATAAATCGTTCTATCTCCAGGAAGACCTGGGCGACACCTTGCTCTTTCAAGCAATTGAGAAAGGACGGAAAAGTTGTTTCTTCGACGAGACGGAAAAGTCTTTGCTGCACAAGACGATCACACTTCTGCCGACTCTGCAGTTTAAAGGTGCGGAGGGGTTCGACTTCAGCCAATGCTATCCTCTACCCGAATTCAATAGGCGTTCGATCCTTTGGGACCTGAACTATTTCAAATACTGTTTCTTGAAAGCTACCGGAATGGAATTCCAGGAAAACCTTTTGGAAGATGATTTCCAGAAAATGAGCGATGTCCTTCTGCAAGACTATACACCGACATTCATGTACCGGGATTTCCAGTCGCGCAACGTGATGGTAAAAAATGGCGAACCCTGGTTCATTGATTTCCAAGGAGGACGCAAAGGCCCGATCTACTATGATGTCGCCTCTTTCCTCTGGCAGGCGAAAGCCAAATATCCCGCTGAGTTGAGACAGGAATTGATAGCCGACTATCTGCAAGCACTACGCGGGCATATGGACATAGACGAAAAGCATTTCTTCCGGCAATTACGCCATTTTGTTCTTTTCAGGACTTTACAGGTCTTGGGAGCCTACGGTTTCCGGGGATATTTCGAAAAGAAACCGCATTTTATCCAAAGTGTCCCCTTCGCTATCGACAACCTCCGGCAACTTTTGAAAGAAGATTATCCGGAGTACCCCTATTTATGTACCGTACTACGGGAGCTGACAAACCTGTCTCAGTTCTATGACGACATCCAGAAGCATACGCTCAAAGTCAAGATCGTCAGTTTTGCCTATAAAAAAGGAATTCCCAACGATCCGAGTGGCAATGGCGGTGGATTTGTCTTTGACTGCCGCGCCATCAATAACCCTGGTAAATACGAACGTTACAATCATTTTACCGGATTGGACGAACCGGTGATCCGTTTCCTCGAAGAAGACGGAGAGATCACTCGTTTCCTGGATCATGCTTATGAAATTGTGGATGCTTCTGTCAAACGTTACATGGACCGAGGATTCACCAATCTGATGATCTGTTTCGGCTGCACGGGGGGCCAGCATCGTTCGGTCTACTCTGCCCAGCATATGGCGGAACATATTCATTCTAAGTTCGGTGTCCGGGTAGACCTCGTACACAGGGAACAAAACATTGAACAACTCTTTAACGCAATATTATGAAAGCAATGATTTTCGCTGCCGGTTTGGGAACACGCCTCAAACCGCTGACCGACAGTACTCCAAAAGCATTACTTCCTATCAATGGGAAACCTATGCTCGAACATGTAATCCTCAAATTGAAAGATGCCGGCTTTCACCAGATAGCCATCAACATTCATCATTTGGGAGACCAGATCATCAACTTTCTGGCAGCCAATAATAATTTCGGTATTCAGATCCATATCTCCGACGAGCGGGATTATCTGCTCGATACCGGTGGGGGAATCAAACACGCCGCCGCCTTTTTACAAGGCAATGAGCCGTTTCTGATACACAATGTCGACATCCTGTCCGACATCGACCTCCGTGCGCTTTACAATCATCATGCAGAAACAAATCCGTTGGCTACATTATTAGTCAGCAAACGCAACACTTCCCGCTATCTGCTTTTCAATAAGGAAAATAAACTATGCGGCTGGCGCAACCGTGAGACGGGCGAAGTAAAATCGTTCTACCCCGATTTCGATCCGAACCAATATAACGAATATGCCTTCAGCGGGATACATGTACTGTCTCCTAAAATATTCGACTGGATGGAAGAATGGACCGGTAAGTTTTCGATCATCAACTTCTACCTCTCCATCTGCGCCAAGACCAACATCCACGCCTACGCTGACGAAAACCTTCATCTGATAGATGTCGGCAAACCAGAAACATTGCAGGTGGCCGAAAAATGGATGAAAACACTTATTGTATAATATCGTTTATTTAACAAAGATATGCTTCTTTCGTAAATCGCTTCGCAATCCGGCTTTTTACCTTTCTAAAAGAACTTCCTGCCGCGAGGTGCACAGTTTTTTCCAACAAAGACGGTTTTCATTGGCCCGACGACCGTCTTCATATATAAAGATCTCGGCTCCTCACAGCAACGAGGACGGTCTCTGTTCCTATGACGACCGTCCTCATGCCCATAAAGCTCTGAATTTCTTTTCAAATATCCAGAACCTCCACCAATCTTTTTTGCCACAAGCAATTCTCAAGGGGTTAAGCTTTTCTCAAATGTAAGCGTTTCTCCCCTTTCTATCTCTCCCCAAACAACATACTTTCATTTTCTGCCTATATCATATTTCCTGTCTCTTATACACATCTCCGAGCCCACGAGACTAGGCATGATCTC
>ENA-OYXK01001273-OYXK01001273.1-human-gut-metagenome-genome-assembly--contig:-NODE-1273-length-11639-cov-3.930076_pt1 | contig 11639 bp, 8 predicted proteins | sample MGYA00244215_ERZ653417 | MGnify/ENA primary metagenome ERZ653417 (study PRJEB26926, sample SAMN06164905) | human gut metagenome | biome: ENVO:00009003; feature: ENVO:2100002; material: ENVO:00002003... | reverse complement strand
GGTAGAACCAGCACGACCGAGTGGATGTGTTGTGGCCCGTTGAGGGAAACTGATGAAGACGGCATCACTACCAGCTACGGCTACAACTCGGCCAAGCAGCTGGTGGAGACTATTCGTGCGGCCACTGAAACCACCCCTGAAACAATTATCTCCTACACGAAGGATGCGGCGGGCAGGACGGTTGCCGTGCGCCGTGACGTGGGGCTCATGACCACGGTGGAACGTACGCAGTATGACGATTTGGGACGGGTCGTTTCCTCCACCGATATCCTCGGGCGCATCACCCGAACCGAGTACAGCGAGGACGGACTCACCACGACCGTCACCACTCCGGCAGGAGCCACGCTGGTGACGCATACCTATTATGACGGCACTACCATCTTACAAAGCGGAACTGGCCAGCGCGAGATGGAGACAAGGCTGGAACTGACTCCGGAAGGCATCCTGACCACTAGCTTGTCCAAGGGAGTGGTGCTGTCGCGGACCTTGGAAAACGGCTTTGGACAGACCGTCAGAGAAGAAACTCCCAATACCCAGGGAAGGTTCATTGTCACTAGAAACACTTACAACGGTAAAAGGCAATTGGTTCGTTCTCAGACAGAAAACCTTGCTCCTACCCTCACGGACTACAACGAACTGGGGCAGGCGGTGAAGCAAACTGTCCTGCTGGATGAACTTCGTCCCAATGACACCGCCAGAAACAGGATATCGGAAACCTCCTCCTGCTACCGGCTCCGGGAAGACGGCGTCTACCAGGTGCAGACTTCCACCACCTACAATGCCGACGGACTCCCTCTCACTCAGACTATGGAGAGCATGGTTTCCCAGCTTGATCCCCTTCTGGAAAGCAAGACCATTTTCACGGACGTCTACGGACAGCAGAGCATCCAGTGGACGGAGTATACTGCTTCTGCCACACGGACCCAGTTCAGCCGCATTCCCACTTCCAACATGCTAGCCGAGTCCCTAGTAATTGACAGGTTTACCGTCAGCCAGACCGATCACTCTGGAATCCGTTTCTCACAGACTCGCTCCTATGCCTCCGCAGGCGTGATTCTGCACCAGACCGATGCCAGGGGCAATGTGACCACCACCGAAACGGATACTGCCGGACGACCAGTCAAAACCACGGATGCGGCCGGCAACGTCACCACCACCAGCTACCGGCCCTGCTCTGACCATCCTGCCTGCATCACCGATGCCTTGGGAGGAACGGTTTGCTATTCCTATGACATCCGCGGCAGAAAGACAGCCGAGTTCGGCACGGCCATCCAGCCGGCCTGCTTCGCCTACGATGAAGCTGACCGTATGGTCTCCTTGACCACTTTCCGGGCAGATGAAGGTGACATTACCACTGACCCTTCCGGCCGCACCGACGGGGACACCACCACCTGGATCTATGACCAGGCTACAGGGTTGGAGTTGAACAAGACCTATGCCGACGGGTCCTGTGTTACTAAAACCTACGACCATCTCAACCGTCTCCATACCCTGACTAAAGCCAGAGGGATTGTCACCACCTATGCCTACGCGCCACTGACCGGGGAACTCGTCTCTGTCTCCCACAGTGATAAAACCATCCCTTGGCTTTATTCCTATAATCATCTGGGCCATATGACCTCTGTCCGGGACGCTTCAGGAATCAGGGATTTTTCCTATGACGCCTACGGCCATATGATCCAGGAGACCTCCTTTGGCTTGGTGGAGAGCTCTCTCCAGGAACAGTACGATGCCTTGGGACGTTCCTCTGGCTACCGCCTGATGCTTGGAACCCGCACCGTGCAGCACTCCCATCTTGACTATGACCAGCAGGGTGGCATTGTTGGGATGAATCTGGAAGGACTGGAGTCTCCCTTTACCTGGCAGTACGATCCAGCCAGCGGCTTCCTTAACCTTCTCACCTACCCCAACGGCATGGTCTGCAGCAATACCTACCATCCCAAACTGAATCTTGTAACCGCTATTAGTTACAAGAAAGGGATAAATGGCGAATTGGCGGCCTGCCATGATTACGACTATGACGCGCTGATGCGTTCTACTCAACGCCGGGACTCCTGGGATGCCGCCACTGCTGCCACGGTAAGAGATTTTACCTACAATGGGTGCAGCGAGCTGGTGGAAGACCGCATCAGCCGGGGAGAAAGCTTTATTTACTCCTACGACAATATCGGTAACCGTAAATCCGCCCGGGAACTGGAAGAAGAACTATCCTACGATGCCAACTGTCTTAACCAGTACACCCAAGTGGCCAGGGAGAGTGAACCGTTTGCTCCTTGCTTCGATACCGACGGCAACCAGACCAGCATCAAGACCTCAACGGGCATTTGGGAAGTCTCCTACGACGCCAACGACCGCCCCGTCGCCTTCACCAGCCAGGATGGGCGAATCATCGTCACCTGCGGCTACGACTACCAGGGACGGCGCTTTGAAAAGAAGGTTACCGTCCATGGAGCAGTATCCAGCCACTCCTGGTTCCTCTACCGGGACTATTTACAGGTGGCCCAACTGGATGTGATGCAGCCGAAACCCGTCTTAGTAAAGACTTATCTGTGGGACCCGACGGAACCAACAACCACGCGCATATTGATGATGACATGCTGGCAGGAGAATGAAATGAAAATAAAAGAGCATCTCTACTTCATGCACGATGCCTTGAAGAACGTCACTTCCATATTCGACGGCCAGCAAACCAAAAGGACTCGCTACGAGTATGATCCCTTTGGTAGCCTGCTGGTCACCGAAGGAGATGCAGCCCATGAAAACAAGTTCAGATTTTCCTGTGAGTTCTCGGACGATGACTTAGGGCTCGTCTACTACAACTACCGCCATCTCAATCCTCAAGACGGCAGGTGGATCAATCGTGATCCTATCTCCGAACAAGGTGGATGGAATTTATACGGTTTTGTCAAAAATTGTTCAGTTTCCTCAACAGATAAAAGAGGCTTGAAAAAAGCTGAACCCTTGCAAGACTACTGGGATAGATGGGAAAAATCTAAAGTAGGACAATTATCAAAACAACAGTTGAACTGGGCTAGGAAAATGTTAGCAAACGGCTGTATTGGCATTACAATCATTGCATTAGGGAGATTACCTAAGTATGAAAACTGCTTCAAAACATTCACTCTAGCTCAAAAAGAATATGATAAAATGAAAAAGGATAAAAGTTGTGGGAAGAATTGCCCTATAATATATCTGTGCTAATACTGAAATGTATCAGTTTAAAGGCTTTTTATGTCTCTGTTTTTCTTATATTTTTCATTCCTCTTATTGCTTTTGTTTCCTCAAAGATACAAAATAAAAAGCCATTTGTCAAGTGTTTCAGAAGAAAAGCCGATTATTCATTAAACCAGTCTATTTTCTTTGAAAAGTACATCACTATTGCCAGAATGATAAACAGCCCTAAGCTGCCTGCCAATAATGCGAAAGTCTCCAGTTGGATAAGCACAAAGATGTAAATATAGAGTATAGTCAACAAACCGGACATGATTAATGACGGTTTCTTTTTCTTGGTGATTCCGAACATATATCCGCCTACCAGTATAATAGTCAGTGCAGAAGATAACAAATAGGCAGGGTTGAAACCGACGTGTTCGGAGAAGGAGAGGAGCAGGCTGTAGAATAGACAGAGAGCCAGTCCTACCAATAAATACTGCAAGGCATGAATGCGGGTCTTGTTCATGATTTCAGTGAAGAAGATAACTCCGAAAGTCAGTAGGATAATCAGAATAGCATACTTTGCGGAACGCATAGACTGTTGGTACTGTTCCACCGGAATTTTGAAGTTCACACCGAAACTGGAACTCTCAATATCCTTGATATTTGAGGTGTTGAAGTCAACCATCACCTGTGAGTAATTCCGGTTCAAGTTTAAGACTTGCCATTGTGCGGAAAATTCCTTCTCCGTAATATTCCGGTTGTTAGGCAGATAGTTTCCGGTAAAGCTCGGTGTATTCCAGTTGGCTTTCAGATCTACACGGGTTGTTTTACCCAATGGAATAAAGTTGAGTGACTGTGAACCTTTCAGTTTGATTTTTATTTCGTATGGCAGTTTTTTGTTCTGCTTCAACTCCGACAAATTAGCGATCGCATGAACTCCGGTGTTAGCTATTCCTCTGTTGTCCATACCCGGTTCGAATATATAAACAGAATCTCCCAAGGTGATGCTGATTTGTTCGCTGATACCCCGCATATCGGTCAGATTCAAGCAAATAGCTGCCCTGTCAAACTGCAACTGGTCCATGTCTATTCTGCTCTTTTTCAATTCTTCCGAACTGAATGACCCTTTCAATGTCAGTTCCGATTGATATACATTGACCTCATAGATACTTCTTTTCAGGATTTCGGTCTTCAGTTGTCCGTTGACCATAAGCTCGTCAGGAAAAAGTATCAGGTCTTTGATGGAAATCTTCTTCTCACCGTTGTTTTCAGTGACAACCGGATACTGGAGATTCAGGTAAGGGCCAGTGATGGTCTGTGCAAGACTCCATTTTTCGCTTACCTCGTCGATAGCTTCTTCTTGGGTTCGTCCCCGTTCGGAAATAAGATTCTCAATCATAAACATGGGGATCATCAGGAGAAGGATTAATAATCCGATGATGACAACCTTGATTGTTTTGGAGAAACGGTGGAGGCATCCCATAGGTTGCTGCGCCTGTTGCTCATTTAAATTTTCATTGAAAGCGTCCATAAGCCAGTAGTGTTTTGATGAATTATTTATTTTGATTTTAGAAATTTCTCTAAGGCTTCAATATGCGATTTGAAAGCTTCTCTGCCTTGCGGGGTTGCCTGAAAAACAGTCCGTGGCTTTCGTCCGACAAAACTTTTGTTGCATACGATATATCCCAGTTCTTCCAGGGCACGGGTATGGCTGGCAAGATTGCCGTCGGTCAGAGAGAGCTGCTCTTTCAGAAAATTGAAATCAGCTTCCTCATTTACCATCAGAATAGCCATGATGCCCAGTCGGACCTTGCTTTCGAATGCTTTATTAATATATTGGAATGCTTCTATCATTTATGATCTCTTTCTTTCGTAGTGTAAATAGAACAATATACCATAGAGGATATGGAAACCGCCGAAACCGATGGTCCAGAACAGTAGTGAATGACCTTCCCAAAAACAGTCTACGACGCCCAAACAGATGAAAGCATAACCTAACCATACGATGCTGGAATAAGTAAACTTGGAAACGTTGACCAGTGCCAGCCCATAAAATAGAAGCATGACCGAAGCCAGGATGTCATAATACTCGTGCATAAGGATGGAAATACATAAAACACCTCCGGTCAGCATCGGAAGAGAGAAATTCCACAATGCCCGGTAAGTGAGGCGGCTGAAAAATTTTTGCCCTGTCTTCTTGGATTTGTAATAGGACAGGATGCAAGCAGTGACCGCAGCAGCTACCAATACAAGCGAGGCTATTATAGCCATCAATTCAAGGGCAACAATTAAATGAGTGCCCGGTGTAATAACTTGTGTGGCGATATATGCGCCAACTAATGCGTAAATGCCCGCCATGATTGCAGCGAGACCACTTAGAGAGATAAACTTTGAGGACTTTTCCATCAACTCTTTTATCTCATTTACCGATTCTAATGCTTTATCTTTATTCATATAAAAAGTACTTTGTGATGCAAAGTAAAATAAAAGATTTCAGATGAACAAAGATTCTGCTCATTTATTTTGAAAATTAGAGATTAGTGTGGGTGAATGGAACAATTTATAGAGTCGTTTTATATGAAATTAGTCAAACATTTGACTAATTCGGTAGAAATACATACCTTTGCGCCCGAAAAAGGTAAAAAGTACTTTTATGATAAGAGAAGGAGCAGAGTTTAGAGAACTCATGCTACAGGTTTTCCGTACCCGCATGGCTTTTCGTAGGTCGATGCAGCGGACACTGAGAAAGAACAACGCAGGTATCACATTCGAAATGCTTCAGGTACTGAGCTGTTTATGGCATGAACAAGGCATTAGCCAGCAAATATTGGCTGAACGTATCGCAAAAGACAAAGCATGTCTGACCAATCTGATGAACAATCTGGAGAAGAAAGGGTATGTCCACCGGAAGGAAGATCCGGCAGACCGCCGCAACAAACAGGTTTATCTGACTCCGGAAGGAGAGGAGTTTAAGGAACAGATTCGTCCCATACTGGATCAGGTTTATGTATACGCAGAACAGGTGATTGGCATAGAAAGCATTGAACTCATGTTATCGGAATTAAAGGGAGTATACGATGTTCTTGAAAACGTATAGGGTATATCTGATGGGGCCGCTCTGCCTGATGTTCGCCGGTCAGCCGGCAAAGGCGCAGACGGATTCTTTATTTCTTTCCGTAGACCAGCTTTTCGAACGGGGGGTGCAGCATAGTTTGCAGCTTCAGGCGGATGCGCTCAAAGAAGCCATGGCGCAAGAACGGACACGGACGGCACGCACATCATCACTGCCCGATCTGCAAGTGGGATTGAAAGGAGGTTTTGTGGGACAGCCGGTCGTTTGGGAACGGGGATTGTCCGGCCCGACATATCCGGATATTCCGGACTGGTCACAGAATTACGCCATCGACTTTTCCCAACCACTGTATCAAGGTGGCAAGATTCGGAGGACTATCCATAAGGCAGAGATGGAAAAACAAGTTGCCGAGTTGCAGACATTAACAGACCAGGCGGAAATCAAACTTGGTTTGCTGAACCAATACATGAATCTGTTCAGCCTTTTCAAGCAGCATGAGATATTGATGCGGAACATTGAGGAATCCGAATTACGCCTGCGGGATATTCGCCGGATGAAAAAGGAGGGGGTGATAACGAATAATGATGTATTGCGCAGCGAGATGCAGTTGACGAACGACCGTTTGTCTTTGCAGGAAACGGAAAATAGCATCGTACTCGTGTCGCAGCAGCTGGATATTTTATTGGGACAGGATGAGAACCTGTTACTGAAACCGGATACGACCCTACTGCATCAGGCAGTTGCTCTGGAAGCGTATGACGACTATATCACCCTTGCTTACACAAATGATCCGGCAATGAAATTGCTCAGAAAACAAACGGAACTTGCCCGGAACGAGATCCGGTTGGCTCAGTCGTTGTCTCTTCCCAGCATATCGCTGTATGCCTCAAATACACTGGCACGCCCTGTTTCGCGTACATTGACGGATATGTACAACAATAACTGGAATGTAGGACTGTCGGTTTCTTATCCTTTATCCTCAATCTACAAAAACAGTCATAAAATAAAGGAAAGCAAACTGATGGTGTCTTTGCGTAAGAATGATGAAGAGCAGAAGATGCAGAGAATCCGTATGGATGTGCGCACTGCTTTTCTGCGGCATCAGGAAGCTTTGCAACGGGTAGAAGCCTTACAGTTGTCTGTCCGGCAGGCGCAGGAGAACTATCGTATTATGCAGAACCGTTATCTGAATCAGTTGGCTATTCTGACTGACTTGCTGGATGCCAACTCTGTCCGTTTGAATGTAGAGTTGCAGCTGGTCACTGCCCGCACTCGTGTGATTTATACTTATTATCAACTTCAGAAGGCTTGTGGTCGTCTATAATATATTAGGGTTATGGCAACATTAAAGGAAAAAAAACGGAAACTTAAAAAAATGAGAGCTCGCAACATCATATTAAATATGGTGTGTGTATGTTTGGCTGTCTCCGGGCTCTGGTGGACTATTACTTATTTTTGGCGTTACATTAACTACGAAGTGACCAATGATGCTTTTGTAGACCAATACGTTGCTCCGTTAAATATACGTGCTTCGGGATATATCAAGGATATCCGTTTCAAGGAACATCAATATGTGCGTCAGGGAGATACCTTGTTAGTGCTCGATAACCGTGAATATCAAATTAAAGTGAAGGAAGCCGAAGCAGCTCTGCTGGATGCGCACGGTTTGCAGGATGTTCTTCACTCAGGTATCGAAACTTCCCATACTAATATAGCCGTGCAGGATGCCAATATAGCCGAAGCGAAGGCGAAGCTCTGGCAACTGGAACAGGACTATCATCGCTTTGAACGTTTGCTGAAAGAAGAATCGGTGCCGGAACAACAGTACGAGCAGACCAAAGCCGCGTATGAAGCAGCTGAGGCACGCTATCAGGCATTAGTCGCACAAAAACAGGCTGCTTTGTCGCAATATGCGGAAACGAGTAAAAAGACAACCGGAGTTCAAGCCGGTATCTTGCGTAAAGAAGCGGATTTGGATCTGGCTAAATTGAACTTGTCTTATACGGTACTCACTGCTCCATACGATGGATATATGGGCAGGCGCACCTTAGAACCCGGACAGTATGTCCAGACGGGACAAACCATCTCTTATCTGGTACGCAACAAGGATAAATGGATTACTGCTAATTATAAGGAAACACAGATTGCCAATATCTATATTGGTCAGCAGGTGCGCGTTAAAGTAGATGCGTTGCCCGGAAAGATTTTTAACGGGGAAGTCACTGCTATCTCGGAGGCAACCGGGTCGAAATATTCTCTGGTCCCCACAGACAATTCCGCGGGAAACTTTGTAAAAGTACAACAGCGTATCCCGGTACGGATAGAGCTGGAGAATATCTCTACTGAAGAAATGGCACAATTAAGAGCGGGTATGATGGTTGAAACAGAAGCTTTGCGCAAATGATAACAATGAAAGAGTTGGGAGTACCCGTTCGTTCCTGGGTGCCCGATTGGCTGGGGTTCTGTTGCATTTTCATTGTTATTCTTCCGGTTACCATGCTGAATGGTTCGTATACTGGAAGCATGCTCGAAGTATCGAATACGCTTGGAACCAATTCGGAAGATATAACGATGGGATATTATGCGGCTTCGGCAGGCATGGCCATTGCTTATCCTATTATTCCTAAAGTGCTGGCAGCCGTTTCGGTCAAGTTTCTCTTGTTGATAGACTTGCTCCTGCAGTTCTTTTTGAGTTGGATTTGCGCCCGTTCGCAGAATGCCGATATTCTGATTGCCTGCAGTTTTGCTATCGGCTTTCTGAAAGGTTTTCTGATGTTATGGTTTATTCGTTATGCACAGAAGATTTTCAGTGCGAAGAATATCCGCAGCGAGTTCTATTCTTATTTTTATCCATTAGTGTACGGGGGCGGACAGGCTTCCATGTTGGTCACTGCGCAATTGGCATATCACTATAACTGGAAGTATATGTATTACTTCATGATGCTTTTGATTCTGGTTTCTGTTCTGTTTGTTATCATCTGTTTCCGGCATAACCGCCCGATTAAATCGGTGCCGTTATCCGATTTGCATATTCGGGAGATGTTTATCATTTCGGTAGGGCTGCTGATGCTGATTTACGTCATCAATTATGGGAAAGTTCTGGATTGGATGGCTTCTGCCAAACTTTGTGCTTATATTGTAATTTCTCCTATACTGATCGCATTATTTATCTGGATTCAGCACCATTCGAAGAATCCCTATGTTAGTCTTGCCCCTCTGTTTCAGCCTAAAGCAATCATCGGATATTTCTATATGATGCTTGTTATGTTTTTCAGTACATCCACCACATTATTAACCAATTACCTGAGCATCATCCTGAAAGTTGACAGCACGCATACCTATTCTCTTTATATCTTTTTGCTCCCGGGGTATGTAATCGGAGCTTTTATCTGTTTCTGGTGGTTTCGTTGGCAGCGTTGGCGTTTCCGGTTTCTGATAGCGGGCGGAATGAGTTGTTTTGTTATTTTCTTTGGTATTCTATATTTTGGCATTGCGCCGAACAGTACGTATGAAATGTTATATCTGCCCATCTTTTTCCGCGGATTGGGTATGTTGACTTTGATTATAGCCTTTGCCCTGTTTGCCGTAGAAGATTTGAACCCGAAGTTTTTGTTGTCGAATGCTTTCTTTCTGATAATCTTCCGTTCGGTACTGGCACCTATCATGGCTACTTCTTTTTACAGCAATATGCTGTATCGTCTGCAACAGAAATATATATATTCTTTGTCGGAGACTATCACGACTGCCGACCCGCTGGCTGCGTCCCGTTATACTCAGTCTCTGAATAATGCGCTTGCACAAGGACACAGATATGATGAAGCGGTACAGATAGCTACCCATTCTCTTTATGGAACTTTGCAGGAGCAGAGTCTGTTGCTTGCACTGAAAGAAATATTAGGTTATCTGTTGGTGATATCGATCATAATAGCTGTTATCTCGCGTTTCATTCCGTTTCATAAGACGATTCGTGTTACATTTGCCAAGACGGGAGATGATATGGTATAGCATATAAAAAAGAGTAAATCATCCCAATTTTTCAATTCTTTTTCCTATATTTGGCTGGTAATCACTGGAGAACAGATTCTCTCCGGAGTAGGACAGATCTAATCTTAAACACGAATTTGAAATAGATGAATTATGATGAACAGGGCTATCCTCGTCTTACTATTCCTCTTGTCGGCACTGCCATTTTCTTTGCAAGCCCAGATGCCGGACAGTATCGTTCGTAAATTATCGGGCTATATTGAAGCAGTGCAGAATTTTGGAGAAATGCTGCCACAGGAAAAAGTCTATTTACATTTCGACAATACCAGTTATTATCAGGGAGACCCTGTTTGGTTTCAGTGTTATGTTGTGACATCCGAACTGAACCGCCCGTCGGATTTGAGTAAAACCCTTTATGTCGAATTGTTGAATCCGGGTGGGGAAGTCATAGCGAAACGTGTATTGCCTGTTAGGAACGGCCGTTGCCACGGTAGTTTCGAATTAACACAACTACCTTTTTATTCCGGTTTTTATGAGGTTCGTGCCTATACGAAATATATGTTGAACTTTGGAGAGGAGGTTATTTTCTCCCGGGTTCTTCCGGTATTCGATAAGCCTCGGGCAGCTGGTGATTTTAAAGAGAAGAACATACAGAAATATGCTGTTTATAAATATCCGCAGGTACGGAAAAAAACGGCTAAGGAGAAAAAAGTCAATCTGAAGTTTTTTCCTGAAGGAGGAAATTTGGTCGAAGGCATTCCTTCCCGCGTTGCTTTTGAGGCAACGGATGCCTATGGAAATCCGATCGCACTGTCCGGAACGGTTATCAACCGGGAAAAGAAAGAAATCGCCTCCTTTGCCACTGTACACGAAGGACGCGGCACCTTTGTATATACTCCTACGGACGGAGAAAATCATAAGGCTGAGGTGGAGTTGAATGGAAAAAAGTACCGTTTTGATTTGCCGGAAGCCCGGTTGCAGGGATATGCCTTGCAGGTTGATAATCTTTCTTCGGAAGACAGTATAGCAGTCAGTGTACAAAAGAATCCGCATACACCGGAGTCTGTCTTAGGCTTAGCTGTGCTTGGTCATGGGAAACTGCTTAATTATTGTCTGTTGAACATCCGGAAAAATACACCTGTCTCTTTCAAACTTGACAAGACGGAATGGAAGGCAGGGGTGGCACAGATCGTATTGTTTGATACAGCAGGACAGATTATTGCCGACCGCCTTATCTTTATGAGAAAACCGGAGCCATTGACAATCAGTGTCCGGAAAAACAAAGAGGATTATCAGCCGTTTGATCGTGTCTTATTGGACTTTTCAGTACGTGACACGGCGGGTAAGCCTGTGTCCGCTCCGATATCAGTATCTGTGCTGTCTCTTATACACATCTGACGCTGCCGACGACTTAATAGGTGTAGAT
>ENA-OYXK01001270-OYXK01001270.1-human-gut-metagenome-genome-assembly--contig:-NODE-1270-length-11655-cov-6.158017_pt1 | contig 11655 bp, 9 predicted proteins | sample MGYA00244215_ERZ653417 | MGnify/ENA primary metagenome ERZ653417 (study PRJEB26926, sample SAMN06164905) | human gut metagenome | biome: ENVO:00009003; feature: ENVO:2100002; material: ENVO:00002003... | reverse complement strand
GAGATCATGCCTAGTCTCGTGGGCTCGGAGATGTGTATAAGAGACAGCCCATATATCTTCATTCAAGTTATTTAGGTCGCGGTATCGAACATCATATTTGAGTAATCCATAAATGAGTCCTGCATTAAAATTGTCGCCGGCTCCAATGGTGCTGACTGCTTGTAACGGTTCTACCGGGTAATCTTTGTTGACTAGATTGGTGCGCAATGCTACCTTTTGCCCGCCTGCAGTACAGATGAATTGTGGGCAATAGAACTTGATTTTATCCTTGTATATCTTGTCTATATCCTGCATGTTGTACATATAGAGGAAATCCTCTAATGAACCGCGTACGATATCTGCATATTCAAGATTCTCAATAATGGTTGGAGCCAGTTTCATGGCTTCGTTTTTATGAGAAGAGCGGAAATTCGGGTCGTAATAGATGATGGCTTTCTTTTCCCGTGCCTGATCGAGTAATTCGAGAACCTTTTCCCGCAGTACCGGATTCAATGCATAATACGAACCGACCATCACAATGTCATCTTCCTCTAATTTAGGGAATAGGACGTCCAAGCGTTGTTTGGGATAATCCTTGTAAAATATATATTCTGCATCGCTTTGCTCGTTGAGAAAAGCCAGAGATACTGGTGATTTACCGTCCGGGAATACGTTGACATGATCGGTTGGAATATTATTCTCACGCATAAACTGCAGGATAATATTGCCTACACGGTCATTTCCGGTTTCACTGATGAAACCGACGTTTACTCCCATTCGTCCCAATGAGACGATGCCATTGAATACAGAGCCTCCCGGTACGGCTGCGGAAGGCTGGTCACCTCGAAAGATGATATCGAGGATTGTCTCTCCGATACCGATTACTTTTCGCATAGTGATCTTGATTTTTCTCCCAGATAACCACCATGATGGCGTTTTGAATATTCGGCGATCGTAAATCCGGTTTCTTTCATGGTTTGTACCACCAATATATCTCCGATCACTGTCATGGCAGTGGTAGAGGTAGTAGGAGTCATGCCTAACACACAGACTTCAGCCGGCTTACCGGTACTAAGACAAACATCCGACTCTTTTGCCAACGGACTGTCCGGATTACCAGTAATAACAATAAACTTCAAATCCGGATCCAGATTATGAGCCAGACGGGTTAATTCCACAATCTCCCGTGTCTTGCCCGAGTTGGAGATCAACAGGAGTAAATCATTCTTTTGTAAAATACCCAAATCCCCGTGTTGCGCTTCGCTGGGATGCAGAAAGACAGATGGAATACCGGTGGAACAAAAAGTTGTAGCAATGTTCATGGCAATCTGTCCGGCTTTTCCCATACCGGAAGTTACCAGTTTTCCCTTTTTCTGATGTATTTGTTCTACAATCAGTTTTACTGCTTTTTCATAAGCGTCTGTTATTGGGATGTTGAGCACAGCTTGTGCTTCCTGTTGCAAAAGTTGTTTGATGGAGTCTATCATATAATCAGTTTATTTTTTCTTTTAATTCGTTCAATGTGTTTGCTACTTCGTAATAGGTTGAGAATGGTTGCCGTGCAAAACCTTTATCCTCCAACGTGTGGAGTGCTTTCAATAGTTCGTCATAGAAACCATATTCATTGTAGAAGATGACCTTTTTCCGGTGATAACCGATAGAAGCAGCGGCTATTACATGGAAGATCTCATCGAGCGTACCAACGCCTCCGGGTAGTGCGACTAGCACCTCCGACTTCTCCGTTATGATATCTTTGCGGTCACTCAAATTGCGGGTGTGAATTTCTTCGTCTAACAGAGTGCTTACTTTGCCGTTCTCCTCCAGTTTGGCGGGAACAACTCCGATGACCTTGCCGCCGTTTTCTTTCACGGCGCGGGCGATACATTCCATCAGTCCGAGGCTGGCACCTCATATATCAAGGTTTTGCCTTTCTGCCCCATCCATTCTCCTATTTGGCGGGCACTTTCGAAGTACACTTTGTCAATGTTTTCGGAAGCGGAACAGAATATTCCTATCTTTTCCATATACGTTGTTGCTGTTATAGTCCACAAATATCTGCAATTTTCTATAAACAGCAATAAGTTTTATTGTATTTTTGCGGCATTAATTCAATAAGGAAGTAGAAAACAATGCATTACAACGAATATACATTGCCGAATGGCCTGCGCATAATTCATGAACCGACTCTCTCGAAAGTAGCTTATTGTGGTTTTGCCATCGATGCCGGAACGCGCGATGAGGCTGAGGATGAGCAGGGGATGGCTCATTTCGTGGAACATCTTATTTTTAAAGGGACGGAGAAGCGGAAAGCGTGGCATATCCTTAACCGCATGGAGAATGTGGGCGGCGATCTGAATGCCTATACGAATAAAGAGGAGACGGTTGTCTATGCCGCCTTCCTGACCGGGCATCTGGAACGTGCACTCGAATTGCTCGGAGATATTGTATTCCATTCTACTTTCCCGCAGCATGAAATAGAAAAGGAGACGGAAGTGATCATTGACGAAATCCAGTCTTATGAGGATAATCCTTCGGAGTTGATCTTCGATGATTTTGAAGATATGATTTTCCGTAACCATCCGTTGGGAAGGAATATTCTCGGTAAGCCGGAACTGCTGCGGAGTTTCCGTACGGAGGATGTTCTCTCGTTTACCAGTCGCTTTTATCAACCGGGGAATATGGTATTCTTTGTTCAGGGACAATATGATTTCAAGAAGATTATCCGTCTGGCGGAAAAGTATTTGTTCGATATCCCGGCAGTGACGGTGGATAATCAGCGGATGCCTCCTCCTCTTTATGTGCCCGAACGGTTGGTAGTGCCTAAAGATACTCATCAGGCGCATGTAATGATTGGTAGCCGGGGATACAATGCGTATGATGATAAGCGTACGGCACTTTATCTGCTGAATAATGTGCTTGGCGGTCCGGGCATGAACAGTAAGCTGAATGTATCGCTTCGCGAGCGGAGGGGATTGGTGTATAATGTAGAGTCCAATCTGACTTCTTATACCGATACAGGAGCTTTCTGCATCTATTTCGGTACGGATATCGAAGATATGGATACCTGTCTGAAACTGACTTATAAAGAACTGAAGCGAATGCGGGATGTGAAGATGACATCTTCTCAGCTGGCGGCAGCGAAGAAGCAACTGATAGGCCAGATCGGCGTGGCGTCTGATAATTTCGAGAATAATGCGCTGGGTATGGCGAAAACATATCTGCACTATCATAAGTACGAATCGTCAGAATCAGTGTTCCATCGTATTGAGGCGTTGACGGCAGAACAACTGCTGGAGGTTGCCAATGAGATGTTTGCGGAGGAATATTTGTCGACGTTGATTTATAAGTGATACCTTGAGTGAAGAATGTCATATTTCCTACAAAACTTTAATACTCTAATGAAAAATAAATGTTTGCTGTTGTTGCTGTTTGCTTCTTTTCCGATTTTTTCATGGGCTGATGAAACTCTTGATTCACTATTGCATGTCCTTGATCAGACAATCCTAGCACATGACACTTATGTGGTACAGCGCGAATCGCGGATACGGCATCTGAAAGAGCTTGCCGGAGACGTGGCTCCTAATTCCATAGAACGCTATAATCTGAATAATCAGATCTATAAGGAATATAAAGCCTTTATTTGCGATTCCGCTATTTACTATTTAAATGAGAATGTTCGTATTGCGGGTAATCTGGGAGATACTGACCGGGAAATAGAAAGTAAACTGCAACTTTCTCTTTTGCTTTCTTCTACGGGTATGTATACCGAATCAATTGATGTCTTGAAGTCAGTAGACCGACAAAAGGTAACTTCACATCTGATACTTGATTATTATACATGTTTCGATCATGTGTATGGTGAGATGGGATTTTATACACAAGATCAGACGTTATCTGCTTATTATCGGGAAATATCGTCAGCATATAAAGATTCATTATATGCGATATTATCTCCTCAATCGGAAGAATTTATGGTCATGCGCGAAACGTTGTTTCGTGACCGGCACAAGTATGATGAGGCCTTGGAGATAAACGACCGTCGCCTGATGGCAGCAGAGCCCGATACGCCTCAATATGCACTTGTAACTTACCATCGCTCACTTATTTATAAATATCTTGGAGATAAAATAAGAGAGAAACAGAATCTTTGCCTTTCTGCTATCTCTGATATTCGTTCTGCTATTAAAGATCATGCTTCTTTGTGGATGTTGGCTCAGTTGCTCTATGAGAATGGCGATATGGAGAGAGCTTACCAATATATGCGTTTCTCGTGGAATGCTACCAAATTTTATAATGCTCGTCTTCGAAGTTGGCAGAGTGCCGATGTACTTTCTTTGATTGATAAAACTTATCAGGCGATGATTGAGAAACAGAACGACCGCCTTCAGCAGTATTTAGTGCTGATTACGGCATTGCTGGTGCTGCTGATTGGTGCGTTGGGCTATATATACCGGCAGATGAAGAAATTGGCTGTTGCAAGGAATCATCTGCAGACAGCCAATCATCAATTGAATCAATTGAATGAAGAATTACAGCAAATGAATGCCTGTTTGACATCTACCAATGCAGAACTGTCTGAATCTAACCAGATTAAGGAAGAATATATTGCCCGTTTTATTAAACTCTGCTCTACTTATATCAATCGGCTCGATGCATATCGTCGTATGGTAAATAAGAAAGTATCTGCTGGTCAGATAGCAGAATTACTTAAAATCACCCGCTCACAGGATGCCCTTGATGAGGAATTGGAAGAACTATATGCCAACTTTGATACTGCTTTCCTGCATTTATTTCCCGATTTTGTGAAGAAGTTCAATGCATTGTTGCAAGACAATGAACAAATCATTCTGAAGAAAGATGAATTATTGAATACCGAACTGAGAATTTTTGCATTAATACGTCTTGGTATTGAAGATAGTTCACAAATAGCAGAGTTTCTCCGTTATTCGGTGAATACAATTTATAATTATCGGGCGAAAGTAAAAAACAAAGCTCGTGGTTCCAGAGAAGATTTCGAAGATTTAGTTCGGAAAATACGTTGATCGATGTTGTAACCTATCCACTTTTTAGGCCTCTTTGGTTGATATTAACTTGCTGTTTATTAGTGGTTTGTATGTTTGTATAATCCACTTATTATACCCTCATTGTCAAATCACTTCAGTTTCTTTATACTTTTGACCTGTGCTTCTGAAATAGTGGCGAAAGTCCTGTCAAGCACATACCTTAATTATAAACTTTAAAATTAATACGCATGAAAAAGAACAGGCGAAAAATCCTTTCGGGGAGTCGCAAGATTCTCTTTGCTATCTTAGCAGTATTTTTTTCTCTGAGTGCATCCGCACAACAATTTACTGCATCCGGTCAGGTGCTGGATGCACAGAAAGAACCGCTTATCGGTGTAAGTGTACAGGAAAAGGGGACAACTAACGGAGCGATAACTGATTTAGACGGTAACTTTACATTGACGGTCCGGTCCAATGCTACTTTAATATTCTCTTATGTAGGATATAAATCGCAGGAACAGAAAGCATCCCGACAGATGAAAGTTACACTTCAGGAAGACAATGAAGTACTTGAAGAAGTAGTTGTGATCGGCTATGGTTCGGTAAAACGTAAAGATGTTACGACAGCCATTTCCACTGTGTCTACTAAAGATCTTGATGTACGTCCCATCGTTTCTGCCGGACAGGCTATTCAGGGTAAGGCAGCCGGTATCTCCGTAATTCAGCCTAGCGGTACGCCGGGAGGAGAGATGTCTATCCGTGTGCGTGGTACTACTTCTATGAACGGAAGTAACGATCCGCTATATGTAGTGGATGGTGTTCCTGTGGATAACATTAAGTTTTTATCTCCGAATGATATTGAAAGCATGCAGATTCTGAAAGATGCCTCTTCGGCTTCTATCTATGGTTCGCGTGCTGCCAATGGTGTAATTCTGATTACAACAAAGGCCGGAGCGACCGGAAAGGCAAAAGTATCTCTGACAGCACAGTTTGGCTTGAACAAGGTGGCGGATAAGGTAGAATCTCTGAATGCTGCGCAGTATAAAGAGTTACAGGATGAAATCGGACTGGTATCCTTGCCTGATGGACTGCCCGACCGTACTGATTGGTTTGACGAAACATATAAGACCGGAAAGATGCAAAATTATCAGGTAGCAGTATCTAACGGTAATGAAAAGATGAAATACTATCTTTCTGCCGGATATCTCGATGAAAAGGGAATACTGGATATCTCTTATTATAAGCGTTATAATTTCCGGGTGAATCTTGAAAATCAGATTCGTAGTTGGTTGACAGTAAGTGCTAATATCTCCTACTCGGACTATACCAGTAACGGAGGGGGAGCGATGGGAACAGGAGCGAATCGCGGTGGCGTTGTATTGGCTGTTATCAATACGCCGACATATGCTCCGATCTGGGATGCTTTAAATCCGAACCAGTATTACAATAACTTCTATGGAGTTGGAAATATCACCAACCCGTTGGAGAACATGGCACGTGCGAAGAATAATAAAGATAAGGAAAATCGTTTGCTGGCATCGGGCAACGTGTTGCTTACCTTGCTGCCGGAGTTGAAGTTTAAATCAACTCTAACACTTGACCGTCGCAATGCTGTAAATACTACTTTTCTTGATCCGATTTCTACTGCCTGGGGACGTAACCAGTATGGCGAAGCCTCCGACAACCGGAATATGAATACGGTATTGACATTCGACAATGTATTTACTTACAATAAGAACTTCAAGAGACATGGTCTGGAGGTAATGGCAGGATCATCGTGGACGGATTCAGACTACTCTAACAGCTGGATAAACGGTTCACACTACCGCAATGATCTGATACAGACCTTGAATGCCGCGAACAAGATTGCCTGGGATAATACCGGTACAGGTGCTTCTCAATGGGGAATTATGTCATTTTTCGGACGTGTAGCTTACAATTTTGATAGTAAGTACCTGTTGACGGCTAACCTGCGTGCCGACGGTTCTTCTAAGTTGCATCCTGATCATCGTTGGGGGGTATTTCCATCGTTCTCAGCTGCCTGGCGTGTATCTTCCGAGAAGTTTATGGCTGATCTGACGTGGATTGATGATTTTAAAATACGTGGAGGCTGGGGACAGACAGGTAATCAGTCTGGTATTGGTGACTATGCTTATTTGCAACGTTATAATATCGGTCGTATTGAATGGTTTAAGGTAGCGGCTGAAGGTGATACAACAGATTATGCGAATGCGGTACCGACTATCAGCCAGGCCAATTTACGTACGTCTGACCTTACTTGGGAAACGACTACTCAGACCAATATTGGTCTGGACCTGACAGTATTGAATGGACGTTTGACTTTTAACATGGACTACTATTACAAGAAGACCAAGAACATGCTGATGAACGTATCGCTGCCTGCCGGTGCTGCTGCAGCTACTTCTATCGCCCGTAATGAAGGTGAAATGACTAATAAAGGTTTTGAGCTTACCATTAGTTCGAAGAACTTCCGGGGGGGAGCATTTACCTGGGATACGGACTTCAATATTTCCTTCAACCGGAACAAATTGACGAAACTTGAATTGCAGAAAGTGTACTATGATGCCAAAACTGCGGATGTAGTCAACGATTATGTAGTGCGTAATGAGCCGGGACGTGCTTTAGGAGGCTTTTACGGATATATCAGTGACGGTGTAGATCCTGAGACAGGTGAATTAATGTATCGTGACCTGAGTGGTGATGGTAAAATCTCGACTTCCGACCGTACTTATATCGGCGACCCGAATCCGGACTTTACTTATGGTCTGACCAACACTTTCTCATGGAAAGGATTTAATTTGAGTGTGTTTATCCAAGGCTCTTATGGAAATGATATCTTCAATGCTTCCCGTATAGAAACAGAAGGGATGTACGATGGAAAGAATCAGTCTACCAAAGTACTGAACCGCTGGAAGATACCCGGACAGATAACCAATGTGCCGAAAGCTAATTTCAAGTTGCTGAACTCTACTTACTTTATTGAAGATGGCAGTTACCTGAGATTGAAAGACGTTTCCTTGTCGTACAACTTTAAGGGCAAATTACTGCAGAAATGGGGAATCACCCGTCTGCAACCTTACTTTACCGCTACCAATCTGCTGACATGGACAAGCTACTCCGGCATGGATCCGGAAGTAAACCAATGGGGCAACAGCGGTACGGTGCAAGGCATCGACTGGGGTACATACCCGCATTCTAGATCATACGTGTTTGGTATTAATGTTGAATTCTAATGAAAGGAAAGACTATGAAACTAAGATATATATTTTATGGACTCACTTCCGGTTTGCTGTTCGGACTTTCTTCCTGCTCACTGAATTACGATCCGATCGATACTTATTCGGATGTGACTGAAGGTGTGACGGATACCGGTACAAAGGTGGTATTTAAAGATAAAGCGGCTGTAGAAAGTCACCTGACGACTATCTATAATCAGATGCGCGACCGTCAGGAACACTGGTATGTGGACTTGTTGCTCATATCAGATTCGCATGCGGATAATGCGTACGCAGGAACTACGGGAGCTGAGGTACTTCCGTTTGAGAACAATTCCATCGAAGGTTCCAACTCTGTGCTCGAACGTGACTGGAACCGTTATCTGGAAGACGTTGCCCGTGCCAATAAATTGATATGTAATATTGACTTGGTGACCGATAACTCTTTGACTACTGCCGAACGTGCGCAGTATAAGGCGGAAGCAATGATATTCCGTGCCATGGTCATGTTCGATATGGTACGTCTGTGGGGGGATTTCCCGGTTATTACAACAGTAGCTGATGATATTACTTCAGAAAATATCGAAGATGTGTATGAACAATATTTCCCGGCACAAAACACAGAACTGGAAGCTTATCAGCAGATAGAGAAAGATTTGCTGGCTGCCATCCAGCATGCGCCGGATAATACGGCAGGCAACAAAACTCTGTTTACAAAATCCGTAGCCCGTACTCTTCTTGCAAAGATCTATGCAGAGAAACCGTTGCGTGACTATTCAAAAGTAATCCGTTACTGTGACGAGGTGAAGGCTGATGGTTTTGAGCTTGTGAAGGACTTTAGCGATTTGTTCGGCATGAATGCTGCCGGAACGGATGCAAAAGCCCGTAATACTAAAGAATCTATACTGGAAGCTCAGTTTACTCCCGGTTCGGGTAACTGGTGTACATGGATGTTCGGACGTGACCTTGTAAACTGGAATAATAACTTCACTTGGGCAAAATGGGTAACTCCGTCACGTGATTTGATCAATGCTTTCAAGAAAGAAGGAGATCAGATTCGCTTTCAGGAATCCGTAGTTTACTATGATTGTAATTGGAGCAACTATTATCCGTCGGACAATTATCCTTTCATGTACAAATGCCGTTCGGCTAATAGCAGCATTATTAAATACCGCTATGCTGATGTGCTGTTATTGAAGGCAGAAGCATTGATCATGCAGGATACACCGGATCTGGAAGCGGCAGCTAAGATCATCGACGAAGTGCGTGAACGTGCCGGATTGGGCGAATTGTCTTCATCCGTACGTAAAGACCGGGATGCGATGATTACCGCATTGCTCAACGAACGTCGGCTGGAACTGGCATTCGAAGGACAACGCTGGTTTGATCTGGTTCGTCTGGATAAGGTAGAAGAGGTGATGAACGCCGTATATGCGAAAGATTCAGGTCGCAAGTCACAGGTTTACGCCTTTGATAAGAACTCTTATCGCCTGCCTATCCCACAATCGGTAATCGATGCCAATGACAAGATTGAACAGAACCCCGGATATTGATAGAGCCGGAGATAACATCACTTATAATGTATTTAAATAGAAAAAGAAACTAACGATTATGATAAACATGAGAAATATAGCACTGACCTTTTTAGGATGCTTCACCATATTAGCGGCTTGTAGCAATAGTGATGATGCGGAAAAACCGGTAGTACCTGTCCCCACCGGAGATGTAGCCATTTATACGACAACCAGTAGTCTGACCCGTGATTTGACCCGTGATGCGGTTAACTTCAGCCCGAAAGACAATCTGGCTCCGACCACAATAACTTTGAATCCTGCGGAACAGTACCAGACGATGGATGGTTTCGGAGCAGCTATCACAGGTTCTACCTGTTACAACCTGTTACTGATGAAACCGGCTGACCGTCATGCTTTCCTGACGGAAACATTCTCCGACAAAGATGGTTTCGGATTCAGTTACATCCGTATTTCCATCGGTTGTTCGGACTTCTCGTTAAGCGAATATACCTGCTGTGATACGAAAGGGATCGAAAACTTTGCTTTGCAGAGCGAAGAAAAGGACTATATCCTTCCGATCCTGAAAGAGATTCTGGCCATTAACCCTTCTATCAAGGTAATTGCCGCTCCTTGGACCTGTCCGAAATGGATGAAAGTGAAAAGCCTGACAGACCGTACACCATTGGATTCGTGGACGAACGGACAATTGAACCCGGATTATTATCAGGATTATGCTACTTATTTTGTGAAATGGATACAGGCATTTAAAGCCGAAGGCATTGACATTTATGCAGTAACTCCGCAAAATGAACCTTTGAACCGTGGCAACTCCGCTTCGCTCTATATGGAATGGGAAGAACAAAGAGACTTCGTGAAAACAGCGCTCGGTCCTCAGATGAAAGCTGCCGGACTGTCTACCAAGATTTATGCTTTCGACCATAACTACAATTATGACAATATCGAATCGCAGAAGAACTATCCGGGCAAGATTTACGAAGATGCCGCTGCTTCTCAGTATCTGGCAGGTGCTGCTTACCATAACTATGGCGGCAACCGTGAAGAATTGCTGAATATACATCAGGCATATCCTGAGAAAGAACTTCTGTTTACAGAAACTTCTATCGGCACATGGAACAGCGGACGTGACTTGTCGAAGCGTCTGATGGAAGATATGGAAGAGGTAGCATTGGGAACAATCAATAATTGGTGTAAGGGCGTAATTGTCTGGAATCTGATGCTCGATAACGACCGTGGTCCGAATCGTGAAGGTGGTTGTCAGACTTGCTATGGTGCGGTAGATATCAATAACAGTGATTATAAGACAATCATACGTAACTCTCACTACTATATCATTGCTCATCTTTCAAGTGTTGTGAAGCCGGGAGCTGTGCGTATCGCCACTACCGGTTATACGGACAACGGTATTACCTGTTCTGCTTTCGAAAATACGGACGGAACGTATGCCTTTGTTCTGATAAACAACAATGAGAAGTCGAAGAAGATAACTGTCAGCGACGGCCAACGTCATTTCGCTTATGACGTTCCCGGTAAATCAGTAACTTCATACCGTTGGGCAAAGTCAAAGTAAGAACCTTAAAAGTATAAAGACAATGAAAAAAAGTATCTATATAACATTGGCATTGGCGGGAATCTTATCCATGAATTCCTGTAATGATGACGAGTTCCTTCCCGGTAATCCGAGTATGGAGATCAAGGCGGAGAATGCGGATGCCCTTTTCGGCGACAGCCTTCCGTTTACGATCAAGGCTTCGGATGTAGACGTTCCTCTTTCTACTTTGAAAGCGCAGCTTTTCTATGGAGAAGAACAGGTATCTGAAACGGTGATCCGAACAAAGACAAGTGGAAGCGACTATACCTGTCTCTTATACACATCTCCGAGCCCACGAGACTAGGCATGATCTC
>ENA-OYXK01001263-OYXK01001263.1-human-gut-metagenome-genome-assembly--contig:-NODE-1263-length-11684-cov-4.302434_pt1 | contig 11684 bp, 12 predicted proteins | sample MGYA00244215_ERZ653417 | MGnify/ENA primary metagenome ERZ653417 (study PRJEB26926, sample SAMN06164905) | human gut metagenome | biome: ENVO:00009003; feature: ENVO:2100002; material: ENVO:00002003... | reverse complement strand
ACGAGATCATGCCTAGTCTCGTGGGCTCGGAGATGTGTATAAGAGACAGACGCCAAAGTGAACATCTGCCAATGCAATACGTCCCTTTTTATTTTGGACTGTAAGGGGGAACTGCTTCGTGACTGCGGCGGCCTGTTGGAACAGATGGGCTATGAGATCAAGGTGGTGGACCTTCTGAACATGGAGAAAAGCCATTGCTACAATCCCTTTGCCTATCTGAAATCCGACAACGATGTGCAGAAGATGGTGACGAACCTGTTCAAAGCCACCACCCCGAAAGGGAGCCAGTCCAACGACCCCTTCTGGGATACGGCGGCCAGTATGCTCCTCATGGCGCTGGTGTTTTACCTGTGGTACGAAGCGCCGGAGGATGAGAAAAATTTCCCCATGGTCATGGAAATGCTTCGTGCCGGCGAGGTGCGGGAGGACGATGATTCTTACCAATCCCCCCTGGACGAGCTGTTTGACCGGCTGGAAAGGTCCAGTTCATCCGTGGCGGTGAGGGCCGCCACCGAGGAAAGATTGAATTTCTCCAGGCGGGACGCCAACGTGATCTGAATGGATTTCAGCGTTTTGGCGCTGCCGGAATGATAGTCCTTGTAATATTTCACGGCGATATGGTCGGGCTCCCGCATTTCCAGCCGCTCAAACAGCTCGTCCAGCGGTGAGGTGTATTCGTCGCAGTCCTCCCGCACATCCGCCGCACGCAGCATCTCCATGACCATCGGGAAGTTCTGCTCGTCGGGCGGCGCTTCGTATTTCAGATAGAAGATCAGTGCCAGCAGGAGCATAGATGCGGCGGTGTCCCAAAAGGGATCGTTGGACTGGCTGCCTTTCGGCGTGGTGCTTTTGAACAGATTGGTCACGAGCCGCTGCACATCATTGTCGTCCCGCAGGTAGACAAACGGATTGTAGCAGTGGCTTTTTTCCATGTTCAGAAGATCCAGCACCCGTACCTCATAGCCCTTTTGCCGCAGCAGGTGTCCCGTGCTTCGCAGCAGCTCACCCTTCTGTCAAGTGGTTTTGAGATATTTTTTGAAAAATCTCCAAAGCGCACAGCTGTGCGTAAAGTCAATCAGGCAACCTCCGCTTCCTGCAAAGCCATTGCTTCTCTTGCAATCAGAGCCTTTACAAGCTCTTCCTGCGTGTGCTTTGCGTTCTCTGCGGGCATTGCGTTGACAACGAAAATCGTGCCGCCGATTCTCTCTACAAAGCCGGTTTTCATATCCTCCACGGTCATCACCTCCCTCCGTAAAAATAGGGGCGTCCGCTTCCGAACGCCCCTAACCAGCTCAAGAAAAAATCATTCCTTTTCATAGATTGCTTTCAGCGTAGCATAAAGGTTCCTGCCCTCGTCCTCCGTGAGCGTGATACCCTTGCCGCAGCGTTCGTGGTTTGGATGCCACTCTCGGATGTCCAGCTTGGCGGCATTGCCGTTCCACGAAATGAAGTTGGCTTCCTTTGTGTAGCCTTTGCCATTCTCTCCGAGGACGGCGAGGGGCTTGGTAATCGTGCTTGTAATGTCTTTCATTTTCGTACCTCCGTAATTCAAGTGTTGAAGAAGTTAAAAAGTCGGGATAGTAATGGAAGGGATTATCTTTCCCAATCATTTCTGCCCAGACGGTGTTTGGATTGTTCTTTTCGGGCGGCTGCTCTATCCTCCCGTTCCTTGCGTTCCTGTGCTTCCTTGATACTGAAAAGCTCCTTGACCTTCGCTACAAAGACTTCCACCAGCTTTGGGAAGTGCTCCAGTGCCTGCAAAAACGGCTGGCATTTTTCTTTGAGCCGGTCATAGCGTTCCTGCAATCGTTCCACGGCAGAGGACGCATTGAAATATTGCCTTTGATAGTAGGAAACGCTGCTTTTCAAATCTTGGATTTCACTGCGGCTTGTGATACCCTCCTTTGCAAGTGCCGTGAGCTGCTGGTAATCGTCCTTAGAAACGGCAATCTTGCCGGTGAGGGTTTTCTGCCCCATACCCTCAATCTCTGCCATTGTCTTGCGGACTTCGTGGGCAGGTTCATAGCGCACCTGCTCGGCTTCAATGCGTTCCTGAATGTGGGCAAGTCGTTCCTTGTCCTTCTGAATTTGATAATCCAGACTGCTCAGATTCTCCGCTGTGCTGCCCAATACGCCACGCTCAAAGCCGGTGAAACCCGCTTCGGTCATATGCGCAAAGAGCTTGTCTTGCAGAACGGAATAGGACTTGCGGAACATCGGCTTTCCGTATTTGCTGATAACCTGCTGCCCGTTTTCGTCCAGCAGAGGAACGGTGTTCTTCCACTTCTTTGAGTGGGAAACTTGGTTGATGACCTCCTTGACCGTACCTCTCAGGGCTTCGTCCTTGCAGCGTTTCGACCACAGGATTTCTTTTCGGACGGTGGGGATCGCCACGATGTGCAGGTGGTAGTGATAGACCGGCTTGCCCAGTTCTTCGGACACCGCTTTGTTGATCTCATCGGCGTGCACAACCGCCGACACGATGTTCTCCTCGCCGTAAATCTCACAGCCGAAACGGTAGGCTTCCTCGTAGAACTGCCTGGCATATTCGTAGCCGCCGTGTTCCTCAAAGTACCTTGTGTTCACATCAATGATAAGCTCATTGAATATGGTTGCACCGGCTTTCTGTCCTCTTGTGGAGATTTTTCCCTCATCAATGAGACGCTGGAAATACTCGTTGTAGGTCAGACCGCCGGTGTCCTTGAAGTGAACATTGCGGGCAATTTGCTCGGTGTCTACATTAAGATTTGCGTAGCTTTCATTCTTGCGCTCATTGTGTCGCTCGGTTTTCTGCGCTCCCTCTGCGGAGATTTTCTCCACTCGGATAACGCTCCAATTTCCTTCCGCCATTCTCATCACCTCCAGTCAGCGGAAAGGGCGGGGGTGCGGGTTACGCAACTTTTTCAAAGTGCGTAACCCACTATGACACTTTCAGCTTCGCTGCAAAGATGTCGTGGGCAAGGGCTTTCCTCCCTTGACCTCCCTCAAAACCTCAATCAAATAGGCAGGTCGTCCTCACCCGTGACTTCCTGCCCATTCTCAATCGGTTTTTCAACCTCCGGCAAAGTCCAGTACCAAAGAAAGCCGTCCTTCACAGAGCGAACTCCGGCTTTCTTTTTGGACTTCTTGTAGGTTGATTTCTTGAAGCCTGCGGCTTCAAGCTTTGCTTCGCAATCGGAAGCCAGCCGTCTGCCGCCCGACAGCAGGGAACGGATAAAATCCGTTGCCGCTTCCTCACGGGCATTCGGTCTGCCCATCCTCGGCGCAGAAGCAGAGAAAGCATCCTCCGCACTTAGCTCCATCTCATCAAGAAAGTTTACGCCCTTGTCGGCTACCTCAAAGAGAATAGCCGAGCCCATCGGTGCAAGATTGCTCTTGACCTGCACCAGATAACGCTCGGTGGGGCTCTGCTTATTTGCCGTGCGTGTGACGGCAAGAATGCTTCTCGCTGCACCGGCAATGTCGATAGAGCCGTTGGTGCGGTAAAGGGGGCTTGTGTCCTTTGCCTTGTTCATATGGGCGATGATAACGATGGCGCAGCCGGTGTCCTTGGCAACGGCAATCAGGTGGTTGAACTCAGCTCTTGTTTCGTTGGCGTTGTTCATCGAGCAGGTGTCACCGATATACGAACTCATCGGGTCGAGGATCAGCAGCTTGGCGTTGTACTTCTCCACGGCTTCACGGATACGGTCGTCCCCGAAGGTCAGGCTCTTTTCGTCCTCCTTGATGAAGATGAGCCGGTCGCCGTCACCGCCCGCCGAATTAAATCTCGGCACAACGGTATCGTCTGCATCGTCCTCGGTGGTCTGATAGATAACGGTCATCGGCTCGCCGCTCTCGTCCTCATCGGCAAAGGGCAGCGGCGCTCCCTTGGAAAGCAAAGCGGCAAGGGAAAGCATCAGCTTACTCTTGCCGTCGCCGGGGTCGCCTTGCAGCAGTGTGACCTTGCCGAGGGGGATATAGGGATACCACAGCCAGCGCACCTCCTTGGGTATAATCTCGCTTGCCTTGATGATTTCCAGCTTTGCTGGGGTGTTGTTCGCATAGTCTGTCATTGTCTTGTTCTCCTTTTCGATAGATAGTGTGGGCATTGGATAACGGCGGCACGGAAGCTCTGCTTGCAGCTCCTTTCGCATTTCCTGCAAAGCTCGTTGTATTTCTTCCTGCCACGCTCATCAAGAAAGAACGCCCATTCTTGCTTGAGGTATTTCGGCATACGGGGCATAGCGTCCACCTCCTTTTTGCGCTACCTATTTGCCGATTTGCTCCCGAAACGCAAAAACGCCCGAAACCGTATCCCACTGTATGTTTTCGGGGCGATTTCGGGCGTTTGCTTTCGATATGAGCGGCTTTCAAAACGGCGGCGGTATCCTTACCGCCGTTTGCTGCTTGCCGCTGTTTGTCGCTTCCGGGTAACAAAAAAGCGCCGTATCGCTACGACGCTTTTGTCTTGCTCGGAATAATGCTCTTTCTTATTCTCTTGCGGTTGCTCTTGTTTCCTGCATAGACAACAGTGAAGATTTAATTTTGTCAAAGTAATCTTCCATTCCGAAACTTTGTAAGACTATGTGTTCAAAATCAAGGCGTATCTCGTCTTTCAATTCTTCTGAAACTTTCATTATTTGTCTTGCTTTCAGCTTCTCAAAAGCGGAAAGTATGTTTTGCCTATCGGTTGCACTTACCAAATTCGGATTAAGCATATAACACTTGGCTATGTTGTCTTTATTTACATCTAATACGCCAAGCCCCCTGCCAAAGCCCGATGCTTCTATGTAAAACATTGTAAACATAGAATTGAGCAATGCGTGATTTAGTTCTTCGTCGGGATATTCTGCTTTATGAGTCAATCCTATCAATCTTTGGTTGACAAATGATGGCGTTTCAAATTTAGCAAAGAAAAGTCGTTGGTCTGGATTCATCATTGTAAACACTTCTGCGATTTCCTTATCCTGTAGTTCATACCACTCTAATCCAGTCCTTTTCAAGACTGCAGGAAGTGGTTTGCCTACACCATTTCTCTGCTCTGCAAACTTTTCAATCCAGCTTAACGCTCCAGAATGTCCACGCTTTTTTAATTCTTCGATTGACACGCCACAACAGAATGCATCCCTATCAGCAGTGGCAACAAGTTTTGTAACATTGCGTGCATTAATTAGCACCTTTTTAAGATATTGTGGTTCAATTCTATGTTCTCCTCTTTGGGGATAAAACAGTGCATCCCATCCTCTCCGGCTACCCCGGAAAACATTATAGACTTTGTTGATTGGAATGATCCTGTCTTTTATATCAATTAGCCAATTCACATCGTGAAATAATGCATTATAGCACACATTTAGGTTTAAAATGCTCTCTATCTGCGATTGCGAGTACTTCGATAGCTTTGAAACGCTACGGTCTAATTCTGACGATAGCAAAGCAGAATTAACTAAAGTGTTCTCAGCATCGGGATTTTCAGCAAGCTGCTCCAGTGAAAGTTGCCACAACCAAAAATCCGTGTCAACGCAATTAGAATTCTTCTTTTTCTCTAAAACAAGAATTGTGGTGACTACATCAGCATTTTTGAACCAACGCCCCTGTCCGCTAATATGAACCTGTTTGATATTATATTCTTGTTTGAGTGCCTCCATAAGTTTAATGCCCGCATTAGTGCCAAGCCACGAGTTAGAAACTATAATGCCTAATGTTCCTTCGGGCTTGATTACATCAGCAATTTTAGTTGCAATGTAACAATATAAGTCTGACCTTCCATCTAAAATATCCACAAAAGGCATTTTGGATATTTCGTCTTTATCATCGGCAGGAATAATCTCAAAAGGGACAAACGGCAAATTAGAAACTACAGCCCCAAATGCAGGGAGAGCCAAAATCATATTGCCTCCCGTTTCTGGATTTGTTATCGTGATTTTTTCACCAATACTTAAAGTCAACGCATTATGTTGAAATAATCTATTTGCAATGTTGATAGTGTCGGGTTCCGTCATACTAATGTTTGCGACTTGCAAGGGGTAATTGTTTTTATCACAAGCCCAAACCGTTTCAACCGCTTCTTTAGCAGTCATCTGAGTTTTTTTAATCTGAATTGCTTCTTTCGGAATTGTGCCTGTGCCACAACAACAATCAAGAATTGTATCAGACCAATTCTTCACAGTAAGTCGAACTAACAACTTTGCTAATTCGGTTGGTGTTGTATATTGACCGTTTATTGCACGCTTACTTGTAGCAACAGACCCTTCCAATATGTTCTGAAGCGTTTCCTGATTCAAATGGTCTATTCCGTTGCTGCTCAAGAAATTAGAGAATTCAACAAAATCCTGCCACGATAGTTCCGGCAAAGCCTCATTATATCTGACTGCCGAAAAAACGTTATAAAAATCACACTTTTCGGTAATTTTTTTGAAAATTGCATTTGCTTCATTAGGAGTCTTGTCATAGTCAATTTCATCGACTATCATCGCCCCATTTTGTTTGTGTTTAATGATATGTGCAAACAAAATTCTATTTGCCCAGTTTAGGATAATTGTTTTTGCATAAGCCTTATATTTGTCAGTTTCATCTTGTGCGTACTCCGCTTTCACGCTCAGCCACCAACTATCAATGAACGCAGCCATAACAGAGTCTCTAAACGCATTTGCCCGTAAACTTTCTGCAATTATAGTTTTGTTCCTTTGAATTAGAGTTGTAATTGTAGATTCAGATATAATCTGTCCAAGAGGCGCATTGCGAAATTGTCCCGAGACAAAATAACCATTGACCTCTGTGATGATCTCTTCAAGCTGTTTTTCCCAATCGGAACGGTAAGTTTCAACATCCTCTCTTGTATGAATATGGTTTGTTGCATTCCACTGCTTAATCTTTTTGAATGAATTTCCTTCCTCACGAACATACAGTACTGCATATGTGAAATTCCATATCAAGCAACTATTTAGATTAAGTGCAATTGCTTTTCTCTGGGCATCTTTGATGAATGTCTCATCTTCGATGGGAACATCCGGCATTTTGAGTTCCCATCCTTGAAGAATAACACTTTGTTCAACATTGCCATACAGAACAACATCAGGAAACATTGTGTTTCCTCTACCGGTAGAAATGGTATTTTCACCACCAGCTTTTTTAATAACAAGGTCATTATTCTTGGCAATCAAATTGATTTTTGAAATCAAATCTATTGCCCAACTTCGTTCATTGCGACGAACTACTGTTGCCATAACCTCACCTTTTACCTTTCTTCAAAATCTTTAATAAGATTTGTCACTGCTATATGCCGCTTGGTTTTCTTGTCTAATCCTTCCCACGCTAAAAACAGCCGCCTCTTTGCAACATCAATATAGTTTATATCATCTTTTTTGAACAACGCAACATCCTCATTCTTTTCAATTCCGATAAAATTGCGTCCTTCCATCAATGCAGCCACTAAAAATGAGCCACTGCCAAATGTGTTATCCAAAATCACATCGCCTGGATTAGAATACGTGCGAACAAAATATCTGCCTAACTCAATGGGCTTTTGAGTAGGATGAACCACTTCACCTTCGCTTTCTGCTGTCTTTACATAGATAATATCAGTGGGATAGCGTTCTCCATCACTTGAAACGTGAACAGGCTGAAAGTCGCCATAGCTGCCACTCAACTGATTTTTTCTGATACCTTTGTCATAAGGTTCTCCCTGTGTCATTTGAGGATGATATGTAGGTTGCTTTTTGTAGAACACACATACATCTTCATGCTTTCTTAATGGCTGTTTTTTGGCGTTAAGAAAATTGGTAGGTTTAGATTTTTCCCAGACCCACTTGTATTTATAATACTTAGGTTGGCTAAGTATTAGATTTGCTGTAAACAACCCTTGTGAAGTAAGTACAACTGCCCCATTAGGCTTAATAATGCGCCAATACTGTTTCCATAACAAATCAAGTGGAATATAACTATCCCATTGATTCTGTGTAATACCATATGGCAAATCACATAGAATCATATCAATTGTCCCATCTGGAATACGTTTCATGCAATCAAGGCAATCTTCTTCAAAAAGACTGTTGACCATAGGGAAAATTGGAGAATTTATATCAATCATAGCCTGTGTCCTTCCGTATCATCAAATTCAAGTATGTCATCGACTCCACAATTCAGCAAAGTAGTTATTTTTGCTAATGTGTCCATAGAAACGCTTTCATTCTTGCCCATTTTGGCAAGCACACTTGTGCTTATACCAGCTGCTTTTCGCATTTCAGTTTTGGTTATTCCTTTATCAATAAGCAGTTTCCATAGTCTATTGTAACTAACCGCCATTGCACTAACCTCCATTATCCAAAATAGTTCATACTAATATCTTAGATAGTATATCACAAGCAGCCGCAAAAGTCAATATTATATTCGTGTATTCGAATATTATATCTGTTCTTTCTATTGCCTGCTTCGACTATACACGGAACTTTATGACTTCTTGAATACTTCCCGAAAAAGAAAAGCCGCCGTCGCTTGACAGCAGCCTTTCCGATAGCTTGTTATGCGTAAATCAAATCGTTTGAAACAACCTCCATAGCGGTGTTGCGGATGCTGTTCATTTTCTGCACCCACAGCATTTGGTTTTCCGCTTTAAGCGCTTCCGTTACGCTCTCCTTTTCGGCAAGTTGTTTTACCAGCCGAGAGAACAGTTCCTCTGCCTGCTCGTTAAGGTCTGCAAGGTAATCGTTCAGCTTGCCGGTAGTCAGCAGCTCGGCATACAGACTGGTCTTGTGCTTGCGAATGTATCGCAGGTGTCGCTGTCCCCAAATGCCGATGGGTCTGCCCTCCGGCTCGTCCTCTCCGGCGATCAGATAGTAGTCCCCGACAAGCTCATAGCGCAAGCCTGTCCGTTCGTCTGTGATGAATTCTTCCATTGTGTCGTCCTCCTTGAATTATATTGCTTCTCCGGCTTTCTGCCCGGATTGCTTACGGTGATAATAGGCAAGCTGTCTTTGGTTGCGATTGATGGTTTTGCATTCCTCGGAGCACAGCACCTCCTGACCGTTGGACGGCCAGAAGGGCTTGCCGCATATCTTGCAGACCTTTTGACGGAAGGTGTGCTCTCCCTTTTCGGCAAAGCGTTTCTTCTCTTTTTCTGCCTGCTGATGGGCTTTTGTACAGTCGGTGTTGCAAAACCTCTGCCTTGTGCTGTTCGGATAAAACTCCTTACCGCACTGTTCGCAGATACGCTTCGGGTACTTATGACCGTCATTCGCCGCCCAGCGTTCCGCCTTGGTTTTGGCTCTATGCGCAGCATTGCTCTCACGCTGCCGGTTCTTCTTGCGCTTGGCTTTTTCCGCCGCTTCTTGCTCGGCTTTCCGTCTTGCTTCGGCAATTTCCTTTTCGGAAAGCGGGAGGTCAAACTGCCCGATGAAGTTATAGTAGATGTCCACCTGCTGCTGTCGGTTCGGCTTTTTTCCCACAGCTTCGTGAACAACGATTTTATCAATCAGTTCACACGCCATCTCTTTCGTCAGCTCTGTGGGCTGCTTATACTTCTTGATGAGCCTGATAAACCGCTCAATATGAGCAGAGGACGCTTTTGTTTGTTCCAACTTCTCCTGAATTTCTGATACTTGGCTTTCAAGGTTGTCCTGTTCAGCCGAGTATTTCTTCATTAGGGACTTGTACTGCTTTTCGGGCAGCAAACCTGAAATGAAATTCTCATAAAGGCTTCCAATCAGACGGTCAAGCTCGTTCAGTCTGCGATTGATTGTCTGAAGTTCATCCTTTTGCTTTTGCGGTTTGCCATTCGCCTGTGCTTCCCATTTGCTTTTCAGTTCTTCCGCAAAGCCACGCTCATCTGCGATAATGTGGCTTGAAAGGCGTTGGATAGAGCGCAGTACCAACTGATAGAGGACTTTGTCGCTGATATGATGGATGGTGCAGTTCACGGTTCTGTTCCCGTAGCTGCTGCATCGGAACGAGTGGTAGGGGGCACCGCTTTTGTAGTAGTTCGTCTGATAGGACATCTTACTGCCGCAATCAGCGCAATACACAAGACCGGGCAGTAAGCATTCCTCTTGGTGCGTCCCTTCCTTTATACGGCGTGTGGCGTGTTTCAATCTTCTGTGCGCCTGCTCCCAAAGCTCGCCGTCAACGATAGGCTCGTGGGTGTCCTCAAACACAAGGCGTTCCTCATCGGTGGCAAAACGGCGTTCATCGGTCTTAAAGTTCGTTCCGATGGTCTTTCTCAGCACAGTATGACCGAGATATTCCTGTCGGCTTAAAATCTCTCTTACCGTGTTTGCGTTCCAGCTTGTGCAACCGTACTCCGCTTTTCGGTTGCATTGTTCGGGGTGATATTGGAGGGTGTACGCCGATGGGATAAGCACCTTTTCCTCCGTTAGCTGTCTTGCGATTGCCGGAGGTGTCAAGCCCTCTGCCGCAAGCTCAAAGATGTGTTTTACCACCTGAGAAGCAACAGGATCGACCACTAAGGTCTGCTTATCTTCGGGCAGTCGATTGTAGCCGTAGGGAATGCTGCCGGAGCAGCGTTTTCCATCGCTCATACGGGACAGGAAGATGGACTTTATCTTGTTGCTGGTGTCCTTGGCGTACCACTCGTTCATTATGTTGAGGAACGGGGTAAAGTCGTTATCCTGCGGCTTGTCGCTGTCCACGCTGTTATTGATTGCGACAAAGCGTATCTGCTTCTTGGGGAACAGAATCTCGGTATAAAAGCCGACTTCAAGATAGTTTCTGCCGAAACGGCTCATATCCTTGACGATAATCGTGCCGATTTTTCCAGCTTCGGCTTCTGCAAGCATTGCCTGAAATCCGGGACGGTTAAAGTTACGCCCTGTGTAACCGTCATCGGTAAAATGCTTGATGTTCGTCATACCGCTTTTGCGGGCAAAATCTTCGAGAAATCTCTTTTGATTCAGTATCGAGTTCGATTCGCCCTGCTGCTCATCATCCTTGGACAGCCTCTCATAGAGGGCTGTAACTCTATCAAAATCCCTGATTTTAGGCACTTTCTGACCTCCTTTCAGTCTTTTATTCGCAGCCATATTCAATGGACTGCTTGCAATATATATCCTAAAACTTCTTTTCCGTTCGGGTCCAGCACGGTAAAGCTCGTGTTTGCCTGACACAGATTCGGCTTTGCGTAAAACCTCGTCTTACCCGCGCCGCTGCCGCCGACCACGACCGTATTGAGATTGCGGCGGTGCTTTCGCCCGTCCAGTCCCATACGGACATTCTGTGTGAAGATCTTGTTGTCCTCCGGAGCGGCTGCCCGGTATTTTCGGTTGACGGTTCGGGCAGAACCCCACTTGGCCGAACCGTGTTCCTCGCCACGGCGGTAATTGCGGCGAGACGATAGAATGACACCCACCGCAAGCCCGTAAGCGCAGAGCAGAACGAGGACAGTTTTCAGACTGTCCCCGCAAAGCTCGATGTGAAACGGGTCGTTCATCACCGCAGGAAACCGGGCGACGATCTCCGGCAGACCGCCGTGGGCGGCAGGAGCGAGCAGCAGCCCCAGCCACACCACGGGGAGAATACCGAACAGGCAGAGGACAAGAGGGTTATTCTCTCGCTTCATCGTTTCGGCACCTTACCTTCTTTGCGGGGGCATCGATCACCTTCAAAAGAACTTCGTCAACAATGTCGGTGGGGCGTTCTTCCTCCAGCCTGTCTCTTATACACATCTGACGCTGCCGACGACTTAATAGGTGTAG
>ENA-OYXK01001244-OYXK01001244.1-human-gut-metagenome-genome-assembly--contig:-NODE-1244-length-11794-cov-5.774853_pt1 | contig 11794 bp, 9 predicted proteins | sample MGYA00244215_ERZ653417 | MGnify/ENA primary metagenome ERZ653417 (study PRJEB26926, sample SAMN06164905) | human gut metagenome | biome: ENVO:00009003; feature: ENVO:2100002; material: ENVO:00002003... | reverse complement strand
ATGTTGTATTGATCGGTTTTATGGGATGCGGAAAGAGCAGTGTGGCAGTAAAGCTTTCGTATCGGCTCAAGAGACAGATGACGGATACGGATCGTCTGATTGAAAAGAAACAGGGAAAATCGATTCGGGAAATTTTTGAACAGGACGGAGAAGAAGCGTTCCGGCAGATGGAGACACAGACGCTTCAGGAATTGAAGGAAACAGCGAAGAATCAGGTAATTTCCGTCGGCGGCGGAACTCCGGTACGGGAAGAAAACCGTACCCTGATGAAAGAGATCGGAAAGGTAGTCTATCTGCGTGCAAAAGCGGAAACCTTATATGAACGGCTCAAAAAAGATACCAACAGACCTCTGCTGCAGGGCGGCGACGAGGATTTAAAGACAAAGATCCAGGGACTTCTTGAAAAAAGAAGCAGCGCGTATGAAGAAGCTGCGGACTTGATTATTGATGTGGACGATAAGCCTTTTGGACAGGTGTTATATGAAATCGAGCGCGGGATTCGTCCGTCCTATCGGGACAATGCAAACACAGCGTCGGAGGAGGGCGGCTATAAAGGAAAATATTCCCAGAGGTATCCGCTTGGTCAGCGCTTTGGTTATGGTACAAGGGCGCCCTACGGAAAACCTTCCTACGGAACATTTGGCTCTTACGGACAGTCTGCAGCCGGCAGCCGCTTTTTATCCGGCGGACGTTCTTCGTATGATGGACACACTGAAGGGGATTTACAGACACTGGCAAACACCTGTTCGACAGAAGAAAAGGCTCAGTCCTATGGATCTCAGCCCTATGGGCAGTCCTCTTATGGGCAGCAGGCAGAGGGCGGTCAGCTCTTTTACAGACAGCAGTTTTCCCGTGCGGCGGCAGAAAAAGAAAAGAAAAAGTCTCTGCGCAAGCTTTTGGTCATCAACGGTCCCAACTTAAACTTCCTTGGCATCCGCGAAAAAGGAATTTATGGCACGCAGGATTATAATGATCTGTTAAATATGATCGCACAGAAGGGACTGGACTGTCATGCTGCAATCAGCGTGTTCCAGAGCAATCACGAGGGTGCGATTATTGATAAAATCCAGGAAGCGTATTTTGATAAGACAGAGGGCATTATCATCAATCCCGGCGCTTATACGCACTACAGCTATGCCATCCGCGACGCACTGGCAAGTATTACCGTACCAAAGGTAGAAATCCATATTTCCAATATTATGGAACGAGAAGATTTCCGAAAAGTATCTGTGACAGCTCCTGTCTGCGATAAGCAGATTTACGGACATGGATTAAACGGATATCTGGAAGCAATAGATTTTGTACTGGAAAAACTTGACGAACAGGAATGAGTTGAAGTATGCAAAAAAGATGGAATTTTGCAGGAATGATAAAAGAAATAGGGATTCTGACCGCCGCAGTAGCAATTATTGCGGCGGCAGTCTATTTTTTCCTGGTGCCGAGCCATGCGTCGGTCAGCAGTATTTCCGGCCTTGGCATCGTAGTATCTAATTTTATACCGCTTCCGCTGTCCGCGATTACGATGATCCTGAATGTGGTTTTACTGGTGATCGGTTTTCTTACCTGTGGAAAGGAATTTGGGGCAAAGACAGTCTATACGAGCATTATGCTGCCGTTGTTTCTGGGGATGTTTGAACTTCTGTTTCCTGATTTTACTTCCCTGACTGACAGCCAGGAGCTGGATGTGCTTTGCTATATTCTGGTCGTCAGCATTGGATTAAGCATCCTGTTTAACCGAAATGCATCGTCCGGCGGACTGGATATTGTGGCGAAGATCATGAATAAGTATCTCCATATGGATCTGGGAAAGGCGATGTCCTTATCCGGCATGTGCGTAGCGCTTTCTGCGGCACTCGTATACGATAAAAAGACGGTGGTGCTGAGTATTCTGGGCACCTATTTTAACGGAATCATTTTGGATCATTTTATTTTTGACAACAATATCAAACGCCGTGTCTGCATTATTACGAAAAAAGAAGAACAGTTGCGCCGCTTTATCATAGAAGAGCTGCATAGTGGAGCAACGGTTTACGAGGCAATTGGCGCGTATAATCTGGAAAAGCATAATGAAATCATCACAATCGTGGATAAAAGCGAATACCAGAAGCTGATGAATTTTATCAATCGGGAGGATCCGAAGGCGTTCATCACGGTGTATACGGTGTCCGATATGCGTTATCAGCCGAAGGTGTGGGAGAAAAAGTAAAAAAGTAGGCAGAATGGAGGACAGTACAGTTCCCCGCGCCACTCGCAATACAATAGAATGCACGCTCCGCGAACCTTCTATTGTTACAAATGAAGAAACAGAGCAGGCGGATGTTCCTCAAAATGAGCATCCGCCTGTTTTGTGCATGTCTGGCGGTGTGTTTGTGCTTACCCTTCAGCAAATCCGGAAAGCGATTTTTCCTGCCGTTTCTTTGCCGGAAAATCCCGCAAAAAAGTAGAAAAACCGCTTGACACGGCAATTAAAAGCACTTATACTAGGAGAGCATGCATTGGGAGAGGATTTTATTTTGATGCGCGAAAATTGCTGTAAAACAGCGGTTTTATCCTGATAGAACCGCAGGTTGAGTGTGGCTTGTCCCTGGACATAGTTACGCATAGCTTCGCATGAAAGAAAACCTTTGCTATGTATGAATAAGACCGGAGAACCGGTCAAGAATAGAGCAAGAGAGAAAAATCGCAGGAGGTGAAACAGAATGCCAACATTTAACCAGTTAGTAAGAAAAGGACGTCAGACATCTGTAAAGAAGTCTACAGCACCGGCTCTGCAGAGAGGTTACAACTCCCTTCACAAGAAGGCAACCGATACCTCTTCCCCGCAGAAGAGAGGCGTGTGCACAGCTGTTAAGACAGCGACTCCTAAAAAGCCTAACTCCGCTCTTAGAAAGATCGCCAGAGTACGTCTTTCCAACGGAATCGAAGTAACCAGCTACATTCCCGGTGAAGGCCACAATCTGCAGGAGCACTCCGTTGTTCTGATCAGAGGCGGACGTGTTAAGGACTTACCTGGTACCAGATACCACATCATCAGAGGTACCCTGGATACCGCAGGCGTTGCAAACAGACGTCAGGCAAGATCCAAATACGGCGCTAAGAGACCTAAAGCCGCTAAGAAATAATCCGCGGTAGCTGGAAGTACCACAAACGGAAACTAATTTTAAGTGTTGGAATTCTTATGCAGAGAAATCTGCAGTTCGCTTACGCGATGAGATAGACCGCACGAACACATTAGATGACACATGTGAGTACCGATGAATTAATTGAGATGATTAAGGAGGGAAGAAACGTGCCACGTAAAGGACATATTCAGAAAAGAGACGTATTAGCAGATCCTTTATACAACGACAAGGTTGTAACCAAGCTGATCAATAACATCATGCTGGATGGTAAGAGAGGCGTTGCACAGAAGATTGTATACGGCGCATTTGCAAGAGTAGAAGAAAAAGCCGGCAAACCGGCTCTGGAAGTATTTGAAGAGGCAATGAACAACATCATGCCTGTTCTGGAAGTCAAAGCAAGACGTATCGGCGGCGCAACCTATCAGGTGCCGATCGAAGTCAGAGCTGACAGACGTCAGGCTCTTGGTCTTCGCTGGCTGACCATGTTCTCCCGCAAAAGAGGCGAGAAGACCATGGAAGAGAGACTGGCTAACGAGATCCTGGATGCATCGAACAATACCGGTGCTTCCGTGAAGAGAAAAGAAGACGTTCATAAGATGGCTGAAGCGAACAAGGCATTCTCTCATTACAGATTCTAATCGAATCTGTAATGCAGAAGAGCGTTGCAGTTGCTTCTGGCTGATTCAATTAGGAGGAAAAACCTTTGGCTGGAAGAGAATATCCCTTAGAGAGAACCAGAAATATCGGTATTATGGCTCACATCGATGCTGGTAAAACTACCACCACCGAGCGTATCCTGTATTATACCGGTGTTAACTATAAAATTGGTGATACTCATGAAGGTACTGCAACCATGGACTGGATGGCTCAGGAGCAGGAGAGAGGTATTACAATTACTTCTGCTGCTACCACCTGTCACTGGACCTTGCAGGAAAATTGCAAAGCAAAGCCCGGCGCAGAAGAGTGTCGTATCAATATCATTGATACCCCTGGACACGTTGACTTCACAGTAGAAGTTGAGCGTTCCCTGCGTGTACTGGACGGCGCTGTCGGCGTGTTCTGTGCAAAGGGCGGTGTAGAACCTCAGTCTGAGAACGTATGGCGTCAGGCTGATACCTACAATGTACCCCGTATGGCATTCATCAATAAGATGGATATCCTGGGTGCAAACTTTTATGGCGCAGTAGAGCAGATCAAAACCCGTCTGGGCAAGAACGCAATCTGTGTTCAGCTGCCCATCGGTAAAGAAGAAGACTTTAAGGGTCTGATCGATCTGTTCGAAATGAAAGCCTACATCTACAATGACGATAAGGGCGATGATATTTCTATCGTTGATATCCCGGAAGATATGAAGGATGAAGCTGAGCTGTATCGTTCTGAGATGGTAGAGAAGATCTGCGAGCTGGATGACGATCTGATGATGGCTTATCTGGAAGGTGAGGAGCCCTCTGTTGACGAGCTGAAAGCAGCTCTGAGAAAAGGCACCTGCGAATGTACCGCTGTTCCGGTATGCTGCGGAAGCGCATACAAGAACAAGGGCGTACAGAAGCTTCTGGATGCAATCGTAGAGTATATGCCTTCTCCTCTTGATATCCCTCCGATTAAAGGTGTGGATCTGGAAGGCAACGAGGTTGTCAGACATTCTTCTGATGATGAGCCGTTTTCTGCTCTGGCATTCAAGATCATGACAGACCCCTTCGTAGGTAAGCTTGCTTACTTCCGTGTGTATTCCGGTACTATGAACGCTGGTTCTTATGTGCTGAATGCAACAAAAGATAAAAAGGAACGTGTTGGACGTATCCTGCAGATGCATGCAAACAAGAGAATGGAGCTGGAAAAGGTTTATTCCGGTGATATCGCTGCTGCAGTAGGCTTCAAGTTTACTACAACCGGTGATACCATCTGTGATGAGCAGCATCCGGTAATCCTGGAGTCCATGGAATTCCCTGAACCCGTTATTGAGCTGGCAATCGAGCCTAAGACCAAAGCAGGTCAGGATAAGATGGGCATTGCTCTTGCAAAGCTTGCAGAAGAAGATCCTACCTTCCGTCAGCATACCGATCAGGAGACAGGCCAGACCATCATCGCCGGCATGGGCGAGCTGCATCTGGAGATCATCGTAGACCGTCTGCTGCGTGAATTCAAGGTAGAGGCTAATGTAGGTGCTCCTCAGGTTGCTTACAAAGAGACCTTCACCAAGGCCGTTGATGTGGACAGCAAGTATGCGAAGCAGTCCGGTGGTCGTGGTCAGTATGGTCACTGTAAAGTTAAGTTCGAGCCTATGGATCCTAACGGCGAGGAAACCTTCAAGTTCGAGTCCACCGTTGTCGGCGGCGCGATCCCGAAGGAATATATCCCTGCTGTAGGCGAAGGTATCGAAGAGGCTACAAAGGCTGGTATTCTGGGTGGCTTCCCGGTTCTGGGTGTACATGCAAATGTATACGACGGTTCCTACCATGAAGTCGACTCCTCTGAAATGGCATTCCACATCGCTGGTTCCCTTGCATTCAAGGAAGCTATGCAGAAGGGTAATCCGGTTCTGCTGGAGCCTATCATGAAGGTTGAAGTAACCATGCCTGAAGAATACATGGGTGATGTAATCGGAGATATCAACTCCCGCCGCGGACGTATCGAAGGTATGGACGATATCGGCGGCGGCAAGATGGTAAAAGCTTATGTACCGCTTGCTGAAATGTTCGGTTACTCCACAGACCTGCGTTCCAAGACTCAGGGTCGTGGTAACTACTCCATGTTCTTTGAAAAGTACGAACAGGTTCCGAAGAACGTGCAGGAGAAGGTACTGGCAGCAAAAGCAAAATAATCTGATTTGCTGTTGCAGTTCACTCACAGCTTTCTAGGTACAGATTTCATTCTCGCATGAGAAACTGTGCAGAGGAAGAAGTTTACACCGCGAAATTGTACTTGAAAATCCAGCTATTATCGAATATAATCAATAATAGCTGGTTCAAATTAAAACTAACTCACTGAATTAAGGAGGATTACAAGAAATGGCTAAAGCTAAATTTGAAAGAACAAAGCCCCATTGTAACATTGGTACCATCGGCCACGTTGACCATGGTAAAACAACTCTGACTGCTGCTATTACTAAGGTTCTTCATGAGAGACTGGGCACTGGCGAAACAGTTGCTTTCGATAATATCGATAAGGCTCCCGAAGAAAGAGAACGTGGTATCACCATTTCTACCGCTCACGTTGAATACGAGACCGAGAAGAGACATTACGCACACGTTGACTGCCCTGGACATGCTGACTACGTTAAGAACATGATCACTGGTGCAGCTCAGATGGACGGCGCTATCCTGGTTGTAGCTGCAACTGATGGTGTTATGGCTCAGACCAAAGAGCACATCCTGCTGTCCCGTCAGGTAGGCGTTCCTTACATTGTTGTTTTCCTGAACAAGTGCGATATGGTAGACGACGAGGAACTGCTTGAGCTGGTTGAGATGGAAGTTACCGAGCAGCTGGAAGAGTACGATTTCCATGACTGCCCGATCATCAGAGGTTCTGCTCTGAAGGCTCTGGAAGATCCTAACAGCGAGTGGGGCGACAAGATCCTTGAGCTGATGCACACTGTTGACGAGTACATTCCGGATCCTAAGCGTGACACCGACAAGCCTTTCCTGATGCCTGTCGAGGACGTATTCACCATCACAGGTCGTGGTACTGTTGCTACTGGCCGTGTTGAGAGAGGCGTTCTGCATCTGAATGATGAAGTAGAAATCGTTGGTATCAAAGAAGAGACCAAGAAGACTGTTGTAACCGGTATCGAAATGTTCCGTAAGATGCTGGATGAGGCACAGGCTGGTGATAACATCGGCGCTCTGCTGCGTGGTATCCAGAGAACTGAAATCGAAAGAGGACAGGTTCTGGCAAAACCCGGCACTGTTACCTGCCACCACAAATTCACCGCTCAGGTTTACGTTCTGACCAAGGATGAAGGCGGCCGTCATACACCTTTCTTCAACAACTACAGACCTCAGTTCTACTTCCGTACAACTGACGTTACCGGCGTTTGCGAACTGCCTGCTGGCACAGAGATGTGCATGCCTGGTGATAACGTAGAGATGACCATCGAACTGATCCATCCCGTAGCTATGGAGCAGGGTCTTACCTTCGCTATCCGTGAAGGCGGCAGAACCGTTGGTTCCGGCCGTGTAGTTTCCATCATCGAGTAATTCGAACATAGGAAATTAAATTTTAAATATTGTGCTCAAGCGTAAGATGCCCGTAGAACTTCGGTTCTACGGGTTTTTCTGTTCCACAGTTCACTTGAAACATTCTATTGTCATGAATCGCATCTTCGCTGCTTTGCAGCTCTTTTTACTCATAAAATGGCGCGTGAATTTCCAACACCGCATATTGACGTGCCTGTTTGCAGGGTGGTATAATTCATTACATATGGACTGATATCGCAAAAGGAGATGTGAGAATACAGATGCAGGGAAGAACACACAACTGCGGCCAGCTCAGACTGGAAAACGCAGGAGAAAAAGTAACTCTGGTCGGATGGTTTGAGAACATCCGTAAGGTGAGCAAAAACCTCGGATTTGTTATCCTGAGAGATTTTTATGGAACGACACAGATCGTCGTTGAAACAGAAGATCTGATGGAGCAGTTTTCTGCAATCAATACAGAGTCTACCATTGAAGTAACAGGAACCGTGCGAGAGCGCAGCTCGAAGAACCCGAAGCTGGCAACCGGGGATATTGAAGTAGTTCCCGAAACCGTTAAGGTACTGGGCAAATGCCAGTATCAGGAGCTTCCGTTCCAGATTAACCGTTCGAAAGAAGCAGATGAAAATACAAGACTGAAATACCGTTATTTGGATCTCAGAAATCCGGAGGTAAAATCCAAGATCGTATTAAGAAGCAAGATTGTAGCAGATCTTCGTTCCGCAATGGTTGCCCATGATTTCATGGAAATTACAACGCCGATCCTGACCTGCTCTTCTCCGGAGGGTGCAAGAGACTATCTGGTTCCTGCCAGAAAGCATCCGGGTAAGTTTTATGCACTGCCCCAGGCTCCGCAGCAGTTCAAACAGCTGTTGATGGCTTCTGGCTTTGACCGTTATTTCCAGATTGCTCCCTGTTTCAGAGACGAGGATGCGAGAGCAGACCGTTCTCCGGGTGAATTCTATCAGTTGGATATGGAAATGGCATTTGCCAATCAGGAAGATGTCTTTGCTGTTCTGGAAGACGTTCTTCCTCCGATTTTTGCAAAGTATGGTATTTATCATAAAGCCTCTACTGCTCCCTTCAAACGAATTCCCTACAGAGAGGCCATGGAGAAATACGGCTCCGATAAGCCAGATCTGAGAATCAGCCTGCTGGTTCAGGATGCGACAGAAGCTCTGGCAGACTGCGGCTTTGAACCCTTTGCAGGCAAGACGGTAAAGGCTGTCGTAGCGCCTGATTTCAAGGGTACCAGAAAGCAGATCGATAAGATGTGCGCAGAAGTAGAAGTGATCAGCGGTCAGAAGGCATACTGGTTTAAGATGGATGAAAACGGTGAGCTGACTGGCGGTATTGCGAAGTTCTTGCAGGAAAAGAAGGACGCTGTTATAGAAGCTCTTGGCTTAAAGAATGGTGACTTTGTAGCCCTGAGCGCAGGCACTCTGGGCGCAGCACAGAAGACTGCAGGTGTTATTCGCAAGCTGGTTGGCACATCCTTCGATGGCTATATGAAAAAAGAATGCTATGAGTTCTGTTGGGTTGTTGATTTCCCGATGTACGAAATCGGCGAAGAGTCCGGCGAACTGGAATTTTGCCACAATCCTTTCTCCATGCCCCAGGGCGGCGTAGAAGCGCTGGAGAATCAGGATCCGCTGGAGATTCTGGCATATCAGTACGATCTGGTCTGCAACGGAATTGAGTTGTCTTCCGGTGCGGTGCGTAACCACGATCCTGAGATCATGGTAAAAGCGTTCGAGCTGGTTGGACTGGGCGAAGAAGATGTGAAAGCGAAATTCCCTGCTATGTACAATGCATTTTGCTACGGCGCACCGCCGCACGCAGGGATTGCTCCCGGCGTAGACCGTATGGTTATGCTGATTGCAGGTGAAGACAGCATTCGCGAGATTATTCCGTTCCCGATGAACAAGAATGCTCAGGACGTTATGATGGGCGCTCCTGCAGAGGTAGACGAGAAGCAGCTGAGAGAGGTTCATATCAAGATCAGCGCTCCGGAGAAGCAGTAAGTAAGAAAACAACAGAATGTACGCTCTGCGAGCATTCTATTGTTATGAATAAAAACGTGCGGAACACTTTCCGATCGAAGGTGTTTCGCACGTTTTGTTGTTTTGGACAATAGAATATTTGCAGAGCATGCATCATTCTATTGTACGAGAAAATAGAATATTCGCAGGGTTTGGGATCAGCCGTAGCTGATAACAACCTTATGCCTGCGTGCCAAAGCAATGCGGAAGCAGCAAAACTCTGAAATGGCACAGAGTTTATCGGCAAGGCTGATTAACCATGCCTCCCGGCTTTCGGGAAGAGGTCCAAGCGGAAACATGTGGGACAGGATCGCCTGTCGCTCTTTGTCGGAAATCAGGAAATGCTTTTCGCTGGTGCTGGCGGCCACTCTGGGATGATAGTAGGCCTGTATTTCCCCTTTGGGAAGCTTATCTTTGAAATCGTAAACACAGAAGTCATGAAGAAGTCCGGCCCGGGCAGCTGTTTGGGCATCCCATCCGAGCTTTCTGGCAATGAGCCAGGAGATATAAGAAACGTTCAGACTGTGCATGAAGCGGGTTGTCTGAAAATGCTGCTTATACCGTTGAAGCTTTTTGAATTCGGGATTGTCCAGAATGCTCTGCACCAGACCGCGGTACTCGGCGCTGATATCATCCGCAACTGTAATCTCCATCGGCTGTCACATCCTTTCCGGCGGGAACGAGTACGGATTTTCCGTGGTTTAAAAAGCGGAGAACCGTTGTTCCTCCTGCTTTTAAGTATACTGCACCGGGAGTGAAAAACAAGTGGAAAAGACTGGATTTCACGAAGATTTCATAAACGGTGCGGGGAAAACTGTAACTGCTGAAATTTTCTTTTTACATGGAATCAGAGCCTTCCGACAAGCAGATTTTGTACTTGCCGAAAGGCTCTGAGGAAATTTTAATATTTCATAGAAATATTCTGGCTGACGAGCCCGTGCCACACCACGCTGCCGGAAGAAAGCGTTGCGGGAACGTCGATCAGGCGCTGATTTTCGGAGCCGCGGAATGCAAGGCTGATGTTTTTCTGAGCCTCGATAAATTCCCCATCAACGAGGACATCGAGCAGGGAAAGCATCTCATCCGTGCATTCGCACCGAGCACGGCTTTCGGACAAAAGATCTGATTCCAGGGTATAGCCGGTATAGCACCAGATTGTTTTACCGGGATACTGCGCACGGACTTTTTTCAGGAAAGGGACAAGTGCCCGCTGGTTATCCGGTTCAAACGGTTCTCCGCCCAGCAGGGACAGTCCGTCGATATAATCTGGGGAAAGCAGCGTAAGCAGTTTGCTTTGCGCTTGTTCATCGAATGGGGAGCCGTAGGAAAAGCTCCAGGTTTCCGGGTTGAAACAGTTATGGCAGTGATGAGTGCAGCCGGAGACGAAAAGGGAAACCCGCACGCCCTCTCCGTTTGCAATATCACAGTTTTTGATTGTACCGTAGTTCATTATAGATGAAGCACCCTCTCTTTAATTTCCTGCGTCCGTCCCTGATTCCAGAACTGAGTGCCAATATAGCCGCAGGTACGCCTTGCGACGTTTAATTTGTTCTGATCGGTGCAGCCGCATTTCGGACATTTCCAAATGAGCTTTTTGTGTTCATCCTCAACGATCTGAATTTCGCCGGTATAACCGCATTCCTGGCAATAGTCGCTCTTGGTGTTTAACTCTGCGTACATGATGTTGTCATAGATAAAGCGCATGACCTGAATGACAGCCGGGATGTTGTCCTGCATATCGGGAACCTCCACATAGCTGATCGCTCCGCCGGTGGAAAGCGCCTGGAACTGGGACTCGAATTTCAGCTTGGAAAAAGCGTCGATTGGCTCGGTAACGTGCACATGGTAGCTGTTGGTGATATAGTTCTTGTCCGTTATGCCCTCAATGATGCCGAAACGCTTCTGCAGGCATTTGGCGAACTTGTAGGTTGTACTTTCGATGGGAGAACCGTAAATGGAGAACGCGATATTGGTTTCCCGTTTCCATTTGTTGCAGGCATCGTTCATGTGCTGCATGACTTCCAGTGCGAAGGGGGTCGCTTCCGGATCGGTGTGGGATTTGCCGGTCATGTATTTGACACATTCGTACAGACCAGCATAGCCAAGGGAAATCGTGGAGTAGCCGCCGTAGAGCAGCTTGTCGATCGTTTCGCCTTTTTTGAGACGGGCAAGAGCACCGTACTGCCAGAGGATCGGGGCAGCGTCAGATAAAGTACCCTCTAAACGCTTATGGCGAAGCATCAGGGCGCGATAGCACAAATCAAGACGCTCGTCGAAAATTTCCCAGAATTTCTTGAAATCCCCGCCGGAGGAAAGTGCGACGTCAGGTAGGTTGATGGTTACGACGCCCTGGTTGAAGCGGCCGTAGAATTTGTAATTGCCGTTTTCATCCTTCCAGGGCTGTCTCTTATACACATCTGACGCTGCCGACGACTTA
>ENA-OYXK01001230-OYXK01001230.1-human-gut-metagenome-genome-assembly--contig:-NODE-1230-length-11872-cov-5.380977_pt1 | contig 11872 bp, 10 predicted proteins | sample MGYA00244215_ERZ653417 | MGnify/ENA primary metagenome ERZ653417 (study PRJEB26926, sample SAMN06164905) | human gut metagenome | biome: ENVO:00009003; feature: ENVO:2100002; material: ENVO:00002003... | reverse complement strand
CTACACCTATTAAGTCGTCGGCAGCGTCAGATGTGTATAAGAGACAGGTACAGTAGCTGTATACCATGTCGGGAAGTTGCAGCAGGCGAGGTTGCAGAAAGATATCCGCATATCCTTTGTTGCTTTCATATTCGGGACGGGCAATATAATAATGTGTCAATCCGAGGTAAGCCAAAATAAAGGTTTTTACATAAGCTTCACCTTCTATGAAGTCGCGAACACTGCTTTGGGCATTCAAGCGGTCGGCAATGTATGTGAAGCAATTTTCCCATTCTCCTTTGTATGCCATTCGTTTCATTCGGTCCACCAGCTTATCTGTCTCCAGATATAGGTCGGCGGAATCTTTGTAGATGTCTGCCATGTAACCGTAAAGTTGTTCGCGCACTGCCCAGTTGGGGACGCTCAGTATGGGCTCACCCATTTCCATTCCGCTGATGGTTAGCATGCCGTAATAGTAGAGTAGGCTTTTAAAGTTCCTTGTTTTAACGATGTCCTCGGCTGGAAAACTATCGATGATAATTCCGGTAGTAGAGCCTTTCTCAACAATTTCTTGTACGACGCTCGCATTCTCACCAAAAGTTTTGTCTACGTGGATGAGGTGGCGCAGCTTGTTGTAGTCGGTGCGGATATTAGCATCGAGCATGTTGTTGGGAATACGTTTATTCAGTAGGTAGCGATTCATGAAGTAAAGCACCATGTCTGAGTTGTACATAGGCGGTTCGTCCAGTGAGTCTATGGAGAAGCAATAATTATCGTACCATGGTTTCATGATATCTATCAGTTCGTCCGTAGAATGGGGAAGTTCTATGCAACTCTTGTAGTAATCTATCAAGGCGCGTACTTCGTATTCGTTGAAACCTATCATGTTGTTGAATGCGGAGTTACTGCTATAATTATCCGCAATGTTGAATCCGCTGGTAAGGTCGTCCATTGTTACTGGGCTTACGCCTGTAAGGAAGATGCGCTCGATCACTGAACTTGAATAGTCTTTTACCACTTTAAGGAAACTACGGAAGAATCCGCTGCCATGAGTGATGCTGCGATAACGTTCATTACCATAATCTACCAGAATATTGTTGGCAAAGTTATCGTACTCATCAAGGATAAGATATATCTTTTGTCCCTTGTTTTGGGCGCTTTGGCACAGTGATCCCAATAAGGCATCTCCTGTTTTTAATTCATGTAGCTTTTCAACGGCTTCTTTCCCTAACAGATGAGCGTTTCGTTCTGCAAATCCATCCATTACGATTTTGCAATAGGTGTTGAATGTTTCTTCCAAACGATCCATATTGGCGGCTACACTACTGAAATTGAGTGTAAGCACCAGATATTTGTTGCGATCAGGCGTAGGATGCTTGCCTATATAAAGATTACCAAAGATTTTTTCGAATTTATCTTTTTGGTTGATGTCGTAGTATAAACCGAGCATGTTTAGGAAAAGACTTTTTCCGAAACGGCGAGGGCGAACAAAGAAAAAGAAGGAGGTCACTTTTTCTACTTTGGCGATATATTGTGTTTTGTCTACATAGTAATAGTTTTCAAGAATTATTCTCTCGAAGTCCGTCATCCCATAAGGTATTTTCTTTATTACTGCATCCATAATTGCTCCTTCTTTAATGTTGAGAGCAAAAATAGTTTATTTTCCTTTATGTGGCAACTAAACAGGGGTGATAATAACACTCTTCTAAAAATATGTATTACTTTTGTCGTCAACAAAATAACTAGATAACGACCGACATGAAAACAATCGTAAACTTAACAGCATATATTCTTATTCTATTAGGACTTTATAGTTGTAACGATGATGTATTCGTCGACGACTTCCGGACTTCCGATACCGAATTTACTTTGGATGGGAATGGTGATGAGGTAACTATTCGTTTTGCATCCTCCAATTGGGATTTGGTTTGGATGTATACTTACGATAGTGACTTTACCCATCAATATGAAGTTTATGATGCCGACGACAATCTGATAATGAGAAACCAGGATGCTTACCTGAAAGGATTAGGTAAGATTGTATGCAATGAAAAGCTGACCGATTTCATTATTCAACGCAGTAACCCCAAAGAGCTAAAGATAACAGTGGGCGAAAACGTTCGTAACGACTACTTTAGATTCATGCTTGTAGTGAGCAATGAGTATGAATCACAAGAAATATATGTTCAAATTACTCCGTCGGACAAATATGTGTTCGACCATATTTCTTATTCTTTAAATGCGTATTATAGTGAAAGAAAAATAGAGGAAGAAGTGAATATTGTACGATCTAATTTTGAGAATACTCCCTCTCCATTGCACTTGATAGTACAAGGGATTCGCCATAAAGTAACGTTCAGAAGCGATACGTCCGAGGCTTTCCAACTACTGGGAGATGGTAATCTGACAGTAGAGATACCAAGCATAGAGAATGGGTCTTTGGTGATGAACGGGGTACAGGCGCAATATACTTCTATGGAGCAAGAATTTCCTTTTCCCGATATATATAGAGATATTTTTATCCCGGCTAATACCACGCAGCACATCACCTTAATGCAAGAGTATGAATGGTTTGAAACGGAATATACCCTTTATGCCATTCATCCTAAGACCAAGAAGCAACGAGTCATAACTGGTATGTTTCAAAGCACCATACCTACGGATAACTACGTAAAACAAGAGAATATCAAATGAGTAGAAATATGAATACCAGACGGTCTCTGTATATAATCTGCTTGCTGCTGCTCTCAGCAGTCGGCTGCAAATTGGATGCTCAGACAGTAGTGAAACCTGTCCGACAAGAGAATGACAGCACCAACCATGCCCTCATCCATCAGATAGGTTTTGACGTTCGTCCGGGCTATGTAGCTCCGACAAACAGTTTCCTCGAAGGCGATAATGCACAACGTCAGAAAATTGACCGATCACTTTCCCTGCACTTGAAGTATGCTTTCCAGTTCAGCAAAGATTCCTATTTGGGGAGGCTGTATCCTCATGCTTATCAGGGCATCGGTGTTTCGCATAATACATTTTATAATTCCGCTGAACTGGGAAATCCGGTGGCGGTATATGCTTTTCAAGGGGCGCCTATTGTACGGCTTTCATCCCGTTTGTCGTTGGATTATGAGTGGAATTTTGGTGCTTCTTTCGGTTGGAAACAATATGATGAACACAGCAATTGGTACAATGACGCTATCGGTTCTAAAATCAATGCGTATATCAATTTGGGCTTTGTCTTGAACTGGCAGTTTTATCCACAGTGGAAACTAGCAGCAGGGGTGGACTTCACTCATTTCTCCAATGGAAATACGCGTTATCCCAATGGAGGTCTCAATACTATCGGAGGGAGAGTCGGCATTGTACGTACCTTTAATGCCGAAGATAAGGCGTCCGGAGCAATTGCTCCCAAACGTCTTTACATAAAGCCACACGTCAGCTATGACTTGTTGGTATACGGCGCCACTCGCAAAAGAGGATTCGTTAAAGAAGGTATCCCCACTTTGGTTCCTGGTTCGTTCGGTATTGTAGGTCTCAATTTTGCCCCGATGTATAATTTCAATAACTATTTCCGGGCAGGACTTTCTGTGGATGCGCAATTTGACGAGAGTGCTAATATTAAGGACTATAAGCTAGTAGGAACTTATGGAGACGATATAAAGTTTCACCGTCCTCCATTCTGCGAACAATTTGCGGTGGGGGTGTCTCTTCGGGCAGAACTGGTGATGCCTATTTTCTCCATTAATGTCGGTATCGGACGAAATATGATATATAGTGGCGATGATACGGAAGGTTTCTATCAAATATTGGCTCTCAAAACTTATGTTACCCGCCATTTATTTCTGCATGTGGGATATCAGTTGAGTAAGTTTAAAGACCCCAACAATTTAATGTTGGGGATTGGATATAGATTTCACGATAAGCGGTGAAAGGGGCTGTAGTTTTCAAGAAACACTTCGCTTTTGAACTATATTTATCTGAAGATTAGACTACAGATAACAAATAGATTATTAGTCAATAAAATGAAGAAACTCCCAAACGAATATCTGTTTATTCGAAATGTTTCTTTAATGCAGTACAAAATCGCAATGATTAAAAGTATAAACTGAAAAAGTATAAATGGTATCGTTAGTAGTTCTTGAACCCACCCTATGAAAACTAAGTCGGATTTTGCGAAGTAAGCATTTAAATATAATAAACAAAAATACCCAACTATGGCGAAACTTATCCAAAAAAGTTTCTTCTCCGAAATTATTTTTGTTATCATATCCATATAACTAATTTGAAGGTTTGTATAAAATCCTGTTTTTTAGAGACTTTGTGGTATTAAATAACTAATATATTGACTATGAAGTGCACTAAAATAGGGACAAAAGTAAAGATATAGAATTTGTATTTATTCTGCAAATATATTTTGGTAAAAATATAAACTTATGACGTATAAAGTTTATTGCACTGTTTTTGTGTTATCTGTGTAAGGCTTGAACAGTAAGCTACGAAAAAATAACTGCATATTTTGGAAAAAAACAGTTTAGACATGAGCTGGTATCAATGTTTTCTTTGCAGCTAATTAGGATGAAAGCTGTGAATAGAAAATCTAATAATTTAGTTTGATCTAGTCTCATATCTTTCTAATGGCTTCTTTATGTAGATGAATATATGTCGACATTCAGTTATTTATGATTATGCAATATTACAATAAAAAACGAATAGTCCAATAAGGGAGTGATAAAAAGCTACCACTCCCTACTGCTAATTCATAGAGGATTTTTTTATATAACCAGTTTTCTAATTAGCGTCTTAAACTTTTTCCTTATTTAATATTTCCAGTAGATAGTAATAATATCCCAGTAGATCTTGTACCGGTTCGTCTTGATTCTTGTTTACTGCTTTGACTTTAACCACAAACTCATACCCTTCTTCATACTCATCTTCAAAACCTTTGATTGTTTCGATGACGTATGTCTTGTTGTTTTCATCTGTAACAACATAACCCAATATATTGGTAGTTATACCATGCTCCGGTGCAACATAATAATCTCTATAAGCTGCGACTTTTAGAGTCATTATTTTATATTTTTCTTTTTGCTTCTCATCGTCATTACAAGAATAAAAGCATAAACCTATAATGATTAAAAATACAAAAGTGTTATATATCCTGTTTATCATATTGATATGAACGTAAAGATTCTATCATCATTTCCAAATTCATTGGGAATATGTTTATTTACTCCTTTTATTTCCACTTTATCAAGATGCAAGTATACACTTGGATTGTACATAACTCTTTTTAGAGCATTTAATTTATCAGAGGTAGATGTTCCCTTCACTGAACCTATTAATGTTACCTTTGTAGTGAATCCGCCTTGTGGTATATTGATACCTCTTAAATAGATATCTGTCCATGTTGTAGTGACGCCAAGGGGGATTTCTTTTGAATAAACTTCTTGATTAGTATTTCTATTGATAATTGAGATTATGGTTCTGACATTAAAATCGTCTACAGTATATCCACCTAAGTTAGATGATGTAGGTTTATAATTATATTGAAATTTGAAGTCTATCTTAGCCCCTTCAGGACATTGTATGATTTTGGTTCTTCTATATTCATAATCGCTGTCGTAAGGTTCATTATAACCGTATGGATCGAAAAATTTGAATTGGTCTCCTATAGGTTGTAATGTTGCCAAAGTTAACATGTCAGTATTTGATAGACTATCTCTTTGTGATCTTATGTAACTATTATCAAGTTTGTACATGACTCCACCAGAAGAATACATCATTATAGAACCAAAATCAAAACTTCCTACATTTACTCCATTCTGATTCATTTCGGCATAAGTTTTATACTGATATCGTGTATCTTCATCCATACCTTCAAAATTAATACGTATGTAATTGTCCCTGTCGGTTCTGCTCATTTCATGATACATCCCAATTGCATGGCATATTTCATGAGCAATAGTGCCAACACTTATAATTGCTTCCCGGGATAGATTAATGGTTTGGGTCCCTCCTTTTCTTCCTACATAATCAGAATATGCTGACCATTCATTCTGATCCAAAAAATTGAATTGAATATAGTCTCCTTCATTGTAACGGGGTACCATATCGATATATGAACCATTCTCAATCCATTCTATTGCTCTGTATATATACTTTGTATATATAGCCGGAATACCGTCCACAGAATAATAAACTTTATTGTTAGGCCATCTACGATCTATTCTGGCAGCACCTCTGGTTTGTATTAAATCTTCTTTTAATAAGTGAATGTCACCTTGAAAAATATAGTAGTCTCCTTTATCAACTACGGCCGCTTCACTACCCCATAAGCTTATAGTATTAAAACTATAGTTGTTTTCGTCATATTTTGAATTATCAGATTCAGATTTTATACTCGAATCCTTTTCAATATAATTCCCATTATCTGCACACGAAGCAACAGATAGACAACCTATTACTGATAAAGCATAGGTAAGTCCTGATAGAATATTAGATTTTGTTGTTTTCATGATTACTTATTATTAGATTGTTTAATTAATGTGTCTTTTGATTGATCTTTTATCTTTTTAAGAGAATACTCTTCATATTACTGTTATGCCAACTATATAATACTTATTCATCGAAACTTTTAGTTTCCAGAGTGTTCAATGATATTGATGTCAGGTAGCTGTACAACAGTTATAGCATGATATGTATTTACATGTCTGCATATAAATTTTATACTTCTACTTTTTCCTGTAGTGTTTTCTAGTATACAAATAGTAACTTTCTTTCCTTCGATTTTAAAAGAGAAAAAATCAAATTCAAATTTGTCAGGTGGAAAACTCTGATTTTTATCAATATATTCTGGACTATATTCTTTAATAATAATTCCATCAAGTATTAACTGATCAATTTCCCATTCTTCTTTATTGGATGTGAATATTTCCTTACCTCCTTCTTTGGGACATTCCCAACTATAGTTCGAGAAAGCGAATTCATTGGAATCAGTATTATTGCACGAACTTATGATCATATAAAGGACAACTATGGTTAATTTATGTTTCATTTTATTCATTTTTTGTTTGCCATACACTGAATGCTTTCATTTGATATGGAAAGGTTCTAGATGTGCCTTCCCATCTCAAGTCCTGATCATAATTATCTGACTGTGGTATATAAAGATAATAACCATTATAACTTTCTCCCCATCCATAATTGATATGGAAATATCTCTTTACATATTTTGTTGCATCTATGCATGTGCCACAAGCCCCAGTAGTAAATACGAAACGTAATGCATCTATTAGCATTGAATGCCCTTCGTCATTACTATTTCTGGCAGATAACCATACTATACCACTTTTCTGTATTAAAGTATTTTCAATAGTTTCATTAAAAGGGGACTTTTCATATTTAAGATAACCTTGTGATAAAAGGCATACGGCTTTTACTGCATCTTCTGTATTCGCACTACTACTCGGTCCATACTTCATTCCTACTGCTTGTCCGATTTCATGTATTAAATTTGCGACATCAGTTTCTTCATCACTTCCGGCAATAAACTGATTGTCATGTTTTATTTCGCTTAGCCGATCCCATGATGTTATTAATGTGTAGTAATAAAAAGTAGTTTTTGAACGGTCCCATAAACATAATAGAGCTTGTGCTGCTGCAACTGCAACGCATCCCGCAGCAGAGTGTACTTTATCTCCATTGCTGTTGGTATATAGAGGACATGCATTATTAAACGGAGCGAATTGATGCCAAGAAACTGGACACCTTGGCTCCATGGTAAACATTTCTTTTCCTCCAACTATATCTGAGTCTGCCCTTGTGGAAACGTTTACCGTTTTCCAATCGTCATTAACTTCAGTATTGTATTTTATAGAATACTTAATATCGGCTATTGCATTGCTTAAAATGGCAACTAATCCACCGGGTATGTTACTGTTTATGAGATCAGTATTGTCAAGCTCTACATTTCCATCTGCAATGCCATATAATGATTTGGCACGCTTATCAGCTGCAACAAAAGCAGTATTTCCATTAGATAACTTTACTATATAAAGAATGTCATTTACATCTATATCAGAGTCACTGCCAATATTTCGTGTCTTGCTTTTAGTCAATGAAGTTATTTTTTTTATACTAACAGAATTCTCTACCCTTGTAGGGGAGAGAGAGGATACTCCATAAAACTCATCAATAGTTGATTGAATGTCTTCTTCATTAACTTTGAATTCAGGGTTCGTGCTACTACTTGTTTCAGGTAAGTTTTCACTGTCAATCATATCAAGATTCTCTTGACATGACATCATTGTAAACAATGATACGATAATTAATAGTTTTCTCATGGTATAATTTTTAGTTAATATTATTTTATGAGTTGAGGTTTTATAATAGAATTTCAATAAAGTTGGTCGAAATATGTTTTATTTCAATTTTCAACCTCGAAATAAGTAACATCAGTACCCATATATTGTGGCTTTTTATCATTGTAGAAGGCTTCTATGATAGAGGGTCTGTAATCTTTAAACCGATATTTAATTCTAATCGTGTCTTTTCTCCTACGGATTTCTTCGGGATATTGGATTTCGAATCTATACTCCTGATCATAATTGCCATCATTTTTAATAGTAGCTTTCCTATCCAGAATCTGTATGTTAAGGTTACCATCATAATCAAGATAAAGCATATTCTCTATTTGAGCGTTGTTATCCGTTGGCTTTATCAGGTTTATTGTGATTTCGCTTGTTTTATCTTTGTTTTCTTCCAAAGGCAAGCTTCCGTCTTCATTAACAAGTTTCACTAGGCATCGAAAGACGAATGGAGGTGTATCAGTACTTTCTTTGCAACTTGTCAGAAAGACTGCTAATAAAAAGCTTAATAATTTAATGTGATGCAGTTTCATGTTATTGCAATTATTTAATTGTACCTCCGCTTTCCGGTCTGTTGGGATTCTCAACTATAGAATACTCTACATTATATTTATAGTTATTTCCTGATGTTCCATCATTGTCTAAACTTAGTATACCTGGTAGTTCTGAATCGTTGATTGCGGGGTTGCTACTGTCAAATACAGCTGCTGGAAAATAGCCATTAGATCTTCCGTCCCATCCCCAGTTGAAGTGGAAAAGGTTAACTCGTTGCCCATCACTATTTCTTGTTGCAGTAAATGATCCGTCAGCTATCCATGCGTGTCCTCCGGTATATGTGATTGTAATCCCGACAAAACTCTTTTTACCTCGATTTCCCCTCATATAGACTATTTTATCCGAGAATCTATTAGCTGCCATGAAAACTTGATCAGCATCATATTTCTTTAATCCGGACGCTTTTAATGATGCGTAGTCATTTAACCAATTTATAGCGTTTTTAGACTCTATGCTAGTACCGTCACTTTTATATTCGGCTTTGAGTGCTACTCCCAGATATCGCATTAGATGTGCTACCTCATTTGCGGATTGCGGGGTTGTAACTGTGTTAAGTATTCCTTTGTATCTAAAACAATCAGTTGCTATCTGCTTCCAATGAAGAACACTGCTTCCGTAAGATGAGCCGTTTTGCCAGTTTACACTACCGATAGTTGGAAAAAATGATAGAATCTGAGCAGTGGCAGTGGCAACACAGCCTGTGTATGGCCCAGGACAATATTGGTTGTAAGGTGCTCCTTGTCCCCATTTGGAACTTAGGTTATAAGCGGTACCATATACATCGTCATAATCATTGATAGATCGCGTATTAACAATCTTGACAGTATCATTCTTTAGGATGTCGTATACTGCTTTTCCTAATGCCAAATCAAGAAAAAATGCAAAGTTGGGATTGGTTGTGATACTCTCGTCGGAAAAAGAACCATTGTCTATAATCCCGAAAATAGGATCTGTCCTTCTGTCCGCACCTACCAATATATATCCGTTGTTATTGGAGAAATTGACTGCATATAGTAGGGTGTCCATGCCATTTTCTATACCAGCGCTTCTCGTTGCTGCTTTGTTGACTTTTACAACTTCTACATTTTCTATCGAGATACCAGCGCTTCTGGTTGATGCGGCGGGTGTCTTTTGGAATGTCTTCATAAAGTTTAAAGCGATGTCCTTAGCTTCGTCGATACTCACTTTATAGGGATTATTCTCTATAGGAGTATCATTAATCTCAATGTTCTCGAGTTCATAACTTTGACAAGAAAACAAAAAGAATAGAATAAATAGATTAATTAATGTTTGCTTTTTCATACTTTGATTTTTATTTTAGGAGGTTGTTTTGCTTTTGTTCTATTTTTCTGTTAAGCATGATTTGTATCATGCTTAGGGAGTTTCTTTGATATATTGGTTTATAATCATTATCTATTCGATTTGAAACTCTCCTACAAAGGCTATACTTTCTTCTATGTAGAATAACTCGTATGAACCAGCTTTAAAGCCATCTAAATCTATTTTATAGATTTCTAGCTTATCAGGAATCACCACGTCTTGGAATACAATGTTTCCATTTTTGTCTTTAACTTGGAAGGTGGCTGGCTCGTTCGATTTTTCAAAAAACTGTACTTCGATGTTATTTTCCTCTATAGTAGCTTCTATAGGTAAAAAAAATACTGACTTCTGGCGGTCATCCCACTTCTTAAAATAGATTGAAGTTTTGTGGTCTGTTGAATAATTATTGGCTTCCATTGTCATGAATGAAATGCCAATTAATAATAGTGTAATGCTTAACTTTCTCATATTTCTAAACGTTTTCTGTAAATTTACGAAAAATGGAGAGCTACATTTAGTAAAATGATTGTTTTGACGTAGACAGATGATGATTGATAATCAGTTAGTTATGGCTTTTGCGTGTACAGCCAAAGTGATAGGAACTAAATATTCATATAAACATGAAAGTTAGCCCATGTTTTTCATCAAGTATTCATATAAAGTGGAGTTGCTTGGTAGTGTTATATTCAGTTTTTCTTTAAGCCTGTTATGCTTTCTCCTTACAGATCCAGTGGCAATATTTAATAATTTTGCTTCTGCATTAGTGTCGAATCCATATAGGTAGAAACAACAATATTGAAAATCTTCGTCTGATAAAGTCGGGCATAAGCTAAATAAATAATTGTAGAGGTTTGGATAGATACTTGTAATTTCGTTGACGATGAGTTTCCATTGGTCTTTGCTAATCAAGGGTGCTGTAATTCTAGGCATATTTTTATTAGTAAGAGAAACTAGCTCTTTATATAAAGGAGAATCGACTAATATCTTGTTCTGTAATTTCCTGTAATTAGTGAATAGGTGATTTATTTCTTTTTGCATTTTATCATAATTTTCGTCTTTTTCTTTGAATGTGTTTAATAAACTTCGTTTCTTTTCAAGTTCAATGTCACAGTCTCTTTTTTCCTCTATCAGCTTTTTGTCTTTAGCATCATCTATTACATTTTTTATTGTGTTGTAATCCATACATAACGCCCTTGCAATCTGTGTCATATTTTCCCCCTGTCTGTAATGCTCTATTATGTAATCCGAATGACTCTTTGTTTTCTCATAGAAATCACTGTGCCTTGAGCCACTTCTTTTTTCTCTTCTTGGAATCTTTCTCTTTGCAATTTCACTATACAGTCTTCTGTTGCTGATTCCTGTTTTTTCTAAAATTTTATGAATGACCGTCAGAAACCAGGAAGGAACTCCTGCCAGGCAACGGACATCTTCTTTGATCGTCGTCTCACATATCTTCTCGATTTTCTCCTCCCAATTACTCATCAGCATGATAGATGAATCGGGGGTTTTCATCATATTGGCCCAAAAAGGGGTATTAGAAATCATAATGGCCGACAAATCACCGTACTGGCAATGGCTATTACTTTTAGAAACCTCGCTACTCCCCCCCAAAGCCAGAGTCTTTCCACCTGTCTCTTATACACATCTCCGAGCCC
>ENA-OYXK01001229-OYXK01001229.1-human-gut-metagenome-genome-assembly--contig:-NODE-1229-length-11875-cov-4.199662_pt1 | contig 11875 bp, 9 predicted proteins | sample MGYA00244215_ERZ653417 | MGnify/ENA primary metagenome ERZ653417 (study PRJEB26926, sample SAMN06164905) | human gut metagenome | biome: ENVO:00009003; feature: ENVO:2100002; material: ENVO:00002003... | reverse complement strand
CGAGATCATGCCTAGTCTCGTGGGCTCGGAGATGTGTATAAGAGACAGTTCATGTGCTATCCGCAAAGGAGGTAGAGTTTATGATAGCAGGACACCTGCAAATAAAAAACGACAATTACTACATGGTTCTGAATTACACGGACGCCAACGGCAAACGCAGGCAGCCGTGGATTCCCACAGGACTTCCCGCAAAGGGAAACAAGCGCCGCGCCGAGAAGCTGCTGCTGGACACCCGCAAGAGCTTTGTCCCGCCGGTTGTGAGCAAGGAGAACGAGGACATCTCCTCTGATATGCTGTTTGCCGACTACATGGAGCTGTGGCTGGAGATTATCCGCAGCTCGGTGGAAAAGACCACCTTTTCCTCTTACACGCAGATGGTAAAGGGAAAGATCGCACCGTATTTCCGAAACACCGGACTGACGCTGGACGGAATCCAAGCCAAGCACATTCAGAGCTTTTATCTGCATGAGCTGAAAACCGTGTCGCCCGGTACGGTGATCCACTATCACGCCAATATCCACAAGGCGCTGAAATACGCCGTCAAAATGGACCTGATTCCCTTCAACCCCGCCGACAAGGTGGAGCGCCCCAAGAAGCAGCGGTACATTGCGGACTATTACCGGCAGGAGGAGCTGGAGAGGCTGCTGGAAGCGTCCAAGGATCATCCGTACTCCCTGCTGATTCAGATGACCGCCTTTTACGGCCTGCGCCGCAGCGAGGCACTGGGGCTGAAATGGGACGCCATCGACTTTGAGCGGGACACCATCACCATTAAGCACATCGTAACCAACGCAAAGATAGACGGCAAAAGTGAAATCGTCTGCGCAGACCGCGCCAAGACGAAATCCAGCCTGCGCTCCCTGCCGCTGGTCAGCAATATCCGGGAAAAGCTGCTGGCGCTGAGGGAGCAGCAAAAGGAAAATCGGCGGGTATGCGGAAATTGCTACAGCAAAAAGTATGACGGTTATGTTTTTGTGGATGCCATGGGCAATATCTTCAACCCCAGAAGCGTTACCGCCAATTTCAGCAAGCTGCTGGAGCAGAACGGTCTGCGGCACATTCGCTTTCACGACCTTAGACACAGCTGTGCCTCACTGCTTTTGGCGAACGATGTGCCTCTGAAGCAAATCCAGGAGTGGCTGGGTCACAGCGATATTGGCACGACGGCGAATATTTACAGCCATTTGGATTACAAGTCCAAGATCACCTCGGCAAATGTGATGGACAATATCCTGACCCTGCCGGACACAAGGCAAACCGGCTGGCACACCTGAGCTCTTGCCGAAAATCATGTACGCCGATGTGACCTTGAGAGAAAAGAAAAGCCCAGTCATATGGGCAAAAGCCTTGATATGACTGGGTTTTTGGCGGAGAGTTAGGGATTCGAACCCTAGGTTCCTTTTGGGAACACGACATTTCGAGTGTCGCACCTTCGACCTCTCGGACAACTCTCCGTATACCTCAAGTGTAATCCCTGCTCCGGAAGAATGCAAGAAAAACACGCAAGAACGATATGAAATTGTGAAATCCGAACCCGCGCAAAGCCCTGTGCGGCGGACATTTTCAGCGGACGAAACGGCCGGAGCTTCCAAAAATTTCGAGTCTTTTATGCAACTGTGACGGGGGTGTCCGTTTTGGGGTCGCTTCTGTAAGCCCCGTACCCGCCGAAAGCCGCTTGAAATCAGGCGTTTTCGCTCAGAAAGCCTTGCGGGACAGGCTTTTTTGAAAGTGGGTTCAAATCGGCATTTTTCCCGATTTTGGAGAGAAATGCGGGAAGATAGGAGAGAAAAACCGGGAGACGGCCATACACCGCAGGATAGAGCTTCCAACCGACGAAAATTTATTTTTGAGGTGTTACAAATGGATGTATTCCCCGTTAACTGGGACAGCGTTCCCGAGGTAATGAACAAGGAGCAATTCTTCCGCATCTGCCATATCAGCAAGTCCACGGCGCTGCACCTGCTCAAAAGCGGCAAGGTGCCCTGCGAGTGCTCCGGAAAAAAGACACGGTGCTATAAAATTCGCAAAGAGGATGTGAAAGCCTATCTGGAGGAGCGGGCGATTTTTCCAGAACTCTATTCTGCGCCGAAGGGATGGTACGGCACCCACTATGTGGCGAGGCTCTCCAAGGAGCTGCCGGAGGACACTCTACGGCAGATGCACGGCTACTATGAAAAGCTGCTGCGCAAATACCCGGATGTGGTCACGGTAAAGGATGTGGTGACCCTGACCGGCTATACCCTGACCACCGTCCACAACTGGTGCAGCCGTGGGTCACTGAAAGCCTTTCAAAAGGGACTGAAGTTCTGTATTCCGAAAATTTTTCTTGTGGATTTCTTCTGCTCCCTGACCTTCCGCTCTATTACCCGTAAAAGCCTCTGGCATATCCAGACGCTGAACGAGTTCAGCAGGAAGATGAAGAAATAATGTGCGATTCAGAAATTCGCACACTCGCACCTGCCTTTCGGTTTTGGTAGACTGTAACCGAAAGGCAGGTGCATTTTGCATTGCAGACCTGCCGGGGAAATTTTGAATGGGAGGATCACATATGAAATCGCTATTTGAGCAGCTGGGCGGCACTTACACAAGGCAGGGCGACTATTGCCTACCCAATATTTGCTTACCGCCCGAAGAGGAACGCCCCATCGGCATTTACGGCCAGCGGCGGCGAGCCTATCTGAAGGAGCATCACCGGGTACTGTATTATAACCTGCTGACCACCGGGACGCTGGACGGGCACCTCGCAGACATCGAGGAGCAGGCGCAGGGACTCTTTCTTCGGTTGGTAGAACAATACGCAGACTCCGAGGGCGTGACGGAGAGGTTGAAGGCCAGCGAACCGCAGTCGTGGGTGCGGAAGATGAACGGCATCCGAAACCGAGCGAACGAGATCGTGATGCAGGAAATTGTATATGGGTAACGAGCAAGCGGGGGTCGATGACCTCCGCTTGTTTTGTGTGCAGAAAAGAACAATGCTGTTTTGAAACGGCATTGTTCCGAACTTTGTTGACATTGTTCTTTTATTCGGGTATAATGTACTTGTGATTTTATGCGTGGAGGTATCCCCTATGGCTGAAATGATCTCGGTAAGAGAGGCGGCAGTGCGCTGGAATATAACGGAGCGGAGAGTTGCGACGCTCTGCAAGAATGGGAGAATCGCCGGTGCGAAAAAGCAGGGCAATCGTTGGCAGATCCCCGCTGATACGCAGAAGCCGGCGGATCAGCGGCTCAAGACGGGCGCTTTTCGCAAGACGGAGCGCGCGCCGAAGCTGCCCCTGCCCATCGGCGTGTCCAACTACTGTCTTGCCTCGTCGGAATACTATTATATCGACAAGACGATGATGATCAAGGATTTCATCGACGAGCGTCCGATGGTGACGCTGTTCACCCGCCCCCGGCGCTTTGGCAAGACGCTGAATATGGATATGCTGCGCACTTATTTTGAAAAGAGCGACAAGGATACCTCCGTCTATTTCCGGGACAAGAAGATCTGGGCCTGCGGCCAGAAGTACCGGGATTATCAGGGCAAGTACCCTGTGATCTTCCTAACCTTCAAGGATGTGAAGTTTGATACTTGGGAGGAGACCTTTGCGGCCATCCGGGATATTTTCGCAAAGGAGACCCGGCGGCACAAGGAACTGCTGGCCAGCGATAAGTGCGACGAGTACAGCAAAAAGACCTATGAAAAGCTGGCAGACGGCAAGGTCAGCGAGGTAGAGCTGGCTTCTGCACTGCTGGATCTCTCCGCTATGCTGCACAAGCACTATGCCGTTGCGCCCATTATCATCATCGATGAGTACGATACCCCCATCCAGCAGGGCTATCAGAAGGACTATTACGACAAGGTCATCCGGTTTATGCGGAACATGTTTTCCGGCGGGTTCAAGGATAATCAGCACCTGTCCTTCGGCTTCCTCACCGGCATTCTGCGGGTGGCAAAGGAGAGCATCTTCAGCGGGATGAACAACCTGTCCATCAACTCCGTGCTGGACAACAAATACAGCGCCTACTTCGGCTTCACCGCCGACGAGGTGATGGAGATGGCGGAATATTACGGCGCTGCCGATAAGTATGACGAGATTTGCCAGTGGTACGACGGCTACCGCTTCGGCAAGACGGAAATTTTCAACCCGTGGTCGGTGGTCAACTACTTCAGCAACGAGTGTGAGCCGAGGCCCTTCTGGGTCTCCACCGGCAGCAACGATATTATCGGGGAAGTGCTTGCCCAGGCGGACGAGGAGATTTATAACCGTCTGACCTCCCTGGTCAACGGCGAGACCTTCACCACCTTCATCGACACCGGCGTGATCTATCCGCAGATCAAGAGCAATCCCTCCACCATTTACAGTTTCCTGCTGGTGACCGGCTATCTGAAGGCACTGAAAACCACGCCCTCCTTCAGCGGCGATTTTATGTGCGAGGTCTCCCTGCCCAACCGGGAGATTTCTCTGGTGTATAACAAGGAGATCTTGCAGCGGCTGGAGAATCTGATCCCGCCGTCCACGGCGATTTCCGTTCAGGAGGCCATCTTCTCCGGCGATAACGCACGGCTGAAAGCGCAGATACAGACGCTGCTGACCCAGTCGGTCAGCTCCTTCGATACCGCCGGGGAGAACTTCTACCACGGCTTTATGCTGGGCTTGTGCGCCCTGCTGGGAGGTGCTTTCGTGACCTCCAACCGGGAATCCGGCGACGGGCGCTATGACATTCAGCTGAAGCCCACGAAAAAGGAACTTCCGGGCATCCTGATCGAGCTGAAAGCGGAGAAAAATTGCAGCGACGAAAAGCTGAAAAAGCTGTCCGAGATGGCCTTGCAGCAGATCAACGATAAGAAATACGAGACCGAGCTGACGACAGCCGGGGTCAGGACGATTTATAAATACGGCGTGGCCTTCAGCGGTAAAAAGGTCGAAGTGGCAGTAGGGTGAGGAGAGAAAGCAATGGTTAACGAAAAAAGCAGCGCCGTGGGCGTAAATATACAGGAAAAGGCCACGATGATCTGGAATGTGGCGGATGTGCTTCGTGGGCCGTTCAAGCCCCACGAATATGGCCTTGTGATCCTGCCGATGACGGTGGTCAAGCGGTTTCATGACTGCCTGCTGCCCACCCACGATGCGGTGATCGAGCAATATGAAAAAGTCAAGAAGCTGGCGGTTATTGACGGCTTTCTGACCCGTGCCTCCGGCTATCAGTTCTATAACACCAGCCGTTTCACTTTTGAGAGTCTGCTGGCCGACCCGGACAACATCGAAGCGAATTTCCGGGACTATCTGGCCGGGTTCTCCGGCAATGTGCAGGATGTGCTGGCCAAGTTCGATTTTGACAACATCATCCGCCGTATGGTGGAGTGCAACAGCCTGTATCTGGTCATCAAGGAGTTCAACTCCCCCAAGGGCTACCTCGGCCCGGATAAGATCAGCGCCGTGGACTGCGGCTATATCTTTGAGGATCTCGTCAAGCGCTTTTCCGAGTCCTTTGGCGAGGAGGCCGGAGCGCACTTCACCAGCCGGGACATCATCTATCTGATGACCGACCTGCTGCTGTGCGACGCCAAGCTGGATGACGGCAATGTGACCGTGTACGACATGACGATGGGCACCTCGCAGATGCTTTCCTGTATGGAGGAGCGCATCCACGAGCTGAACAGCGATGTGGAGGTGACCTGCTTCGGGCAGGAGTTTAACCCCTCCACCTTCGCCATTGCAAAGGCGGATATGATGATCCGGGGCGGCGACCCCAATAATATGCGGTTCGGTGACACGCTCTCCGACGATCAGTTCCCGGGTTTCACCTTCCGGTACTGCATTTCCAATCCGCCCTTCGGCATCGACTGGAAGCGGGAAAAGAAGGCCGTGGAGGACGAAGCCGCCAAGGGCGAGCTGGGGCGATTTGCGCCCGGTCTGCCGAAAATCAGCGACGGACAGCAGCTTTTTGTGCTCAACGGCCTGTCCAAGCTGGCACCGGGCGGCAAAATGGCGATCATTCAGAACGGCTCGCCGCTGTTTGCCGGCGATGCCGGGAGCGGCCCCAGCAACATCCGCCAGTATATCTTGGAAAACGATTGGCTGGACGCCATTGTCCAGCTTTCCACCGATCAGTTTATGAACACCGGCATTTCCACCTATATTTGGGTGCTGTGCAAGGACAAGCCCGCCTACCGCTGCGGCAAGGTGCAGCTCATTGACGCGTCCCACTGCTATGAACAGCGCCGCAAAGCCATCGGCACCAAGCGCAACGACATCAGTGACCACTGCCGGGAGCTGATCGTGCAGGCCTACGGCGAATACCGGAACAACGCCGTGTATGGGGACAAGTCCGGCGTGTATTGCGAGAGCAAGATTTTCGGCAGTGAGGAGTTCGGCTACAACAAAATCGTAGTGGAGCGTCCGCAGCGGGACGAAAACGGCGAGATCGTGATGAAACGGGGCAAGCCGGTGGCGGACACCGCCCTGCGGGACACCGAAAATGTGCCGCTGGTGCAGGACATTGACGCCTATTTTGCACGGGAAGTCCTGCCTTACGCCCCGGATGCGTGGATCGACAAGAGCAAGACCAAGGTGGGCTATGAAATTCCGATGACCCGCTATTTCTACGAGTATCAGCCGCCGGAGCCGGCGGACGACATTGTGGAGCGGATTCAAAAGCTGGAGCGTGAGATTGCCGACAGCCTGAACGAGCTGTTCCATAAGGAGGGGTAAAGATGGAAAATGAGAATATTGTAAAAGAAGCCGCATTGTCTGTCGCAAAAGAAACAGCTAAAGATGTCTATGCGGACACAGTACAACCAACAGCAAAGAATGTGGGTGGATTTTTCGGGACATTGTCCGGCTTTTTCAATCATGTGGTCATGTACCCTCTGAAAAAACTCAACATTAAATATGAGCAAAAGGCAATCGCATTTGAAAAAGAAATGGAGAAAAAATATGATAGCATTCCAGAAGAAGATAGGGTTGAACCACAATTACATATCGTTGGACCTACAATGGAGTCACTTAAATACAACATAATGGACGATGACCTAGCAGAACTGTTCTCAAACTTACTTGTGAGCGATATGGATATAAGAACACAAAATTTGTGTACACCTGCATTTGTAAAAGTCGTTGAGCAGTTGTCACCGACAGATGCTAGGGTTTTCAAAGCAGTTTTCAATGAATGTGCTAAAGCAGAAACAATCCCTATTTGCAAAATGGATTTGTGCAAAATTGATGATGAGAAGCGCCAAATAAGAAAAGAATATCTGCCGCTGTATTTGGTGGGCATAGAAGTTGATAAGCTAAACCCGAATGATGTATCGAAATCACTTCAAAACTTAGAGAGGTTAGGCCTGCTGACTATTGATTTCCTAAAGTGGAGAAGTGACGATGAAGTTTATAATAAGCTGATCGATAATAGCTTTATTGAATCTCTAAAAGTATGGGCAAATCAAGCAACTGGGGATTATTTTGTGGCAAAAGTAGAGGATAAAGGACTGTTAGAACTCAATGATTTCGCAAGAGATTTCGCAAGGGTGTGTCTAAGGTGATGTTATGCGTGAAATGAAAGACAGCGGGATTGCTTGGATTGGAGCAATGCCACGGGCGTGGAAAATGAACACTATTGCTCAGATTTCCCTGCAAGTGAAATGCAAAAATACTGGGTTGCAGGAGAAAAATTTGCTTTCACTAAGCTATGGTAAAGTGAAGCGAAAGAGCATTGACACGGTTGAGGGTCTGTTGCCGGAAAGCTTTGATGGATATAACATTATTGAAAAAGACGACATCGTTTTAAGGCTCACCGATCTCCAAAACGACCATACAAGTTTAAGGGTAGGCCTTGCAGAAGAACGAGGTATTATTACTTCAGCGTATTTGACAATAAGAAATCGCAGCAATTTCTGCCCTAAATACTTGTACTACTATTTACACTCTTTTGATATTGCAAAAGGCTTTTATGGTATGGGTGCAGGCGTAAGGCAGGGACTAAATTGGGACGGTGTCAAATGGTTAAAGATTCTTGCCCCCTCAGTACCGGAGCAGGAGCGTATTGCGGCATTTTTGGATGCAGAGTGTGCCGAGATCGACGCGGTATTGGAAAAGACCCGTGCGTCCATTGAAGAATACAAAAAGCTGAAACAGGCGGTCATTACGCAGGCAGTCACCAAGGGCATCCGTGGCGACAGGCCGATGAAGAACAGCGGCATTGAATGGATTGGGGAAATTCCGGCGGAGTGGGATGTGATTCGCAATGCATTCCTGTATAAAGAAAAAAGCCGATTGCCAGAAGAAAACGCAGTTTCCCTTTCCCTGTCTCAAGTGGATGGTCTGATAGCCACAGACGATATGAAAGAGCGTTCTTTGAAAACATCGACATATGATGGATGGAAACAGGTTCGCACAAACGACCTCGTGCTAAATAGATTCAAAGGGCATTTGGGAGTGTTGTTTGCAGCTAACATAGAGGGAATGGTATCGTTCCATTATGGTGTTTACGAACCACTACGACAGTTTGATTCGAAGTTTTTTGAATATTTATATCATTCGGATGCTTACAAAGCAATTCTTGGTCTTAAATCCAACGGAATGACCATAGGGCTTCAGAATTTATCAAATCAAAATTTCTATTCGGTATATAGTCTATATCCTCCCGAAGAGGAACAACAGGAGATTATACAGTATCTTGATGATAAGTGTAGTGGCATAGACGCTCTCATTGTTCAAAAGCAGGAACATTTTACTGAAATCGAAAACTACAAGAAATCTCTGATTTATGAGTATGTGACGGGCAAGAAGGAGGTCAAAACAAGTGTGTTGGCTGACTGATGTGATAATCCCGATTATATGCGCACTCATTGGCGGCGGTCTAACAATGTGGGGCGTGCAACGGACATTGAAAGCCCAGAGAATCGAAAGTGACCATATCCGAATTCAGGAGGCAAAGCCCTATTTATTTATGGAGCATCCTATGCAGGCACCTGCGTGGGACAGCGTTCCGCATGTGGTATTAAAATCGGCAGAGGGCGACAGCGGCGATTATGGGCTCCAGTGTTATGTTAAAAGCAGTGACAACGGCATCGCGGTTGTCAAGAAAGTGACTACAGACAATCATACATACATCCCAATATGGGGCAATATTGTCGATAAAAACTGCGTCACAGGTTTGAGCATCTTCTTGTCAAGCAAAAATGAAACAATGCACGGTTGGAAATTGTTCGTTGAGGACATTTATGGGAATGAGTATTGCTATCTGATGATATTGGATAGAGATATGCTGAACATTGGAGCATGCGTGGAATCCGAGAATTCACGAAAAGGTAAAGTGAGGAAATTCAAATGATCACCACCGAAAAGCGTTTTGAAGCGGATATAGAATCCTTTTTTCTCTCCCCGGCGGGCGGATATACCAAGGGCGCAGACACCTATGACGCCAAACAGGGGCTATATGTGAACACCCTGATCGACTTCGTTCAGCGTACCCAGCCCAAGGAGTGGGCGCGTTTTGAAAACGCCAATCAGGTGGACCCGGTGCGGAAGTTCTGCACAGCGTTCAACACCGCCTGCGAGACGGAGGGACTGCTCTCTGTCCTGCGCCACGGTTTTAGGCACCGTGGACTGCGTTTTCGGGTGTGCTATTTTAAGCCGGAGTCTGCCCTGAATCAGGCGGCGGCTGCCCAGTGGGCGGCAAACACCATCGAGTGCTACCGTCAGTGGTACTTCTCTGCCGATACAAAAAAGAGCGTGGATATGGTGCTGGTGCTCAACGGCATCCCGGTGTTCGCCTTTGAATTAAAAAACCAGTACACCGGACAAACGGTGGACGACGCCAAGCGGCAGTGGATGTATGACCGCGACCCGCGGGAGCTTTGCTTCCAGTTCAACAAGCGCATTCTGGCCTATTTCTGCGTAGATCACACCGAGGTGTGGATGACCACAAAGCTCGCCGGGAAGAACACCTATTTCCTGCCCTTTAACCAGGGCTCCAACGGAGCCGGAAACGACGGCGGCAAGGGCAATCCGGCAAACCCAAACGGCTACCCGACGGCGTATCTGTGGGAGAATGTCTTCCAGAAGGACAGTATGATGAACATTGTCCAGAAGTTTATGAGCCTGAAGGACGGCAAAACGCTGATTTTTCCGCGCTATCATCAGCTGGATGTGGTGCGCAAGCTGCTGGCCGATGTCCGACAGAACGGAGCCGGGCATAATTACCTGATCCAGCACAGCGCCGGAAGCGGCAAGTCCAATTCCATTGCGTGGACGGCTTACCGGCTGGCATCGCTGTTCAATGAGGAAAACAAGCCGGTGTTCTCCAGCGTGGTCGTCGTTACCGACCGCACCGTGCTGGATGCGCAGCTGCAAGAGACCATTTCCGGCTTTGACCACACCCTCGGCGCCATTGAGACCATCGGGGAAGATAAGACCTCCAAGGACCTGCGGGACGCCATCAACGGCGGCGTGCGCATTATCGTCACTACCTTGCAAAAGTTCCCGGTCATCTATCAGGAGGTGGACAAGGTGGCAGGGCGGAACTTTGCGATTATCGTAGACGAGGCCCATTCCTCCCAAACCGGCAGCTCGGCTCTGAAACTGAAAGCCGCCCTTGCGGATACCGAGGATGCTCTGCGGGAATACGCTGAGATCGAGGGCAAGGCCGAAGAAGAACTGGACCCGGACGACCGCCTGATGCGGGAAATGACCGTTCAGGGGCGGCATAAGAACCTGTCCTTCTTTGCCTTTACCGCAACGCCCAAGGACAAGACTCTGGAATTGTTCGGCACGGAATATGAGGACGGCAGCTTTCATCCGTTCCATATTTACAGTATGCGGCAGGCCATTGAGGAAGGCTTTATTCTGGATGTGCTCCAGAACTATATGACCTATGACACCTGCTTCAAAATCGTCAAAACCTCGGAAGATAATCCGGATGTGCCCGCCAGCCGTGCAGCTAAGGTGATCCGCAAATATCAGGAGCTGCATCCGTATAACATCTCCCAAAAGGCGCAGATCATCGTGGAGACCTTCCGGGAAACCACCCGAAACAAGATCGGCGGCAGGGGTAAAATGATGGTCATCACCTCGTCCCGCCTTGCGGCAGTGCGCTACTACCACGAGGTTAAGCGCTACATAGCGGAGCAGAAGTACAACGATGTGCAGGTGCTGGTGGCCTTTTCGGGTGCTGTACAGGACGGTGATACAGAATACACCGAGCCGAAACTGAATGTTCGTGCGGATGGAACGCACATCGCCGAAACGCAGACCAAGGCGGAGTTCCACGATCATTTCAATGTGCTGATCGTTGCCGAGAAGTACCAGACCGGGTTTGACGAGCCGCTGCTGCACACGATGATCGTGGACAAGAAGCTGAAGGGCGTCAAAGCGGTGCAGACGCTGTCCAGATTGAATCGCACCTGCACCGGCAAGGTGGACACTTTCGTTCTCGATTTTGCCAACAAGAATGAGGACATTTTGGAGGCGTTTCAGCCGTTCTATCAAGAAACCTCGCTTTCGCAGGAGGTCAACGCTGACCTGATCTATCAGACGCAGAAGGAGCTGCGGGGATTTGCGGTCTATAACGATGCAGATATTGAGGCTTTTGCCAAGGAGTATTTCAGCACAGGCCGGCAGGATGCCCGGGCGATGGGGCGAATGACCAGTGTGTTGAAGCCGGTGGCAGACCGTTATAATCAAAAAACGCCCAACGAGCGGTATCAGTTCCGCCGTCAGGTGCGCAATCTCATTAAGTGGTACGGCTATATTTCCCAGATTCTGCGGATGTTCGATAAGGAGCTGCACAAGGAATATGTATTCTGTTGTTATCTGATCAATTTGCTGCCTGCGGAAACCACGGATATGGTGGACCTGTCTCTTATACACATCTGACGCTGCCGACGACTTAA
>ENA-OYXK01001226-OYXK01001226.1-human-gut-metagenome-genome-assembly--contig:-NODE-1226-length-11881-cov-19.320058_pt1 | contig 11881 bp, 7 predicted proteins | sample MGYA00244215_ERZ653417 | MGnify/ENA primary metagenome ERZ653417 (study PRJEB26926, sample SAMN06164905) | human gut metagenome | biome: ENVO:00009003; feature: ENVO:2100002; material: ENVO:00002003... | reverse complement strand
GGGATCAGCAGATCTGATTGCAGGTAATAATCTATCGCTTTTTTATAGGAACCGATTTTCTGATAAATGAAACCTGCTTTCTGCCATAATTCAGCATTTTTACGATTGTATAATTCAATTGATTTATCATAGAGAATCCCGGCTTCTGTCAGGTCGTCGTGTGTGAATAGGTAATCTGCCAGCTTGTTGATATAATCTTTGTGCAACAAGGCTTGAGACAATGTTTCTTTATTCCATAAGTCTAGAGTGTCCTCAAAAATGTCATGTATTTCATGTCTTCTTGACCATAATTTGAAGAAACGGTAGAGGTCATGAATATATTGCCGGCTCACGAATTCAGCGCGAGCTTTTGATTGTGACATTTCTTTTAAACGTTCTTTCAGTTCTTCAGAAGCCTCATGTTGTTCGTTCAATTGTTGCTGCATGAGATTTCTTTGGCTTTCCGGCATTTGTAACATGGTAAAACAAAAAGAGTATTTGTCGGAATTGCAGAATACATCCGAGTTCATCAAAATGTTGAGCAGAGAGATTTTTTGTTCGTCATTTCCGAGAGATAATTTGGCGATATCCTGATATTGGGGGTCAAAAGGATAGAACCAGTGAGAAATTTTGCGGAAAAACGGGAATTGTTTCAGCTGTGAAAAGGTACTCATATACACATCCGCCCCGGACATTTGCAGTTCACCTAATTCGCGCAATTTATCGGTAATGCCTGAACGGTCAATCCATTCTTCCCATTCCGGATTATGATCTTCGGCATCTTCATCCAGTCCTTCCAAATTAAGTTTGGGATTTTTCATCATTTCGGGAATGATTTCTTCACGCATTTTCTTGTCTATCTTTCGGGTTTCACGGGAAGATTGCAATAATTGAATCTGGATATGATGCAGGTTTTTGATGAACTCGGTATTTTCATTCAGTTCATTTATGCGCGACACGGCTTCAGGGTATTGAAGGATACGCTTTTCATAATAGTAGCATGTTAGTGCGATCCCTGCAATAGCCCGCTGATTCAGCATGGTATCCTGATGGGTATAGGCGTTCAATAGAAACATGAACTTGCGGATGTCGAATATTTGCAGCAGGCTCATGGTGACGGCGCTGACCATTATGGAAAGGTCGTTGACTTGGATCAATAGTGAGTTGAACAAAATTTGCGCTTCAGCATATTCCGATTCACTCCACCGGGTGGATACCCATATTTTTTCAAATAATTCGTCTACGGCTGTTTCGTGACGTTTTCTCATGGCATCCATTTCTTCATTTCTTTTGGCCTCGGTGGTATATATCAATGGGGCTGTAGCCATATCTTCTGTATATGCCTCCAATTGCATTTGTAATTCGGCATAGCTGTGGGGAGGGCTTTGGACAAAAGTGCGCATTGTGTCATAATAGGCTCCATAATTTTGTGTTGCCTGTACGGCTATATGGATACGGTCGGTCAGTTCGTATGCCGTGCGCAACATTTTATGGTATATTTCTACCTTATTGGGATCTTTCATCCCTTTTGAAGTATATTGCAGCATCAGGTCGTATGACGTTTGCAGGGCTTCTAGCTCATTCTTTAATTGCCAGTCGGAAGTATGGGTGGCATATCCTGTCATTTGGGATAATGCTTCTTTTAACCGATATTGGTCTAATAGTTTTATGATTTCTTCGCGCATATTTTAAAGTTCTATTTGTATGTCTTTTATAAACAAATGCGGGCAGACTTCGGTTCTTGGCTTATTTCAGCCAGGTTGCCCGTTTCCATATATATTCCATCGGACCGTGAGAGTGGTGATTCATCCACCAGCGGCAGAAAGAGAATTGCAAGATGAAGAAAACTATTCCTGCCAGGCAGCTGGCTGTGATACCAAACTGATTGTGCAATGCAAATCCCCAGTTGTAGTATAACATGGAACCTACTATACTTTGAGTAATATAATTGGTAAGGCTCATCTTTCCGTATGGCGTTATTTTCATTAATCCGTCGTGTAAGTTTGTCTTGTAAAAAGCGAAGACGACACCAGATACCAGAATCAGCATAAATGCAAAATTGGAAAGCGAGGTGATGATTAGTGAAAGAGGGGTCAGAATGGATTTATTTGTGATAAAGTCCGGTAGCATATTGCCCAACCCATATAAAGGGAAAAATGCGACGAGTGAGCTTGCAAGTACCTTGTTCCATACCTTCAAGTGCTCTTTCAAAAAAAGTCCCTTGCGCCCTATCAGCATACCGAGCAGGAAGAGGGCGGCTGTTTGGAATACCCGTCCGTGATCCCAGGCCCAGGCAAGGCTTGCCAACTGTCCTTCCCATAAATTGACACGGATGGTTTCCAGAAAATTACCATTGCTTTGCACTGCAAAAGTTGCATTCCAGAAGCTGCGGGTGGGGATGGCCGGAGTAACAAATTCCGGATCGAGACAGGCACGTATTACATAATAAAGCGGCAATGGCTGGATTAATAGCAGACATGCCAATGCAAATATCCATTTGTCTTTCAGCCGGCAAGTCAGTGGCAGGATGAAACCTACTAAAGAATAAAGGACCAGCACTTCCGCTGTGAAAAAACTGGCATTGATATTACCTATCAGGAAAAGAAGAATTAACCGCCAACAAAAACGTAGACGGAAATCATTGCCCCGTAGGCGTTGGTTGTCATCTTGAATAAAAAAGCTAAAACCGAAAAGTAAAGCGAATATGGCGTATGCTTTTCCGCCGAACATGAAGAATAACCCGCTCCAAATGGCTTTGTCCGAGAAGTTCAGCCACGCACTTTGTCCGGCTGTATCGGGAAATGAGTAGAAATTAAAATGTTCGATAGAGTGCAGGATGATGATTCCCATCACTGCCAGTCCGCGTAGCACATCAGCTACATCTACACGTGCGTGTCCTTTCAATTTTGTGTTTATTGCTTTTGTTTCCATGGGGTTATATATTAGCGTACAAAAATAGGAAAATCTTGAATAGTTGGCAAAAAAAGGAGGAAGTAATCAGATATTTCTTTAATTTTGTCCCCATCTTAAAAAAAGATATGGATATTTCGGAATTGCAACGTATTTATGCTGGTCATCCTAACACTAAGGGACTGGCTGCGTTATTGGAAGATTCCTCAGTGAGGACTATTTTCCTGGGAGGATTACATGCTTCTGCGGCAGCTTTATTTGTTTCCTCCTTTCTTAGAGAGAATAAACAGACATTTGTATTTGTACTGGGTGACTTGGAGGAAGCGGGTTACTTTTATCATGACCTGACACAGGTGAACGGTGATGAGCATATTTTGTTCTTTCCATCCTCGTATCGTCGGGCTGTTAAATATGGGCAGAAAGATGCAGCCAATGAGATCCTGCGTACGGAAGTGTTGAGCCGTTTACAGAAAGGCGATCCGCTATGTGTGGTGACTTATCCCGAAGCGTTGGCGGAGAAAGTGGTATCACAAGAGGTACTGATGGACAAGACGTTAAAACTTGGTGTGGGTGAGCATGTGGACACAGAGTTTATCACGGAAGTGCTGTCCGGTTACGGATTCGAGCATGTAGATTATGTTTATGAACCGGGGCAATATGCTGTACGCGGTAGTATTATTGACGTCTTCTCTTTTGCTTCCGAGTATCCTTACCGTATTGACTTTTTTGGTGACGAGGTAGACAGCATCCGTACTTTTGAGGTGGAAAACCAGCTTTCGAAAGAGAAGAAACAGAGCATTGCCATCGTGCCCGAGCTGACGAATGCCGCCGACAAGAGCGGGGTGTCTTTCTTTGAATTCATTCCTCGGGAAACAGTTCTGGCAATGAAAGATTTTCTTTGGGTACGTGAAAGAATACAGGTAGTACGGGAGGAGGTACTCTCTCCTCAGGCGCTTGCCGCATACGAGGGAGAGAAGACGGAACTGATGAATTTGGAACTGAAGCTGATAGACGGGGCGGAATTTACAGTACGGGCTTTGGAATTCAAACGGATTGAATTTGGTAACAAACCTACAGGAACTCCACAGGCTACGTTGGCTTTCGATACGACAGTCCAGCCTATTTTTCATAAGAATTTTGATTTGGTAAGCACTTCATTCACTGATTATCAGAAACGAGGTTACACCTTATATATATGTACCGATAGTGAGAAGCAGGCAAAGCGTCTGAAAGATATCTTTGAGGAGCGTGGTGATCATATCACGTTCATTCCGGTCAACAAGACTTTACATGAGGGCTTTACAGATAATGTATTGAAAAGCTGCTTTTTTACAGACCATCAGATTTTTGACCGTTTCCATAAATACAATCTTCGTAGCGACAAGGCGCGTAGCGGTAAGGTGGCGTTGACCTTAAAAGAGTTGAGCCAGTTTGAGCCGGGTGACTTTGTGGTACATATAGATCATGGTGTAGGTCGTTTTGGCGGTTTGGTACGCATTCCGAATGGAAATACCACTCAGGAAGTGATTAAACTTACTTATCAGAATGAGGATGTGGTATTTGTTTCCATTCATTCCCTGCATAAAATATCCAAGTATAAAGGGAAGGAGGGAGAAACTCCCCGCCTGAACAAATTGGGAACCGGTGCGTGGGAAAAAATGAAAGAGCGTACCAAGAGTAAAATCAAAGATATAGCTCGTGATCTGATCAAACTGTATTCGCAACGTAAACAGGAAAAAGGATTTTCGTATAGTCCCGACAGTTTTATGCAACATGAATTAGAGGCAAGCTTTATCTATGAGGATACCCCCGATCAGTTGAAGGCGACCCAAGATGCCAAAGCCGATATGGAGAGCGATCGCCCTATGGACCGTTTAGTGTGTGGTGATGTGGGATTCGGAAAGACCGAAGTAGCGATTCGTGCCGCTTTCAAAGCTGTGACAGATAACAAACAGGTGGCTGTGCTGGTTCCCACTACGGTTTTAGCTTATCAGCACTTTCAGACTTTTAGCGAACGGTTGAAAGATTTTCCATGTAAGGTGGATTATTTGAGCCGTGCCCGCAGTACGAAAGATGTTTCCAGAATAGTGAAAGAACTGGCAAATGGAAAAATAAATATTTTGATCGGTACACATAAAATCATCGGTAAAAGCGTTAAGTTCAAAGATTTAGGATTGCTGATCATTGATGAGGAACAGAAGTTCGGAGTAAGTGTGAAAGAGAAGTTGCGTCAGATGAAAGTGAATGTGGATACACTTACTATGACCGCTACCCCCATCCCCCGTACTTTGCAGTTCTCGTTAATGGGCGCCCGTGATCTTTCTGTTATTCAGACTCCGCCTCCCAACCGTTATCCCATTCAGACAGAGGTGCATACCTTTAATGAAGATATCATAACGGAAGCGATCAATTTTGAAATGAGCCGTAACGGACAGGTATTCTTTGTCAATAACCGCATACAGAATCTGGTAGAATTGGAAGCCATGATCAAGCGGAATATACCCGATTGCCGTGTCTGCATAGGTCATGGACAGATGGAGCCCGAAAAGCTGGAAAAGATTATTTTCGACTTTGTGAACTATGATTATGATGTGCTGCTGGCAACCACCATTATCGAGAGTGGCATTGACATACCGAATGCCAATACGATTATCATCAACCAGGCGCAGAATTTTGGCTTGAGTGATTTGCACCAGATGCGTGGACGTGTGGGAAGAAGCAATAAAAAAGCATTCTGTTATTTGTTGGCGCCTCCGTTGACTTCACTGACTCCTGAGGCAAAGCGTCGTCTTCAAGCCATTGAAAATTTCAGTGATCTGGGCAGCGGTATTCATATAGCCATGCAGGATTTGGATATCCGTGGAGCAGGAAATATGCTGGGGGCGGAGCAGAGTGGTTTCATTGCCGATTTGGGCTATGAAACTTATCAGAAGATATTGGCTGAAGCGGTGAAGGAATTGAAAGAGGATGAGTTTGCCGATCTTTACGCAGAGGAGTTGCAGGCAGCGGGAGAAGAGAAAATCAGTGGCGAGAACTTTGTGGATGAATGTCAGGTGGAAAGTGATTTGGAATTGCTTTTCCCTAATGAGTATATCCCCAGCAGCAGCGAACGTATGTTGCTTTATCGTGAACTGGACGGATTGGAATTGGATAAGGACCTGCTCGCTTTCAAGGCACGGTTGGAGGACCGTTTCGGAAAGGTTCCTCCCGAAGGGCTGGAACTTCTGCGTATCGTACCTTTGCGCAGATTGGCTAAACGGTTGGGGGTGGAAAAAGTATTCTTGAAAGCCGGACGAATGACTTTGTTCTTTATCAGTAATCAGGAAAGTCCTTATTATCAAAGTGCGGCTTTTGGCAAGGTGATTGATTACATGAGCAAGAATCCGCGTTACTGCAATTTGCGTGAGCAGAACGGCAAGCGTAGTATGGTAGTCAAGAATGTGGAAACGGTAGAGACTGCGGTAGGTATTCTGCAGGAGATGGTGAGTTTGTGATAAAAGATCTCTGTATTGGCGGATTTCTTTCGTAGAAGAGATGAACCAACCGATGGCTCGGCAGAAACCGGCATTGCCGTAGAGTAAGCAGGATATGTTAACGTAAAATTGAATATTAACTAAATAAACAGCTGATTTTTAATTAATTGTTTAACGGAATTGAATTTGGGGTGTTTTATATTAAAAAATAATATAAGACGTTCCTTTTTCTTTTAACTTATCTATATTTTAACTATCTTACTTCCAGTTTAAAAGCGGACACTGAGATTTTTACTCACATATTGTCTAATTAAAAAACACTTGTTATGGAAGTGAAAAAAACACGAAGAGCCGACCTTGAAAAGGGCAAGTCCCGTTGGCTGTTCATGGGTCTCATTGTGACGCTGTCGTTTATGTTTGTTTCGTTCGAATGGACTGAACGTAATGTAACTTACGCGATCAGTGATTTAGTCAGTGACCCGGATTTCTTTGAAGAATTAGTTCCTGTAACCTATAATCAGGATAAACCTCTGCCGCCTCCGCCGGCTGCCGTCAACCCGGAAGAGCTCAATATAGTGGATAATAACTCGACGGAAACAGAAACCGATATTGCAGCTTCAGACCCTACGGATGCTCCGGTAATTATACCGACCCCTATTGAAGTACCCGAAGAAGTAGTGGATGAAAATGTGGAATTTGTGGTGGTGGAAGAGATGCCGGTATTTCGTAACGGTAATGCTGATTTGATGAGGTATCTGAGTGAAAACATCAAATATCCTACCGTCAGTGCCGAGCAGGGAGTTCAAGGAAGGGTAGTGGTGCAGTTCGTTGTGGGTGTTCATGGAGAGATCCTGAATCCGGTAGTGGTGAAGAGTGTGGATCCGTATCTGGACAAGGAAGCAATCCGCGTGATCAGTTCCATGCCAAAATGGAAGCCCGGCAAGCAAAGAGGAAAAGCAGTGAGGGTGAAATACACTGTTCCTGTAGTCTTCAGACTGCAAAATTAAGATTTAATTAGTATGGATGGAGGAAGCGTAATCTCAGAAGAGGACGCTTCCTCTTTTTTTATGAGGAATAAATAGGGAATATTTATGAAAACATGTAAGAAAAAGGGGCGTGAAAGGAAATAGTTAGTAATAAAATGCTTGCTATCTTATTATATTTGTTACCTTTGTGGGTCTTATAATATGAAAAACAATGAAAATAACAATTCTACAGAGAAATATAGAATGGGCCAATCCACAGGCCAATATAGCAAGGGCGGACGAAGCGATAAGCTGTCTGCCGGATGCTGATCTGTTTGTTTTACCCGAAATGTTTTCCACCGGTTTTTGTACGCAACCCGAAGGAATTGCGGAGAGCGCCAACAGTGAAACCCTGCACTGGATGAAGCGTAAGGCAGCCGAGCGGAATTGTGCTATTGCAGGCAGTGTGGCGGTATGTGAGAATGGAAATTATTATAATCGTTTTTACTTTGTCCATCCGGATGGAGCCGTGCAGCATTATGATAAGAAGCATTTGTTTACCTTTGGGGGCGAACACAAGCGTTTCACCGCCGGTACGGAGCGTGTGGTGGTGAACTTCCGTGGGGTACGTATCCTGTTGGAAGTATGTTATGACCTTCGCTTCCCTGTTTGGGCACGTAACCTGGGTGATTATGACATGATACTTTATGTGGCAAGCTGGCCTACCCCCCGTGTGGATGCCTGGAGCGCGCTGCTTCGTGTGCGGGCTATTGAAAATCAGTGTTATGTAGCCGGAGTGAACCGCATGGGAGTTGATCCTGCCTGTGAATATTCGGGTGGCAGCGCTATCATCGATCCCTACGGAAAGACGATAGCCGAATGTCCGTGGAGCAGGGAAAGCGCGGTATCGGCTGATATAGATATGGAGGCATTGCAGACTTTCCGGAAGAAATTCCCGGTATTGGATGATGCAGACCCCTTTACATTGATATGAAACAATTAACAAAATAATAGATAATGGCTGAAAAGAAATTATTGTTGGGCGATGAGGCAATTGCCCTCGGAGCGATACATGCCGGCATATCAGGTGTATATGCCTATCCGGGTACACCGTCCACTGAAATCACGGAGTTTATCCAGAATAATCCTTTAGCAAAGGAAAGAAAACTGCACAGCACTTGGTGTACCAATGAAAAAACGGCCATGGAGGCTGCGCTGGGTATGTCATACGCGGGAAAGCGTGCTTTGGTATGTATGAAACATGTAGGTATGAATGTGGCTGCCGATGCGTTTGTCAATTCTGCCATAACCGGCGTGAACGGTGGGCTGGTGGTGCTGGCTGCCGATGATCCTTCCATGCATTCGTCACAGAACGAACAGGATTCACGCTTTTATGGAAAATTTGCTATGATTCCCATGCTGGAACCGTCTTCCCAACAAGAAGCATACGATATGATGGATTACGCATATACACTATCGGAAAAACTGAAGTTGCCGGTGCTGATGCGTGTGGTTACCCGTCTGGCACATTCGCGTGCCGGTGTGGAAGTAGCCGATATCCGTGAGGAAAATCAGTTGAATCCTGACCATGAACGTGCCCACTGGGTATTGCTGCCGGGTAATGCGCGTAAACAATATCTGGATTTGGTGAAAAAGCAGGAAAAACTGGAAGAAGCTTCCTCCAAATCTCCTTATAATTATCTGGAAGGGTTGAATCCCGAATATGATTATGAGTTCGGAGTGATAGCTTGCGGTATCGGTTATAATTATGTGAAAGAGGCAGATACGGATGGTTGCCATATTCCGGTATTGAAAGTTTCGCAGTATCCGTTGCCGGCTGACGAAATCAGGACGATGGCAGACCGTTGCGGATATGTTTTGGTAGTGGAAGATGGCCAGCCGTTTGTGGAAGAGCAGGTAAAAGCGATTCTTTCCTCAGACTATGAGATCAAGGGACGCCTGACCGAAACTTTGCCACGTACCGGTGAACTGACTCCGGATAATGTGGGCGAGGCAATCGGATGGGGAATCAAACGTCCGTTTGGTAAACCTCAGGTGGTGATGCCGCGTCCGCCTGCATTGTGTCAGGGATGTGGTCATCGGGATGTGTATGATGCATTGAACAAGGTGGCTGCGGAATATCCGGATGCACGCATTTTCGGTGATATCGGTTGCTATACATTAGGTGCGTTGCCCCCGTTCCGTGCTATTGACAGTTGTGTGGATATGGGTGCTTCCATAACCATGGCCAAAGGTGCTTCCGATGCGGGAGTATTTCCGGCCATTGCGGTTATCGGTGACTCTACATTCACTCATTCCGGTATGACCGGTCTGCTGGATGCGGTCAATGACCATGCCAATATCACTGTGGTGATTTCGGATAACCTGACTACTGCCATGACCGGTGGACAGGACTCTGCCGGTACGAACAAATTCGAGGCGATCTGCCTGGGATTAGGGGTAGAACCCGAACATGTGCGTGTGGTGGTTCCATTACCAAAGAATATGGAAGAAATCACCCGTACCATTCGTGAGGAAATAGAATATAAAGGGGTGTCTGTCATTATTCCGCGCAGAGAATGTATCCAGACATTGAATCGTAAACTAAGACAGAAAAAAGCAGATAAGGCATGAGAAAAGATATCATACTTTCGGGCGTAGGAGGACAGGGTATCCTGACTATCGCTACTATTATAGGAGAAGCTGCTACGGCAGAAGGCATCAATTTGAAGCAGGCTGAGGTACACGGTATGAGCCAGCGCGGAGGAGATGTACAGTCCAATCTGCGTCTATCCGACGAAACGATTTATTCGGATCTGATCGCTCAGGGTGAGGCGGATCTGATTATTTCCATGGAACCGATGGAGGCGTTGCGTTATCTGCCTTACTTGCAGGAAGAAGGTTGGGTGATTACGTCTGCTAATCCTTTCAAGAACATTCCCGACTATCCTGAAGAAGTGGATCTGATGAGAACTTTGGAAAGTCTTCCGCATGTGGTGAAGTTGGAAATAGAGGATATGGCAAAAGAAAACAGTATGCCTAAATGCGCGAATGTGATTCTGCTGGGCATGGCTGCGAAGTATATTGAGATCGTATCACCGGAACAGTTGCGTGAAAGCATAGGGCGTGTGTTTGCCACAAAAGGTGAGAAGATTGTTGAAATGAATCAGAAGGCTTTTGATATAGGCTTGAATGCGGTAAAGAACTGGTAATGCCATGAAGATATTTAGTGAAGAATTAGTGGAGAAAGCGGTGAAGGAACTGCACATCGCCAATCTTGCACAGGCTACTATCGGTGATGTGCTGCTGGTAGCCCAGTATCTGGAAAAGGAAACGGGGATTCCTTTTATCCGTATGGATCAGGGATCTCCCGGCCTTGCAGCCAATCAGATAGGGATTGAAGCGGAGAAAGCCGCTTTAGACAGGGGAGTCGGATCGCAATATCCGGCTGCCGCAGGAGTGCCCGAGTTGAAAAAGGAGGCTTCCCGTTTTGTAAAAGCTTTCTTGAATCTGGATATCTCTCCGCGCGCTTGTGTGCCTACCACCGGGTCGGTGGCGGGTTCATTCGGCTCGTTCATAGCCTGTACGCAGCGTATTCCGGGGAAAGACAAGGTATTGTTCATTGATCCCGGATTTCCTATTCAGAAATCCCAGCTTCGCATTATCGGCGTGGAGTGGGAAGAATTTGATATCTATCATTATCGTGGACAGGCCTTGCGTGAGAAATTGGAAAGTTTCCTGAGTAAAGGCGATATAGCAACGATTATCTATTCTAATCCGAATAATCCGGCATGGATTTGTCTGGAAGAGGAGGAGTTGCAGATAATCGGCGAACTGGCAACCCAATACGATGTGATTGTCATGGAAGACCTCGCTTATTTCTGCATGGATTTCCGTCGGGATATGGGACATCCTTTCGAACCGCCCTATCCGCCTACTGTGGCAAGATATACGGATAATTATATCCTGATGCTTTCTTCTTCCAAGATATTCAGTTATGCCGGACAGCGTATGGCATTGACATGTATCAGCGACAAACTGTTCGACCGCCAGTTCCCTGCATTAGCAGAACGGTATAAAGATGCAGGGGTATTCGGTCCTACACTGATTGCTTCCATCCTTTATATGATTACTTCGGGATGTACGGCTTCCACTCAGTATGCATACGCTGAGATGCTCCGTCTGTCTACCGAAGGTAAAATCAATTTTGTGGAAGATACCCGCGAATATGCCCGTCGTGCGGAACGCATGAAGAAAATATTTACCGACAATGGTTTCCACATCGTATATGACTATGATGCTACCCAGGTGGTGGGAGATGGTTTCTTCTTTACCATAGGTTACGGAAATATGACAGGGGGTGAATTGCTCCGGGAGTTATTGTATTATGGGGTAAGCAGCATCTCGCTTTCTACTACCGGTAGCGAGCAGGAAGGTGTCCGCGCCTGTACTTCCAGAATGCGTGAGGAACTTTATCCGGTGATGGAAGAACGCATGAGAGCTTTTCATGAAGATCATTGAAAATAATGTGCTAATAGGATAATGTGCCGATTG
>ENA-OYXK01001223-OYXK01001223.1-human-gut-metagenome-genome-assembly--contig:-NODE-1223-length-11887-cov-5.445571_pt1 | contig 11887 bp, 9 predicted proteins | sample MGYA00244215_ERZ653417 | MGnify/ENA primary metagenome ERZ653417 (study PRJEB26926, sample SAMN06164905) | human gut metagenome | biome: ENVO:00009003; feature: ENVO:2100002; material: ENVO:00002003... | reverse complement strand
ACACCTATTAAGTCGTCGGCAGCGTCAGATGTGTATAAGAGACAGATATTGCGCAGGCGGTGGCTCAAAGGGAGGTGTTCCCCTGCTTTTACGGCTCGGCACTTAAGCTTGACAGAGTGGATACGCTGATTCAGGGACTTTCGCGGTTTATGTGTGAAAGAAATTACCCTGACGATTTTTCTGCCCGCGTATACAAGATAGGCAGGGATGACAGAGGCAGCAGGCTGACATTTTTAAAGGTTACCGGAGGCTGTATTAGAGTCAGGGACAAAATAGAGTACAAAGCGCATGGCGGTGACGAGGCGAAAGGCCTTCTGATTGAGAAAATCGATCAGATAAGAAAGTATTCCGGCGAAAAATATGAGATAGCTGATGTGGTAGAGGCTGGGGAGATAGTTGCTGTCACAGGTCTTAGCTCGACATTTCCGGGGCAGGGGCTCGGGGGTGAGCAGCAGTCCAATATGCCAATCCTTGAACCGGTACTAAACTATAGGATGATTCTGCCGGATGATGTAAATCCGGCGGCATTTATGGAAAAGCTAAAGCAGCTTGAGGAGGAAGACCCACAGCTTTACATAGTGTGGGTGGAGGAGTTTAAGGAAATCCATGTGCAGCTCATGGGACAGGTGCAGATGGAGGTGCTTGTGCGTCTCATAAAGGACAGGTTTGGTGTTGTTGTCACGTTCGGACCGGGCAGCATTGTATATAAGGAAACGATAGCAAGGGCTGTCGAGGGAGTAGGACATTTCGAGCCGTTGCGCCACTATGCAGAGGTGCATCTGCTTTTGTCGCCGGCGGAGCGTGGCAGCGGAATCACAGTCACATCCACCTGCAGTGAGGACGTGCTCGACAAAAACTGGCAGCGCCTCATAGCCACACACGTTGAGGAAAAGGAGCACAGGGGTGTGCTCACAGGCTCAGCGCTTACCGATGTGAAGGTCACTATTCTTACAGGAAGAGCACATGTAAAGCACACGGAGGGAGGCGATTTCCGCCAGGCTACATACAGAGCAATCCGCCAGGGACTTAAATCCACAGAGAGTGTGCTGCTTGAGCCATACTACAGCTTTATCCTACAGGTGCCGATGGAGTATGTCGGCCGTGCAATGACAGATCTGGAGCAGAGATTTGCAAGAGCCGAGAGCCCGCAGTTTGCCACAACCGCTGCGAGGGAGATGGCAACAATTACAGGAAAGGCACCGGTTGCGACAATGCAGGATTATGTGAGTCTGGTGCATGCGTATACAAAGGGGCTCGGGCACCTGACACTGGAGCTGTGGGGTTATGATGAGTGTCACAATCCTGCGGAGGTGATTGCGCAGATGCACTATGACAGCGAGGAGGATTTCCGCAATCCGACAGGCTCGGTATTTTGTGCGCACGGCTCAGGCTACGTAGTGCCGTGGGATGAGGTCCCGGAGCATATGCACCTGCCGTATGTCTACCACGGAGATGAGTCTGAGGAGGCACTTGCAGCGAGTGCCCGCACGCAGAATGCATTTTCAGCGGAGGATGCGCAGGCGCTTGCAGGAAACCGCCGCAGGATGAGCTTTGAGAAAGCTGTTTCAGGTATGTCATCAGTGGAGCTTGATGCGCAGCTTGCAGATGTTTATGCCAGGGAGTTTGGCATGGGCAAAAACGATATCGCAGAGGATCAGAGGCGCAAATGGTCAGGTAAAAAGAAAAATGAGTATGAAGGCCTAAGTGGTAAACCGCGCACCGTAAAGCATGATAAGCACGGCAATCCGATTTATCCGAAGAAATCCCCGGGGGAAGAGTACCTGATAGTTGACGGATATAATATAATATTTGCATGGGAGGATTTAAAGGAGCTTTCACGCATAAACATTGATTCGGCGAGAGATGCGCTGAAGGATGTTTTATCGGATTACCAGGGCTATAAGGGCTGTCATCTGCTGCTGGTGTTTGATGCGTACAAGGTGAAGGGCAATGCCGGAAAGAGAGAGACCTTCCACAACATAGAGGTTGTGTATACAAAGCAGGACGAGACAGCCGATGCATTTATCGAAAAGACTGTGTTTGGCATACGTGACAGGTACAAGGTAACAGTGGCAACCTCTGACGGACTGGAGCAGCAGACGGTCATGAGCCTAGGGGCATTGCGAATGTCAGCCCGCGAGCTTAAGGAGCATATTGAGATGACGAAGCGTGCCGGGATGGAGGCATTCATATCAGGATAAACGGTCACGAATGGTAACAATATGTGTATAAAGAGATGGTTATAAAGACATTTGTATGTCATAAGCAGAGATAAGGAGACAAGAAAATGGTAGTAAACGAAAGCATGTACCAGCTCGGAAGCGTGCGCTCAGCAATCAGGGAGCTTTTCGAGTATGGTAAAAAAAGAGCAGCAATTGTAGGTAAGGAAAATGTATATGATTTCTCAATAGGAAACCCGAGCATACCGGCTCCGCAGATAGTAAACGACACAATAAAGGAGCTTGTGACAGATTATGATTCTGTTGCGCTGCACGGCTACACCTCAGCACAGGGAGACGTGGAAACGAGAGCGGCAATAGCTGAATTTTTGAACAACACACACGGCACACATTTTAATGCGGACAACCTTTACATGACAATGGGAGCAGCTGCATCGCTGTCAATCTGCTTTCGTGCGTTGACAAGTGACGCATATGATGAGTTTATTACCATAGCGCCATATTTCCCGGAGTACAAGGTATTTGTGAATGCAGCAGGAGCAAGGCTTGTAGAGGTGCCTGCAGACACAGAGCATTTTCAGATAGATTTTGAGGCTCTTGAGGAGAGAATCAATGCGCACACCAGAGGTGTCATAATCAATTCACCAAACAACCCATCCGGCACAGTCTATTCTGAGGAGACCATCAAAAAGCTCTCAGACCTCCTTGAGAAAAAGTCTAAGGAGATAGGAAGACCGATATTCATTATCGCAGATGAGCCGTACAGGGAGATAGTCTACGACGGAATCAAGGTACCGTTTGTGACCAAATATTACGACAACACACTGGTATGCTACTCATACAGCAAGTCACTTTCACTGCCGGGAGAGAGAATAGGATACGTCCTAGTGCCTGATGAGGTGTACGATAAGGCAGAGCTGTATGCAGCAGTCTGTGGTGCTGGAAGAGCACTCGGTTACGTGTGTGCACCAAGCCTGTTCCAGAAGATGATAGTAAAATGCCAGGGGGCAACCGGTGATATCAATGCCTACAAAGAAAACAGAGACCTTCTGTACGAGGGACTCACAAGGATAGGCTATCACTGCTTCAAGCCGGACGGAGCATTTTATATGTTTGTAAAGGCACTCGAGGATGACAGCAATGCATTCTGCGAGAAGGCAAAGGAGGAGGATGTGCTCATAGTAGCAGCAGACGGCTTCGGCTGTCCGGGCTGGGTGAGAATATCATACTGTGTGGATAGGAAAATGATAAAGCGCTCCATGCCTGCATTTGAAAAGATATACAAAAAATATAATAAATAATAGTTGATTATAACGAATAAAAAATGCACAAATCCCGAAAATTATCTAAAACTGTACAGCTTTCGGCATTTTTAATGTATACTTTTTACAAAATCTGTGGAAAAGGGCTCTGTGTGACCGTTGTGTGACCAAAGAGGTGTATAATCTTATTCAAGAGGAAAACGTATAAATAAAATATGAGGATAAGAACGCGTGCTTTGAGATAAGGAGCCGGAATATAATAGATTATCACAGAGCATACATAGGGACGAAAATGGAATTAAAGCCAGAAGCATTTAAAGGGATAATGTTAAAGGTAAAGAGATCGGAAAAAATTTTAAAAAAGTACTTGCATTATTCGTTTGACCATGATATTATAATACACGGTTCGTTGGTCAAGCGGTTAAGACGCCGCCCTCTCACGGCGGAAACACGGGTTCGATTCCCGTACGGACTGCTAAGTATTTAAAGCCGGTACATTCATGGAAGCATGATGTACCGGCTTTTTCGTTGTATATATTCATATGAAGCAGAGCTATTTATGAGCAGCAGCAGCTACTGCATGCTTTTATTATAAAAGTATGGTATAACATGAAAATTTCTCAATAAGGAAGTCTGCCCTTGCAATATACCCTACCGGGGTATATAATGCTCTTAAAGACAGATACCCATAAGGGGTATGGTTAGACACATACAACAAATGTGGAATGAAGAAAGAAGGGAGGTACCCATGACAGAAAAAGAAACCAAATGCTGTTGCTGCAACCGCAAAAAAGAGCGGTCAGAGAAGGAATATAAGGATCTCATCAACAGACTTAGCCGTATAGAGGGGCAGATCCGTGGGATCAAGCGTATGCTGGATGAGGATTGCTACTGCCCTGACATCATTACACAGGTGGCGGCCGCAAATGCTGCGCTCAACAGCTTCAATAAAGTCCTTTTGGCCAATCATATAAAGACGTGTGTGGCAGATGACATAAGAGCCGGCAAGGATGAGACAATAGATGAGCTTTTGAACACACTGCAGAAGCTTATGAAGTAGTATTATAAGAAGGCAGGTATAAAAATGAGTACAATAATCACAATATTAATAATAGCAATAATTGCCGCTCTGGTGATTGTGGGCTTAAAGGAGACAATAAAGCATTCAAAGGGCGAGGGCGCCTGCTGTGGCGGTGGAGCCATGAAGGAGGACGAGGAAGCCACAGTACAGCTTACAGGCGAGATAGTCACGAGAGCAGATGTGCACATAGACGGAATGCACTGCATGAACTGCAAGAACTCAGTCACACGCTCGCTTCAGAAGATGAGCGGAGTATCGGCAGATGTGGATTTAAAGCATGGCGTGGCACATGTTGAGGCAACCAGAGAGCTAAGCGATGAGGAAATCACATTTGCCATCGAAAGACTGGATTTCAAGGTGATAGGAATTGAGAGATTTTAGAAAAGGCTTCTGAATAGTTAGATTCGAATAGTAGAAAGAAGGAAATACAGACAGTATGAAGCAATATACAGTTACAGGAATGAGCTGTGCGGCATGCTCTGCCAGAGTGGAAAAGGCGGTCTCTAAGGTTGATGGTGTGACGAGCTGCTCTGTCAGCCTTTTGACCAACTCGATGGGAGTCGAGGGGAGCGCGACAGATGCGCAGATAGTGGAGGCGGTAGAGCAGGCGGGCTATGGAGCGAGTCCCAAAGGCACAGCAACAGAATCAGATAATGACAAAGCAAATAATAGCTTAGAGCAGCTAAAGGCAGCGCAGGATGCGCTTGTAGACAGGGAGACACCGAAGCTGCGCAACAGGCTTATAGCATCGCTCATATTCTTAGTTGTTCTCATGTATTTTTCCATGGGACATATGATGTGGGGCTGGCCGTTGCCTGAGTTTTTCAATGGAAACCATGTGGCTATGGGGCTTTTGCAGCTTCTGCTTACAGTGGCGGTAATGGTCATAAACCAGAAGTTTTTTATCAGTGGCTTTAAGGGCTTGATTCACGGCGCTCCCAACATGGATACGCTTGTTGCGCTTGGCTCTGCGGCATCGTTTGGATACAGCGTGTATGCACTTTTTGCCATGACAGCTGCGCAGGTGAATGGAGATATGGGTGCGGTCATGTCATATATGCATGAGTTTTATTTTGAATCCGCAGCCATGATTTTGGCACTGATTACTGTCGGAAAAATGCTTGAAGCGCACTCAAAGGGCAAAACAACAGACGCTTTAAAGAGCCTGATGCAGCTTGCCCCAAAGACAGCAACCGTTGTAAGGGATGGCGTGGAGCAGGAAATTTCTGTGGATGTAGTGAAAAAGGGCGATATTTTCGTGGTCAGACCGGGGGAAAATATCCCTGTGGACGGTGAAATAATAGATGGAACAACCGCTGTCAACGAATCGGCACTCACAGGAGAGAGCATCCCTGTGGATAAGCAGCCGAAAGATGCAGTAAGCGCTGCCACAGTGAACCAGTCAGGCTTTATAAAATGCCGCGCAACGAGAGTAGGCGAAGACACCACACTCTCACAGATTATACAGATGGTTTCTGATGCCGCAGCGACAAAGGCACCTATTGCAAAAATCGCTGACAGGGTATCGGGAGTATTTGTGCCGGCGGTTATTACAATTGCAATCATTACAATAATAGCATGGCTTATAGCCGGTGAGACAGTGGGCTTTGCGCTTGCCAGAGGCATTTCGGTGCTCGTGATAAGCTGTCCGTGTGCACTTGGACTGGCAACTCCTGTTGCGATAATGGTAGGAAATGGAAAGGGCGCAAAGAGCGGTATACTCTTCAAGACAGCGGCAAGCCTTGAGGCAACAGGCCGCACACAGATTGTGGCTCTTGATAAGACAGGCACCATAACAAGCGGTGAGCCGAAGGTGACGGATATCGTGCCGGATGAGACATTTTTTGAGGAAACCGGCAATCATGCCGGAGCGCTTCTTGCAATAGCCGCATCAGTCGAGGCCAAGAGCGAGCATCCGCTTGCAAAAGCCATTATGGAGCGCGCTAAAACGGATGAAATCGCCGTTGCAGAGGTGACGGATTTTAGCGCTGTTGTAGGAAATGGTCTGACTGCAATACTTGCAGGCAAAATGATAAAAGCAGGAAATCTTGCTTTTGTCAGCAAATTTGTAAAAGTGTCAGATGATATGCGCGCGAAAGCTGTCGAATTTTCAAAGGAAGGAAAAACTCCTCTGTTCTTTGCTGCAGATGACAGGCTTTGCGGTATCATAGCCGTTGCAGATACAATAAAGGAGGACAGTCCGGAAGCTGTCAGACAGCTTAAAAATATGGGTATCAGAGTTGTTATGCTCACCGGTGACAACGAGCAGACTGCCAATGCCATTGGAAAGCAGGCGGAAGTGGACGAAGTCATCGCAGGTGTGCTTCCGGATGGTAAGGAGGCTGTCATAAGGAAGCTAAAAAAACAGGGCAGGGTAGCCATGGTTGGTGACGGAATCAATGATGCACCGGCGCTCACACGGGCAGATATGGGAATTGCAATCGGCGCGGGAAGTGATGTGGCAATAGATGCAGCGGATGTTGTCCTGATGAAGAGCCGCCTGATAGATGTACCGGCAGCAGTGCGGTTAAGCCGTGCTACATTGACAAATATACACGAAAATCTGTTTTGGGCATTTTTCTATAATGTAATAGGTATTCCACTTGCGGCCGGTTTGTGGTATCCTTTATTAGGATGGAAGCTCAATCCGATGTTTGGAGCGGCGGCGATGAGCCTGTCGAGCTTCTGCGTTGTTACCAATGCCCTGCGGCTGAATCTGTGCAGGGTGTATGATCCTAAGCATGACAGAAAAGCAACACCAGATAGAAAAAACAAAACAGATAAACCAAATGAAAGTGAGGAAAAATCAATGACAAAGACAATGAATATCGAAGGAATGATGTGCGGCCACTGCGAGGCAAGAGTAAAGAAGGCACTCGAGGCGCTTGATGCAGTTAGTGAGGCTGTAGTAAGCCATGAGAGCGGAACTGCAGTAGTGACATTAAGCTCTGACATTTCCGATGAGAAATTAAAGGAGACTGTAGAGGCTGAGGACTACAAGGTTACATCAATTCAGTAATCAATCAGACAGTATAACAATATGAAGAAATATATAGCATTGGTATTGGCTGCAGTGCTGGTGCTTGGGATTTTTACAGGATGTGGTAACAAGGGCAACAAGGAGACAGAATCACAGACGGATGAGAAAGCCACTGAGTCGGTGAATTCTGCAGAAAATAATACTGAGGACAGTACGCAAAGCAGTACAGAAAATCAGAATGTGGCTGACACAGAGCAGCTCACCACAGAAAACGGACAGGAGAGCTCAGTTCTTGCCTGTCCGTCAGTAAACGGTAAGCTGCATGTGGAGGGCAGCAAGCTCGTTGATCAAAATAACAACGAGGTGCAGCTTCGCGGAGTCAGCACACACGGTCTTGCGTGGTATCCACAGTATGTGACCAATGATTGCTTTGCCACGCTGAAAAGCTTTGGCGCAAACGTAGTGAGGCTCGCCATGTACACCTACGAAAGCGGTGGCTACTGCACAGACGGTGACAGGCAGCAGCTTGAGACACTTGTGCAAAACGGCGTGCAGTACGCACTAAACAACGACATGTATGTCATCATAGACTGGCATGTGCTAAACGATGGCAATCCAAACCGCTACAGTGATGTGGCAAAGACTTTTTTTGCCAAAATGGCACAGCAGTATGCCTCATACAACAACGTGATTTACGAGATTTGTAATGAGCCGTGCAACGGTGCGACCTGGGGAGATGTGAAGTTTTACGCCAGCGAGGTCATTCCGTCAATCAGAAGCTACGACAAGGATGCAGTCATACTGATAGGCACACCTAACTGGAGCCAGGATGTGGATGAGGCAGTCAAGGACCCTGTCACAGGCTATGATAATATCATGTATACACTGCATTTCTATGCCGAAACCCACAAGGAGGACTTGCAAAACAAGCTAAAATCGGCGGCAGACGCCGGACTGCCGATATTTGTATCAGAGTTCGGCATCTGCAGCGCCGACGGAAACGGTCAGGTGGACATAGATTCCGCAAACAGCTGGATCAGCCTGCTCGACAGCTACGGCATCAGTTATGTGTGCTGGAATCTGTCCAATAAGGACGAAAAATCAGCGCTTCTAACACCTGCCTGCGATAAGACAAGCGGCTTTACCTATGAGGATCTAAGTGATGAGGGCAAGTGGCTGTACGGTGTGCTCACAAGTCATGTGACACAGTAAACATCCGGAACATGAAAGTATCCGGAGGTAATCGGCTGTATGACGAGCTGCCAAATTATGTGACACAGGTCTTGAATTGGCGAAAAGCCTCAGATGCGCGAAAAGCTGTGCACATGGCAATGCAGGGATAGAAGCATCCATGCACTCAGCCGGCATGCACATGAGGCAGATGCAGATACTTCTCTCTGGTGGCAAGTCCGCCGCGGATATGGCGCTCGGACTTGTTGATATCGAGAATGTGACGCGCTTTTGCGGCAAGCTCCGGGTCAATGCGAAGCAGCCTGTCAGCATCCGTGATATCCTTGTGCACAGTGGATTTGCTGATGCCAAACTGCTTTGCAGCCTGACGCACCGTGGCATTGTTTTCAACTATGTAGTTGGCGATTTCCACCGCCCTTGTCTCAATATATGATTTCAAAAAATACTCCTGCATATTCTGTTGTTACAGTTTATGCGGGAGTATTTTTAATATTACACACAGGTTGTAATTCTATTTACGTTTTTCGTAATAAAAAAAATAAGAAAACGGTTTTTTAATAGTAATAATAATATCAATTTTCCGTATTGCATTGGTGCAAAAGTTGCGCTGCCTGATCATATTAAGCTCATTAAATATATTAAGTGTATTAAGTATGTTAAGCGTATGCAGCAGTTATGAGCTCAATACATTTATCGTATCCAAGCACAGAGCTGTTTAGCACTAGGTCATAATTTTTTCTGTTGCCCCACTCCTTGTCGGTAAAGTAGCGGTAATTTACAGAGCGCTTCTTATCGACATCCTTTAGCAGCTTTTTGACCTCGTCATCGCTCTTATGGTAGAGCTTTTTTATTCTTGCAGCCTTCTCAGGCTTATTTCCCTCTATAAAAACATTCAGCACATCATCCCTGTCAGAAAGAATGTAGTCTGCGCAACGTCCCACAATAACGCATGGCTCTTTTTGCGCAATATCCTTGATGAGCTTCTGCTGGATATTGAAAATCTGGTCGGAAAGAGAAACTCCTGTGATGTCGCGCCCCACAAATGCATATGAAAAAATACTTCCGGCAGGTGCATATTCGCCCTGGTTTGCGACAATCTGCTCAGAGATACCGAGCTCCTTTGCCACATGCTCAATTATTTTTTTATCGTAAAACTCAATGCCGCATTTTTGAGCAATCTGCTCGCCGATAAAGCGACCGCCACTGCCAAACTCTCGGCTTATAGTGATTATTTTAAAACTCATGATGAAACCTCCCAGCCTATAAAAGTGTTTATAATTCATTATAACGTAATTGCACACAAAATCAAAACAGAAATTTAACAAAATCGCTTGCAGATAAGCACTCCGTAATCTATAATGACATAAGAATACATGTTGCTTTTACGTAATCAATGAGATGGCAGCAGATAACATATGTTATGTTTTTGTTATTGTTTACACCACAGTGTGGCAAACAGCAATTACGTGACGTTTCAAAGATTGTAAAACAGCAGCATAGCGAATAAACAATTAGGAGGAAAACATGGATCAGGAAAAGGTCATAGTCATAGACTTTGGTGGTCAGTACAATCAGCTTGTTGCGCGCCGTGTCCGCGAGTGCAACGTGTACTGTGAGATTTACTCATACAAAATAGACATTGAGAAAATCAAAGAAATGAATCCAAAGGGCATCATCCTTACAGGAGGTCCAAACAGCTGTTATGAAGAGGATTCTCCATCATACCAGAAAGAGCTGTTTGAGCTGGGAATACCGGTGCTTGGCATCTGCTACGGTGCACAGCTTATGATGCATAAATTAGGCGGAAAGGTAATCACACCGGAGGTTGGAGAGTATGGAAAGACAGAAATCACATATTCTGCAAACGGCGTGATGTTCAAGGATCTGCCATCAGAATCAGTATGCTGGATGAGTCATTTCGACAGAATTGCAGAGGCTGCACCGGGTTTTGAGGTAGTTGCGCACACTGCAGACTGTCCAATAGCCGCAACACAGAATGTTGAGAAGAAATTATATGCAGTACAGTTCCATCCGGAGGTACTTCACACCAAGAACGGAACACAGATGATTTACAATTTCGTCCGTGGCGTATGTGGATGTGCAGGCACATGGAAGATGGATTCATTCGTCAAAAACACAATCGACGAAATCAGAGAGCAGGTTGGTGACGGCAAAGTGCTCCTTGCACTTTCGGGTGGAGTAGACTCATCAGTACTCGCAGCACTCCTTGCCAAGGCAATCGGCAAGCAGCTCACCTGCGTATTCGTAGACCACGGACTTCTCCGTAAGAACGAGGGCGATGAGGTAGAGGGCGTATTCGGCAAAGGCGGTTCGTTCGACATCAACTTTGTCCGCGTCAACGCACAGGAGCGATACTACAGCAAGCTTGCAGGTGTCACAGAGCCTGAGCGCAAGCGTAAAATCATCGGTGAGGAATTTATCCGTGTATTCGAGGAAGAAGCTAAGAAAATCGGAAAGGTTGACTTCCTTGCACAGGGAACCATCTATCCGGACGTAGTGGAGAGTGGACTCGGCGGAGAATCCGCAGTCATCAAATCACACCACAACGTAGGAGGTCTCCCGGAGCATGTCGATTTCAAGGACATCGTGGAGCCACTCAGAAACCTCTTCAAGGACGAGGTCCGCAAGGTCGGACTGGAGCTCGGATTACCTGACTATCTCGTATTCCGTCAGCCATTCCCAGGCCCAGGCCTTGGAATCCGTATCATCGGCGAAGTCACAGCCGAAAAGGTACGCATTGTACAGGATGCAGACTGGATTTACAGAAGCGAAGTGGAAAAGGCAGCAAAAGAGTACAAAGAGGCCCACGGCGAGGAACCATCATGGATGCCAAACCAGTACTTTGCAGCCCTTACCAACATGCGTTCAGTAGGTGTCATGGGTGATGAGAGAACATATGATTATGCCGTTGCAGTCCGTGCAGTCCGCACCGTGGACTTCATGACAGCCGAAGCAGCCGAGATACCGTTTGAGGTACTTCAGACAGTGATGAGCAGAATTATAAATGAGGTAAAGGGAGTCAATAGAGTATTCTATGATTTGACCAGTAAGCCACCGGGAACTATTGAGTTTGAATAACGGATTAAAATGCCGAAAGCCTGTATTTATGCGGGCTTCCGGCATTTGTTTTATCAAATGGCTCTAGTTTGGCTCTATTTGTGGGGAGAGTAAT
>ENA-OYXK01001204-OYXK01001204.1-human-gut-metagenome-genome-assembly--contig:-NODE-1204-length-11978-cov-8.911012_pt1 | contig 11978 bp, 6 predicted proteins | sample MGYA00244215_ERZ653417 | MGnify/ENA primary metagenome ERZ653417 (study PRJEB26926, sample SAMN06164905) | human gut metagenome | biome: ENVO:00009003; feature: ENVO:2100002; material: ENVO:00002003... | reverse complement strand
TCTCGTGGGCTCGGAGATGTGTATAAGAGACAGGCATCAATCATATTCGCATCTTCCGGAGATACATATTTCTCAAAAAGTTCTTTCTGGGAATCCAGCATCGTCTGGTCAGCCGCCCAGAGAATATCGCCCTGGGGATTGTCCTTTTCAGACGCCACACGCTTTACGAGGGGTCCTGTCCCCGCCACAATAACATTAACCTTGATCCCCGTTTCTTTTTCAAAAGCGGGAATGACAAGATTGTTTAAGCTTTCGCTGCGCGCCGTGTAAACGGTGAGCACCTTTTCCTCTGCGGGAGCGGCCTTGGCGGTATCCTTTTTATCTCCGCCGCAGCCGGAAAATACGGAACAGAGCACAGCAGCACATGCCACCGCCAAAGCTGCTTTCTTCAATCTTTTCATGACAATCCTCCTTGCCTTTCATCGTAAGTAAACTTCCTATTTAAATAATACCATGTATATTGTACCATTATTCATTCCTGTGTCTACACCTTATAAGCACAATGTATAGCTTGCCTTAAACTGTATAGGAAATACTCATAGAGTGACCGACAGGCATAACGATGTGTGCGGAAACGGGTACGCAGAAAGCAGGAGAAACCGTCCGCCGATGTCGCATTTCCCATGTAAAAACGCCTCCCCGGTGAAGGAAGCGTTTTTGTCTATATGGCGCGGGTCTTTCCCAAATGTTTTAAATCTGTCCGATACTCTTAAGGATCACCTGGGCAATAATGGCGGAACCTATGTAGGTGCCGATGAAGACGACTACACTCACCAGAACGATGCGCCAGCTGCTCTTGGCGAAGACATCCAGGTCTTTGCAGATCGCAATGCCCGCATAAGCCAGGATCGGAGTGCAGAGCTGGAGGAACCCTACATTCTTAACGGACGCATTGATAAAATCGGAGCCGGGGAAGCCCGGATAGGTCAGGATACATCCGAGAGTGACCACATAGGCTACGCCGGGGATCTTTCCCGGAAGGACGCGGCCCATCCACATGCCGATGAAAGCGATGGCAATGAGGATACCCATGCCGGGAATCGCCTGCATAAGATCATTCTTGGTGCCTACGGTATTTGCCACAAGGGACATCACGCCTGTAATAATAAGAACTTGAAATATTTCTGCCAGTTTCATTTTGCCCCCTCCTCTTCTTTCACTTCTGCCACATCGCACTCTTCCCTCTTCGGCGGAGCTTTGCCGTACTTAATCCGGTAGCAGACTTTATAGAGCCATTCTGACATGGGGAGGGCGAGCCAGATGCTCATATAAATACCGTCCAGTCCCGAAAGCATATTACTTGCCGCGCCGAAAGCCGCCAGCTGGTCGGCCATCTGTGGATACATGGCGGAAAGAGAACCTACCGCAGCCGTCATCATGCTTGCCGACCCTACTCCTGCTGCCATGGCGAGCGCCAGAGGATGGAAAGGCAGGTAAGAAGCTGCCACACTGGCCATAAGGCCAAAGAAAATGGTACCGATGACAGTCCCGCAGATGTAGACGCCCATGACGCCCCGTCCTTCCGCTGCATCAAGACCGTATCTTTCGCCGATGAGAGCGACATTCGGTTCACGGGCCACAGAATGCGCCGCACCGATGGCTTCCCGCTTAAGACCGATCAGGACGGCCAACGGGATACCGATAAGGACAGTTCCCAGATTACCGAACTCCTGCAGAATCAAGGCGGGAGACGCGGCAAGGATTTTCGGCAGTGTCGGTCCGACAAGCGTGCCGTAGCGCGCCATGAGAAGCACAAGAGTGACGCCCAAAAGTCCGCTGGCAGCATGAATTTCCTTTTCTCCTGAAATCTTCGTGAACTTTGGCGCCGTCAAAACCCCCATAATCAGAGCGTACATCATGGGCAGAAGCACGATTTTCCCTATTCCTACGTTGATGACGATATTTCCGATCAGTTCGGCGATGACGATAATCACCAGAACGATCAGGTGCAGCTTAATGCTTTTCATAGCAGTCCCCTTTCCTTTTCTTACATACTCTTCTTAATTAACTCTGGAAATAGCTTTCCAGTTTCGCCAGGTACTCTTCCTTGGTAAGAATGGGTTTTTCTTTTTCCAATATTTCTTTTGCCATTGCCGCTTCGTCATAGAGCAGATCAATGATATTCATGGCAAAAACCTTTCCCGGAAGGATAGCCGCCGCATCGAAATCGGTGACGCAAAAATCCTTTGTATGAAGTCCGCCGTCCACGCCGCCGATAAACGGGTGGATACTCGGCATGAGATGAGAAATATCACCCATGTCAGTAGATGCCGTAAAATGTCCCGCATCTTCAATTTTCGTTTCCGGAAAGTATTCTTTGATATTTTCCACAAACAGGTCATTCAATCGGGGACTGCATGCCAGGGGAAACATCCCGGGCAGCGTTTCAATAACGGCCTTTGCTCCGACAGCCGCGCCGCCCGCTTTGAGCGCCTCGTCAACACGACGGTGCTGGCAGTCGATGGCTTCCATGGTTTTCGCGCGGACGTAGAGTTCCATGCGCACATCAGAGGGGACATTATTAACTAGGTCACCCCCCTTGGTAATGATGGGATGGACACGGACCATATCATCTTCTTTGAACGTTTCACGAAGGGCATTGATCCCCATAATCCCCAAACATGCCGCATTCAGCGCATTGATGCCTTCATGAGGGGCATTGGCCGCATGAGCGGTCTTTCCTATATACTGCACTGTTTTCCCTACAAAGCCGTTGCTTGATTTCCCGATGTACACTGCTTTTTCAGGAGCGTTTCCCTGAGAATGCATCATCATCGCCATGTCGATATCGTCAAAATGTCCTTCATAGACAAGTTCGCTCTTGCCGCCGAGAAAATGGATCTTCCCTTCTTTCACCAGACGCTTGCGGTAATCAATCTCCACATATTCTTCCGCCGGTACGGCAAAAAACACGGCGCTCCCCGCCAGATCCTTCATCACGTTCGACTTGACGATCCCCGTACATGCCGCCAGCATGGACGCCATCTGGAGGAAATGTCCGCATGTATGGGCCGCTCCCGTGAGAGGATCTGCTTTGGGACTGTCCGGCGTTCCCACCGCGTCCAGTTCCGCAAGAACGGCTACGGCAGGGCCTTTCTTCCCGCCATCGACGCAAGTCTTCACACCGGTGAGAGCAAGTCCCGTCTGCGGCGTAAGCCCTAATTCTTTCATATAACTTTCCACTTTTGCCGCCGTTTTCGTTTCTTTGTATCCCAGTTCAGGTTCGCTTTCAATCCGAAGAACGGTTTCATGAATCTTTTCCGTCGCTTCATCAATCGCCTGACAGACGACCTTCTTCATTTCATCTTTTGTCATAAACCAGCCTCCCCTTTTATAATTTAAACTCATTTTAGCATACGCAAATCAGCTGTTACAACAGGAAATATATACTTCCATTACTATGGCAAAATAAAAGCGCCGATTGCCGGTCAGCGCCTGTATTTCATTCGGCAGCTCCTGCCGCTGCTTTTTCCTCTTCCCCTTTGGGAAATACAAGATTCAGAAGAACCGCCACGATGAAAACCACCGCTACACAGTTCTCTGCGAATACGCTCCGCAGCAGTTCGGGAAATATGCGGAAAATCTGCGGTGTCTGCGTGAATCCCAATCCGATGGAAAGAGACAGGGCGGCAATACTCATATTTCTCTGTGAATATCCGCAGCGGCTGATCATCTGCACACCGGACACCACGATGGAACCGAACATCATAAGCGTACAGCCGCCGAGGACGGCTTCAGGCAGTGACGCCAAAATGACCCCCAGCGCGGGAACAAGTCCTGCCAGAACCATGATGACGGCGCCGCTGGCGATGGCTTTCCTGTTTACCACATGCGTCATGGCGATAAGCCCCACATTCTGGCTGAAAGATGTAATCGGCAAACACCCGAAGAGAGAAGACGCGGCAGAAACAAACCCGTCCACGGCAATGGAGCCGGATATTTCCCTGTCCTCCGCTTCCCGGTTGAACCCCATGGCGGCAAGCGCCGAGGTGTCGCCCAGGGTTTCTGTGGCGGACACCAGGAAAATAAGGAACACAGAAAAGATGGCGTCATAATGAAATTCCGGAGAATAAGGCATGAAAACCGGCAGAGACATAAGGGATACTTCCGTCAAGCGGCCCAAATCAACCATACCGTAGAAGTATGCCGTAACGTACCCCACAAAAAGCCCAAAAAGAACATATAACTGCTTATAGAAAGATTTCGCACGGATATTAAAAATAAGGCAGGAAACCAAAGTAATCGTACCGACAATGAGGAACCGGACATCGCCGAATTCAGGATGGCCGAAACCGCCGCCAAAAGAATTCGCCCCGATGGGAAGCAGGGAAAACCCGATGGCCGTCACGACAGTCGCCGAAACGATGGGCGGCACAAGTTTCCGCCACCATGCCGCGCCGAGACCGAGGATTCCCTCCAGAACACCGCCTATAAGGACAGCACCGAGAATAGCGCCGTAGCCGTATTTCAATCCGATCACACAAAAAACAGAAACAAAGGTAAAGCTGATCCCCATGATGACGGGAAGTCCGCTGCCCAGACGGAAGACGGGATACATCTGGAGCAGGGAGCCGATGCCTGCAATGATCATGGCTGCCTGGACAACAGCACCCGCTTCTGAGGCAGGCATCTTCACCACGCCCGTTACGATAAGGATCGGCGCGATATTTGCCACAAACATGGCAAGAACGTGCTGGAGACCGAAAGGCACTGCTTTGCGGACAGATATTTTCCCATCCGCTTCATAAATCGGATCTGTATCCATTCCGGCCTCCTCAGCGGAACGTAATGACGCCTGTTTCGGCATCCATTTTTTCAATAACTGCCAGAGAGCGGACATCATATCCCGCTTCACGAAGCGCGTCACCGCCGCCCTGGAAACCTTTTTCGATGCAGATACCGATGCCTCCCACGATACCACCCGCCTGTTTTACCAGATCAAGAAGCCCGCTCACGGCACAGCCGTTGGCAAGAAAATCGTCCATGATGAGGATATGTTCGCCGGGTTTCAGATATTTCTTTGATACCACCACATGGTTTTTCCGATTATGGGTATATGACATAACCTCCGTAGCAAACATTTCCTTATCCATATTGCTTCCTGCAGATTTCTTCGCAAAAACTACAGGCACCCCGAAATATACCGCCGTGAGGCAGGCAATGCCGATCCCCGACGCTTCGATCGTCAGAATCTTGTCCACTTTCCGATCCCCGAAAAGCTTTTTAAATTCCTTCCCCAGTTCACTGATAAAAGGCACATCGATTTGATGATTCAGAAAACTGTCCACCTTGAGCACATTCCCCGGACGGATCACTCCGTCGCTCAAAATTTTCTCCTGCAGTAAATTCAGCTCTGCCACCCTGATACCCCCTCCAAAGACAATACACACCCTATAATTTATTCATTATAACATAGCTTGTAGCTGACAGCTCACAGCTTTTATCTTCTTACCGCTTTCCTCACCACGGTAACAGATTCTTCGCTATCGCTCAGAATGACGCCTTACCATGGGTGCTACTTTATCAGCAGGCCTGAAAGTGGTTAGAATCCCAGCTGTGCCGTCTGTTTAATGTCATTCTGAACGGGGGCAAGAACACCTTGTGGGAAAGACGGGAAACAGGACAGTGACACAGAGTGAAGAATCTATTATGCTGATGATGTCTTACCGATTCCCTCACCACGGCAACAGATCCTTCACATCCGTTCAGGATGACGATTAACGTTTCCCTCATTATGACAGCAGATCCTTTGCTGCTGTTTCGTATGACACCTAACGGAAACGAAAAAGGAGCAGGCACCATCAGCAGTGCCTGCTCCTTTTTTACTAAAAGTTGCTTATTTCTTGGCAGCGAGAGCTGCTATCTGTGCCTTTAATTCTTCCAATTCGGATTCCATATCGTTGATCCTCTTATTCTGCGCTTCAATACGATTCGCCATTTCCACTTTGGAGTAACGGGTATAAACGTCGCCGCGTCCCAGCTTCACAGAAATTCCTGCATTAATCATGTTCCTGTCATCACCCATGGTCCAGCCGAGACTCATCATCGTTCTTTCGTTCGGCCGATAGAAGAGGCCTACCGCCGCAGCGCTGGCATTACGATAATTGCCGAAGCCTGCCGCAATGTCCCACTTGTCATGGGGGTCGAAGTCCAGCGGATGGAGGGCCGCCAGTGCTGCCGCCCCCGCACCTACTTTGTTAATCCGGGTGCCCAGTTCTCCTACCTTTTTACCCATGTTGTATATATTCTGCGTATTATTCTGCACATCATTCTTTACGGCCTGGAGCTGGCTTCCATTGACAGCATCAGTGGAAGTAGCGCTTATTTCACCGGCCGCCACATGGGTAATTTTTTTGCTGCCTGCGTCAATGCCGCCTTTGGTCACAGACGGGCCGCCCTGGATGGCCAGTCCTTTGTTGTCCATCTTCGTATCACCGGTCTTGATGCTGCCGTCGCTGCCGAGATCAATATTTTTTGCCAGTTTCAGATTCAGTTTGCCATTTTCGGAAACGACACCGATATTATTGGCTGCTGCCACTTCTGTCGCGCCGCCGGTAATCTGCAGTGTTTCGCCTGAATTTTTAGTAATGGCGCTGCCAGTGTCTCCCGCAAAGGTCAGGCTGCCGGTTCCGCCGCTCCCTACGAGACCGCTCACATCGACTTCATAGTTCTTGGACGGATCATTCTGTGTAAATTTGATTTTCTTCGTGGCTGCATCGTAGGTACCGCCCGTCGTATAGGTATCCTTGGCGGAGACTTTGTATGTATTTGTCGTGGTATCATGAGTAACGGTCACATTATCACCGGCCGTCACATTAGTCTTAGCTGCTGCCGCCGTGGCTTCCACTTTCTTCAGCTGTGCCACATTGACGGCATCGGTATCTGCCGCGCCGGCCGCTACACCGGTGATCTGGCGGGTGATACCTTTGGATGCATCACCTACGGAAACAGCGCCTACAGTCGATTTCCAGGCAGCTGACGTATCCGTAGAAGCCGCTTTGGTGGAGGGGTCATAGCCGCTCACACCCGCTGCCGTATCCGCCACACTCCACGAGCCGAGGGCCACGCCGCCGGAGACCTTAGCATGAGAATCATAACCAAAAGCCATAGCAGTTTCTTTCTCCGCTTTACTATTCTTGCCCATGGCAATGGCCCAGTCCGCGGTCGCGGAAGCATTTGTACCTACAGCTACCGCTTCTTCGCCCTTGACTGTCAAATAATTCCCCAGGGCAAGACCTCTCTGTCCGCCGCCGCTATTCGAGCCGATGACTTTATTCCCATGACCGAAAGAGACCCCCAGATTTTCCGTTTCGGAACTGGTTCCTACCACGACACTACCGCCGTTTGCCGTATTTGTCACACCGACAGCCACATTCTGGTCGCTGCCGCTGGAATTCTTGGTGTAAATCCATTTTGTCGGATCGCTCGGATCTTTTTCTGCCGTATAGCCGACCAGGTTCCCCACACCGATGACCGTATTCTGTTCCCCGAAGACTTTTGTCAGCTTATGGTCATAATTGTTATAATCCGTGCCGAATACGGCATTATGGGCGCCTTCCACTTCCAGATTCTGGCCGGCGACGATACTGTTGTTTCTTCCATTTTTCACTCCGGTCAGTTTGTTATTATTGCCAAGAACGGTGCTGTTCACCCCTTTCGAAGAAGAGGAAATACCGAGCACGATGCTGTCTTCCGCCTCGGCGCCGTCATTATCATAGTTGCTGCCGGCTCCCGTTTTTGTAGACTTGGCGCTGTAATAATGCACTTTCGCCGCACCGACAGCTGCCTGTACCTTTTTCAGCTGTGCCACATTGACGGCATCGGTATCCTGCGTGCCGGCTGCCACGTTTGTAATCTGGCGGGTGACTGCCGCACTGGTCGGAGTTGCCGCTTTACCGACAGAAACAGCAGCGGCTGTCGCTTTCCACGTGCCTGTCGTATCATTGGAATGATCACCGGCAGCCGGGTCATAACCTGCGACGCCCTTGTCGACGGAGGCAATCGAATCCGCGCCGATCGCTACGCCGCCGTCTTTTTCCACATCCGTATTGTAGCCGAGCATCACCGCATTGCTTATATTCGCCGTATGCGATTTAATCGGTACATTTTCCGTCACCTTATATTTCTTTTCAAGAATAACATTGCCCGAAGCATCTTTCATCGTATACGTTTTCGTTACAGTCTTCTTTTCCGTAGCCATGGATCCAAGGATTACATTGTTTTTACCGCCGTCCATATGGTGGTAATCCCCAATCACTACATTGGCCGTACTGCCGGACATATTATTCCCGGTCCCCATCATAGACATACGTTCCACATTCCTGCCTGTATTTCCATATCCGTTGATCGTATTATTGATGCTGGGTGTATTTGCTGTACCTGTAAGGATATTTCCGGAGCCGATGATCTGGGAATGGACGGCATAATCTGAGGTATTTCCATTCCCCATGGTGACCACGGAACCGCCGCCGGTCGACATGGCCAGTCCCATCGCTTTCCTGAGCTCATCATGGCCCAGCGGTCCTTCTCCCATAGCATACTTCTGTCCTCCTCCAAGTATGGCATCGCTCCAATGCTCATTCATACTGTTTCCATCTTCATCGGTCGGTGCCGTCCCGAAAGAATGTGTAACGCTATTGCCCGCGCCGAAAACGAGAGCCCCATTGGCGCCTTCTGTTTTATTCAGGGTACCGACGACGGTGTTTGCCATCCCATCATTCTGGTCCGCCTTATTTGACGCTACGGTATTAAGACCGCCATAGACAGAAGCCAGATAACCGTCATAGCCGGAGCCTGCCTCCACAATGGATTTGATCCCTGTCACGGTCTCCTGCCAGCCATAAGCTTTTGCCCCATGGCCAAGAGCCACATTCATTCCGCCGCCGTCTCTGGTCCCGCTCTGGGCATGATACCCGACAACGACACTGGCATGTTTCTGCCCGATATCGGAATCAGCCTTTTCTTCCGGTGTCATGGAACCGATAACGACGGATTCTTTAATCGCTGATAACTTCTGGTTATCCCCGATCACGATACCCGAGCTAGGATTGACCGCTTTGTTATTATTCCCGATAACGGTCAGGCTCTCATACCCTTTCATGTAGGTATCGTTGCCGGAAATATCATTCCCCTTGCCGATGACAAGGTCGGACACATTCTTCGTCCTTTCTTCCTGGTGTCCGGAAACTGTACCGGCATTTCTATTGGTAATCTTATTGCTGTCCCCGATGACGGTCTGACTCTTGCTGTTTTCAACGGTATTCTGAGAGCCGCTGATTGTAACATTCATTCCTTGTGAAACGGTATTTCCGTCGCCGGTAACAAAGACATGGCTTCCCCATTTGCCGATGTACTTGCCCAGAGGCTTGCCATCCGCCATCGCCTGCGCCAATTCCTGCTGCTCCGAAACGGAGAGTTGTCCGAACTGATAAGAATCGGACACATGGTTAAACGCGCCGGTCACGAAAGCGCCATTGGACTCCTGTATCGTATTGTTGCTTCCGAGTATACCGTCATTAGAGCCGGCATGGTCTTTCGTGCCGCCTTTATCAATATTTTCCGTACCGATAATAATGCTGCTGTTCCCTTTGGAAGCCCCCCGTTTTGATGCATCAGGAATCAGGCCGGATGATTCGCCGATAACGATACTTCCGGAACCGTTGGACTGGGCATTAAAACCCATGGCAACCGCACTATTTGCCGTCGCCTCTGCATTTGCTCCAATCGCAATGGCTCCGGTCTCTTTTGCCCCATCGTTGTTATAATTGACTGATGACGCATTTCCGCCTTTCACGGATACGAAATGAATGCTGCCCGTACCTCCGGCAATAGCTTTCAGCTGCGCCACATTGACTGCATCGGTGTCATTCGTGCCGGCTGCCACACCGGTAATCTGCCTTGTAGCAGTACTGCCATTACCAACAGATACCGCTGCATGCGTCGCTTTCCATGCGGCCGATGTATTTGTAGAAGCTAATTTGGTAGACGGATCATATCCCGCAATATCCTTGTCAACAGAGGCAACGGAATCCGCCCCGAGCGCTACGCCGCCGTCTTTTTCCGCATTGGCTTCCGAACCGAGTATGACCGCCTTGCTGGCAGTTGTAGTAATACCGCCGGCAGAAGAACCCATCACAATCGTATCTTTTGCATTGGAAATCGTGCGGTTCGTACCGATGACAGTTACACCGCTTACATTGATACCTGTATTTTTATAACCGTTCAGTAAATTGTAAGCAGCCTTTTCCGCTGCGGTTCCTGTCAGGGTATTTCCCACCCCGACCAGCTGGGAGCGGTATGCATAGTCCGCTTTATTTCCGCCGCCGACAGCAAGGACAGCGCCGCCGGAATCATTTCTCCGTATATCCTCCCTGAGTTTTTCTGCCAATTCCTTGGGACTGTTGAGCCCCAAAAACGACATGGGATTTGCTATATTGTCCACTGAATTGGTCACTTCATTGCCCGCGCCGAAAACCAAGGTACCGTTTGCGTTATGGGTCCGATTGGCAGTCCCTACGACCGCATTGGCGATTCCTGATATATTGCTGCCCGCCGTTTTTGATTCAATGCTGTTAAAGGATCCGTTGATGACCGCGCCGAAATTCTGGGCGGCAGATCCCTGGTTCGTATCTCCGTCATACGCATTCGTCATGATGGAGTAGGCGCCGGTCGTCGTCGCAAACGCACCGGCAGAATAACTGTTCAGCCCGACGGTGGTCGCGCCTACTAAAACGGACAGTTTGCGCTTTTCTTTATCCGTATTGGAATTTACTGTGGTATCTCCCAAGGCGCCAACATACTTATGGTCGCCGATCATTATGCCGCTGCGGGTATAAGTATTCTGCCCAATGGCAATCCCTGCCGGCAGTAAATGGTCTGTACGAGAAGGATCCGTCGACGTCATTCCGAAACGGAATATTTTGTCCTGCGTTCCCCACATGTTTTCTACAAAAGCATTCTTGCCGATGGCAATACTGCCTTCCTGCATAACATAATCATCAATCTGGGCGTGATCGCCTATCGCAATGGCACCGTTTTTCGTACTGTTATTTCTTAAATCAATATCATTCCCGATTTTAATATTCTGATTCCCCGGTTCTACAAACGTATTGACCCCGTCAAGCGCCGCAGATACAGGGCTTACAGAAATCCCTGTCAATAAAAAAGCCGCCAAAACTGCTGCCAGCGTGTTTTTAGAGACTCTCACCCTCCCGCTTTTTCTCGCTGTGCCCGCAATTTCTGAAACGACGACATAACTGTTCTTTACTCGACTCCAAATGACTTTGTAGATGTGATTCATGTTTTCCTCCCATAAAAAACAATATAATTTAGAAACGCAATAAAAAGAAGCACCATCCCCATGCTGCCGATACTGCTTTTACATCACCTCTCCCCATAACACTTCATTTGCCTGAAAAGCCGGGTACAGAATCCGTAAACAGGAAAATTCCTGCCGGTTTCTCCCGCTCTTCTTTCAACACTTATTTTATTAAACAACCTCTGTTCCCATTATAGCAAAACATTTATCTTATTTCTATATAATTCATACTATTCTACGAATACCTTTACTCATACCGCTTTCTCATCCACGGCCTCAATGCATCCCGCTGTCATTCAGCACTTTTAGCTGACAGCTCACAGCTCACAGCTTATAGCTGATAGGATAGCTTTTATCTTCTTACCGCTTTCCCTCACCATGGTAATAGATCCTTCACGTTCGTTCAGGATGACTTCTTACGGCTTTCCTCACCACGGTAATAGATCCTTCACATTCATTTAGGATGATGTTTAACGTTTCCCTCATTATGACACCTTGCCGTCCGGTGTCATTCTGAACAGAGGCAAGAATGCCTTGTGGGAAAAACGGAAAATGGAAACATGACACGGAGTGAAGAATCTATGACTCTGATGACGTCTTACTGTCTTCCTCACCACGGTAATAGATCCTTCACATTCATTTAGGATGATGTTTAACGTTT
>ENA-OYXK01001197-OYXK01001197.1-human-gut-metagenome-genome-assembly--contig:-NODE-1197-length-12005-cov-5.696234_pt1 | contig 12005 bp, 10 predicted proteins | sample MGYA00244215_ERZ653417 | MGnify/ENA primary metagenome ERZ653417 (study PRJEB26926, sample SAMN06164905) | human gut metagenome | biome: ENVO:00009003; feature: ENVO:2100002; material: ENVO:00002003... | reverse complement strand
TTCCGGCGCGCTGCTGAAGTAAGGGAGGCAAGAGTTACAATGAAAGCATATTTTATCCGGGTATTTCATCAGCAACTCTAAAATTGCAAATTCTTTTGCCGTCAAAGTCAATTCGTTGCCTTGCAAAAAGGCGGTATTATCGTTCAAATCCAAAATCAAATCGCCATGACGTAAATAGGTAGGAGTATCTTTTTGAAACTGCACTCGACGGAGATTACTTTCAATTCTGGCCAGAACTTCCTCCATATCAAACGGTTTTGTAATATAATCATCTGCACCGAGACGCAGTAAATCTATTTTGTTTTGCGTTGTTCCTTTGGCAGAAATAATGATGATTGGAACCGTAGAACATTCTCTTACCGCTGTAAGTACGGTATCACCATTTCGATATGGAAGCATAATATCAAGCAAAATCAAGTCGATATTATTTTCCCGCAGGCAATCCAATACATGAAGCCCGTCATATTGGCAAAAAACTTCATATCCATTTTCCTGCAAAAATTCAGCTAATAACTTGCTGATTTCCAAATCATCCTCAACCAACAGAATTTTCATTTTCGTTTTTCACCTGCTTTTTATATCGTCTATCAGCGGGTTTGTCTGTTTCCTTGGGGATCAACCAAACACCGGCCATTTTCACAGCGCTGGGAATACGGCCCTCGACGCAGTAATAGTTGACTTGACGGGACGAAACGCCCCATTTCTCGCTTGCCTCTTTGAGTGTCATATAGTCCATATTTGCACCTCCGACAACATTTCTTATTATATTTCATTTGCTCGAAGAATACAAGGCATGATATATCTATCATATATTTGTGCTCATATCTCGGTACAATGCAGCCAAAATCTCCGTTTCAAATTGTAGTATTGATAGAGGGGAAAACGAGGGAAGGGTTACGATAGCAAGCACAGCAAGCGAGTACCCGCTTGCGAATTTTGAGATTTTCAGGTCCCTTGCCCGAAAATTCAAAATTGCTTGTTGGGATAGTCCCAAACCCTTATAAAGAACGGAGGCGGCGCATGGCAAATCGAAAACGGAATATCCAAATGAAATTCTATGTTACGGAGGATGAAAAACGGCTCATAGACGAAAAAATGAGCCAGTTACCGACACGCAGATATGGCGCCTACCTCCGAAAGATGGCGATTGACGGGTATATCATCTACACCGACACCACGGAGATCAAAGCGTTTACCTCGGAACTGTCCGCCATCGGCAGGAACATCAACCAGATAGCCAAGCGGATCAACGCCGGAGGTCCTGCGTATCAGGCCGATATGGACGAGATACGGGAAAGGCTGGACGAGATATGGCAGTTACAAAGACGCATCCTATCAAGTCAACGCTGAAAGCCGCCATTGACTATATCTGCAACCCGGAAAAGACGGACGGAAAGCTGCTTGTATCCTCCTATGGCTGCGCCGCCGAAACGGCAGATATTGAATTTGCCTGGACCCGCCGCCATGCCATCGACAAGGGAACGAACCTGGGGCGCCACCTGATCCAAGCCTTTCAGCCTGGGGAGGTTACGCCGGAACAGGCCCATGAAATAGGCATGGAGCTTGCAAAAGAAATCCTGGGTGGCAAGTATGAATTTGTACTTACCACTCACATAGACAAAAATCATGTTCATAACCACCTGATTTTCAATGCGGTCAGTTTTGCGGATCATAAGCACTATCATTCCAACAAGCGGAGTTATCACTATATCCGCCGCACCTCGGATCGGCTTTGCAAGGAACACGGTCTGTCTGTCATCATCCCAGGACAGGACAAGGGCAAGAGCTATATTGAACATCAGGCTACGCAGAACGGCACCAGCTATAAGGCAAAGCTGAAAGCGGCCATTGACCGGCTCCTGCCAGCCTGTCCCGATTTAGAAGAACTGCTTCGCTGCCTGCAGAGAGAAGGCTATGAGATCAAGCGGGGCAAATATATCTCCGCCAGAGCGCCGGATCAGGAACGGTTTACCCGTCTGAAAACTTTGGGGATGGACTACACCGAAGAAGCCCTTGCCGCCCGAATTGCCGGACGCTCCAGACCTTCCCGCCAGCCGAAACAGCAAAACGGAAAAATCAGTCTGCTCATTGATATCCAGAACAATATCAAGGCACAGCAGAGCGCAGGCTTCACCCATTGGGCGAAGCTGAACAATCTGAAACAGGCCGCCAAGACCATGAATTTCCTGACCGAACACGGGATAAGCAGTTATGGAGAACTGGAAAGCAAATTGACCGCAATATCCGCACGCAGGGATACCGCTCATGCAGAGATCAAGCGGATAGAAAGTAGAAGTGCCGAACTTGCCCTTGTGATGAAGCATGCCGGAACTTACCGTCAGCTAAAGCCACTTTATGACCGATACCGTAAATCGAATGATAAAGAAAAGTTCCTGCGGGGGCATGAGAGCGAGATCATCCTTTTTGAAGCGGCCGCCAGAGAATTGAAACGGCTGGGGGCTGTACCGCTGCCGACAACGGAAAGCATGAAAACGGAGCTTGCCAATCTCAACGCAGAAAAGGAACGGCTCCTTGCTGAATATAAAGCCGCAAGAACCGAAGCCCAGGAATACGATACCGTCAAGCAGAATGTGGATGCGCTGCTGGCCGTTCCAAAGGAACAGGAACAACAGCGGCGGCATGAACTTGAATAATTTTCTCTGAAAGACGCTGGGCGCAGCTCCCGGCATCCTGTATAATGGAACTGCGGAAGGAGGTTTTACCGATGACAAGAAGCGAAGCAATCAAAGCATTTTTCTTCAAAAGTGTACTGCCCGTAATCGTGGCGCTGATCCTGTATTGTATCTTCAAATCCGCCTGCATGAAGAACGGAGAGCTTGACTATGTATGGCTCTGGATACTCTGCGGGCTGCCGTTTGGCCTCCATCGGATGTGCCTCTGGATCGTGCCGGGCGGCGGCTCCCTGGGTGGAGGGATCGCCCTGTTTGCATTGAACTTCATTATCGGTGGTGTGATCGGTGGTTTCATTCTGGCATGGCGGTTGATCGTGGCGGTGTGGTATGTGCCGCTGACGGTGTACCGGCTGATCGTTGGATGATTTTCTTGCGTCATGGAAATATGGAAAACTGCCGCTCGTGCCGATGGAAAAGCCATTCACAACCTGATGGAAAAAGACAAGCCTTTTCCCACAGGCCTGCAAACAGCTTTCCCACAGCCTCGCAATTCTGGCAGTTTACGCACATTCCCACAACGCCTGCTACGGCGAAATTTGCTTCTTTTATAGAAATAGAACCCCTTTCATGTTAAAATTAAAATACATACTCTAAGGAGGTTGAAGCGCATGGACGAAAATAATTCCATCCAGCTTTTTGAAGATAGAAAAATACGCACCGCATGGGATGAAGAACAGGAAGAATGGTATTTCTCTGTTGTGGATGTTATTGCTGTCTTGACAGATAGCTCTAATCCAACAGACTACCTCAAAAAAATGCGTAAGCGTGATGAACAGCTTGCAAGCTACCTGGGGACAAATTGTCCCCAGGTAGCAATGATGGGTGCAACAGGCAAAAAGCGTAAAGTGTTGGCGGCAACGGCTGAACAGGTTTTACGCATTATTCAGTCCATCCCATCACCTAAGGCTGAACCATTCAAACTCTGGCTTGCGCAGGTCGGCCGTGAACGCATTGAAGAAACGATTGACCCGGAACAGGCAATCGACCGTGCATTAGAGACCTATCAGAAAAAGGGATATGATACAGACTGGATTCATCAGCGACTTCTTTCTATCCGTGTCCGTAATGAGCTTACCGCTGAATGGCAGGAGCGCGGCGTACAGCAAGGCAAAGAGTATGCGATTCTCACAGATGAGATCACGAAAGCCTGGTCCGGCATGACTACTCGGCAATATAAGAAGCTGAAAGGTCTGAAAAAAGAAAACCTCCGTGATAATATGAGTACGATGGAAATTGTTTTGAATATGCTGGCAGAGGCAACAACCACAGAACTGTCAAAAGCACATCAGCCGGAAGGTTTTTCTGAAAGTCAGAAGATTGCCCGTCGTGGCGGCAGCTATGCCGGTCAGGTTCGACAGGATATCGAAAAGGATACCGGGCGTCCGGTCATCACATCACAGAACGCCGCACAGCTTAATGCCGTAGTCGTTGACATGATAGAAAGTGTAGCGGAAACGGAAAAACCTGATAATGACGAAAACAAATAAAAAAAGCGGGAGTACAGCCAATCGGATGAACCGAAAAGCTGTACTCCCGTTTTATGTGTCAGAAAGTGTTTGAAATCGAGCCATTTTCTCTATGTGCCAGCAAGCAGACCGACACATGAGAAATCATAAAGGCTCTCTTTGAAAGTACGGATACAGGGAATTATTCTGCGGTTTTTCTACCCTTATCCTCACAAATTTTAGATCGTTTGGAACTGTAATGCGGACAAGCGACCAGACACGCCCGGAAACTCTGCTTGCAGCCGTGAACACATTTTTTGCAGATATGGTTATACTGCCGTCTGCCGTTCTCGCCCAGAAAGAACGCCCATTCCAGCCGCCATTTTTTGCTTCGGCTCATAGGCAGTCATGCTCCGGCACATCACGACCGGACTTCTTGCCCTCCGGTGGCTTGTGCTCGGCACACTCCCGTTTGGCATCCTCCAACCGCTCACGGATGGAAGGCTTCTCCGGCGTTGTCCGATCTGCGTACTCCTGGGCTTTTTCCGATTCTTCACCGCGTCTGCCGTTGTTGATAACGCCGTCGATCATGCCATAGTCATCCTCCAGCGTCATTTCAGCGGTGCGGAGAGGATTGTCCTTCTCCGGCTGCTCCGCTGCCACGGCAAAGGCCCGCGTACCATTTCCCATGATAAGATACTTTCCATCATCGGAAATATGGTGGACACCGTAACCGGCCGCCTCCATCTGTTCCCGGCTCATAGCCGTCACCTGAAAGCTGCCCCTGGGTGTCTGCACACGCTCGCCAGTTTCAAAACGGTCTGGCAGATAAGCGAGGTCTTGTTTCTCTGCGGGAACAGGGAGAACAACGATATTGCCATTGATCTGCATAAATCGTTCCGGCGTTTTGAACTGTTCCGTGTATTTCTGAATCAGTTCCGGGGACAGGGACGCAAAATCTTCCTCACCAAGTCCAACCACCAAAAAAGTCCCTGCTACGATATCATAAATTTCTCCATTTTCATCCCGCAGCCCACGGTTCAGATCAAGCCCTATGAGCTTTCCTTCATCATTGCAAACCAGCGCCACCGGGTCAGAATAGGGATAAGTTGCGCCAATGTCTCCGCCGACCTCCGCCTGCAGGGAATGAAGATCGGGGTCGATCTCCTTCACATAGGGTTCCTTCATAGGCTCCACTACAAGCACAGTCATCTTTTCCGAGGCAACCTTCTCCGCAGCGGACAGCATTTCATCCGCATGGGACTTCTCCGGGTCATCCAAAGCGGCCTTGACCTCCGCCGGATCAAAATCAAGAAATTCTTCATAGCCCGTGGCATCCTTGAACTTTTCAATCTCCGAAGGAAGATAGTCCTCCTGCGTCTGCCCCAGCGCCGCCAGCTTTTCATCCAGAGCGGAAATGCGCCCGGCCATCAGGCTTTCGTAAATTTCTTCCTTTGCGGCGTGCGCCTCCGGGTGCTCCGCCGCATACTGCGGATCGTTCTGACGGAAAAACTCGTCCATGTCAAAGGCAATATCCATAGCCCACTCGGATTTTTCTTCTTCGGGAAGATCGTCCTGGAAGGTCATCACCCGGTACTCGTCGGGGATACTGCCGCGCTCACCGTCGTAATACTCATGGAAACTGTCACCCGTATCACGCACATAGCCCTGATCCGTGAAGGTGCCGTTTTCCTCCAACGCAACGTCCCGGCCGTAGGCCTCATAGTCGATGTAATTCTGCAAATGCTCTGGCACCTGCATAACGTCCAGTTCTTCGATGTAATAGCGGCCCAGATCGTCATAGTCATGGATATCGGGGTAAACCTCATAGCAATCCAGATTCTCGGTGAGGTTGATGATCTCCTGCAGGCTGCCGCAATGGTCGCCCATTTCCATACCGGCCTGAAACTGTGCGTATTCGCTTTCGCTCATTTCATCCAGCTTCGATGCCAGATAATTCAGCTCGTCCAGATTTTCATATTCACCCAGCTTACTGTAAAGACCGTCCACATAGCAGTCATAGTCCGTGATGAACCATTCCTCATAGGTCTGGCCGAAGTCATCCTTCTGGCCGATCCCGATCCGCTTAAACACTTCCTTCAATTCCTCGGCGGTGGTGGGAAACTTCACCCACTCGCCCACAAGCTCGCCCTCGTTATATTTCCCAAGATTGGTGATAAAGGCGGCAAAGGGATAATCCTTGTTGTGATCGTAATATGGCATATCAGCACCTCCTTACAGTTCCGGCGCAGACTTTTCCTTATGGGGCTGCGCCTTGTTTTTCTCCGCACATTCCTTCTTGCCCTGTTCCAGCCGTTCCCGGATGGAAGGCTTTTTCTCCGGCTCCGCAGGGTGTTCATGATTCCACTCGTCGCCGGAAAGAGAAATATATCCGTGTTCCGAAAAATGGCCCTGTTCCTCCTGCATGGCGTACTTGCCAAACGGAACAGGGTCGATTGCTTTCAGAAGTTCTGGGGGCAGCAGCATATCCATGTGCTGTGCCAGATACCGCCACCCCAGATCGTTCAGATCGTGGATATTGGGCTCAAATACGAAATAGTCGATGTTGGCCGCAAACTCCTTGAACTGCTCCGGCGCTGTCAGCTTGAAGGGCGAGGCCTGCACCGCCGCCAGCAACTCCCGGTCCTCCGGGGAGAGGGCAGCCACCGCCGCCCTCACTTCGGGTAAATGTTCTAAAGTCTTATTTTCTGCCATTGACACCTTCCTTTCTTTTCGGAAATTCCAGCTTGAAATTGATATACTTGCCGCCTGTGTCATCCAGGATCACCGCAGCGTCATAAGCAGCCTGTTTCTTTTCAGACCACATTCCTTTGACATTGGTACGTCCCTTTTTCAGAAGGTCCGTTGCCATCTTCTTTGTCAGCTCCTTCTTGCGGCTCGTCCAGAAGCGGTCATTTTTCCAGAGGACGAAACCGCAGGACCGATCCGAACACGCAAAGTTCTTCTTGCCCTCATAAACCGGCTGGCCGCAGCGGGGGCAGGTACCGATCACTTCCTTCTCCGGGGCAAACAACTTTTTGCCATCCTCGGAAATGCAGGAATAGGTGGACACAATCTCCTGGATCATCATGCGGATACCGTCCATGAAGGTATCCGGGTCAGCATTGCCCTTTGCGATCTCCGTCAATTTCTGTTCCCATTCCGCTGTCAGCATGGGAGAGGTCAGCGGCTCCGGCAAGACTGTGACAAGGTTGATACCTGCTTTCGTCGGGATCAGGTTTTTGCCCTTGCGCTCCACAAATCCGGCTGCCACCAGCTTTTCGATGATAGCCGCCCTGGTCGCAGGCGTGCCAAGACCTTTTCGCTCTGCCTCGTCGGGGATATCGTCCTTGCCCGCGTTCTCCATAGCGGACAGAAGGGTATCTTCGGTGTAGGGCTTCGGCGGCTGGGTGAAATGCTCGGTAACGGAAACCTCCGCACCGCCAAAAGTCTGCCCTTTGGTGAAGTCCGGGAGCGTATCGCCGTCCCCATCCGCAGGCTTTTCCTTCAGGGAGGCACGGAAAATGCGATCAATCTCCCTCCAGCCTTCGGAGAGGATGCGCTTGCCCTTTGCGGTAAAGGAATGGCCGCAGCAGTCAAAGGTGGCCGTGACCGCCTCGTACATATACGGCTCCGCCGATGCACACAGCAGCTTGCAGCAGACCAAGAGAAACAAATTGCGCTCGCCCAGGGGCAGAGCCTTGATATCCGCTTTTTCAATCTCCATCGTGGGGATAATGGCGTGGTGGTCGGATACATCCTTGTCGGAGATCATGGCCTCCACCAGCGGGAAGAAGTCTGTGCAGTTATCAAAGGGCGGCAGCTTTGCCACCAGGTGGATCACACAGGAGACCGTTTCTGCCATGTCGGAGGTCAGATAGCGGCTGTCCGTGCGGGGATAGGTCAGCAGCTTCTTTTCGTAGAGGCTCTGGGCGTAGTCAAGGGTCTGCTTCGCCGTGTATCCGAACAGGCGGTTTGCCTCACGCTGCAAGGTGGTGAGATCATAGAGCTTCGGAGGCTGTTCCTTCTTCGGCTCTTTCGTGACAGAGGTACAAGTGACGGCCGCACCCTTGCACATGGCCGCTGCCTGTTCCGCCTCCGCCGGATCGGTGAACTTCTCCGACACCGCCTCGGCTCCATTCAGCGTCAGGCGCAGCAGATGATATTTCTCTTTGTGGAACAGCGTGATCTTCGTGTCACGATCTGCCAGCATTGCCAGCGTAGGTGTCTGCACACGGCCCACATTCAGGGTACGGTGATAGAGAACGGAGAAAAGACGAGTGGCGTTGATCCCCACCAGCCAATCCGCTTTCTGGCGGCAGAGTGCTGATTGATACAGGGCTTCATAATCGGCGCCGGGGCGCAGGTCAGAAAAGCCCTCTCGGATAGCGCTGTCCTCCATCGAAGAAATCCAGAGACGAAGAATTGGCTTGCGGCATCCAGCCATTTCATACACCAGCCGGAAGATCAGCTCACCTTCACGCCCGGCATCACAGGCATTGACAATGGTGTCCACATCGGGGCGGTTCATCAGGGCACGGAGATTTTCAAAGGCGTCCTCTTTGCCGGGTGCCAGCACATAACGGAACGGCTCCGGCAAAATGGGAAGATCGTCATAGCGCCATTTCTTGAAACGCTCGTCATAGCCGCCCGCATCCATCGGGGATACCAGGTGACCTACACACCAGGACACAAGAAGGCCGTTGCCCTCATAAAAGCCATCGGCCCTGGATGAAGCACCCAGGGCCGATGCGATAGATTTTGCCACACTCGGTTTTTCTGCGATAATCAGTTTACTCATTCTTTTCCTCCGTTTCCTCGTCCTCAGTCAGATATTCTTCTTCATCCTCCAGGTCGAAATCATCCAGATCAGCGGGAACTTTCTTTCCCTGCTTCGGTTTCAGCACCAGGAAATAGACCGCCGCGCCGCCTCCGGCTGCAAGGATCAGCAGCACCGCCAGGATCGCCCCGGTATTACTTTTCTTTTCAGGCTTCGGATTCTCCGGCTCGGTGGGCTCCGCAGCTTTCTGTTCTGTACCAACACATTCACTGAGGTTTTTTACGCAGACCGGGCAAGCGGTATTGACCGCACCGGCCTGGCACTTCTCCGTACAGGTGCAGACAATAGGTGTTTCCGCCTTTTCTCCATCCTCCGTAAGCGCCATGAGGTCGGCTTCATCCACCTGGTTCAGAAAATGCACGGTTTCCTCGCCCTCGTCGTCACGGTCGATAATGAGATAGAACACATTGCCGTTCTTCGTTTCCACTGTAATAAACTGCTTGCCGCTGGCGGTCGGGCTGCCAATATCGTCAATCAGCGAAAGGTTCCCGTCCGGCGTCAGGGCGGCACCGCCATTCAAACCGCCACCCAGCATACCCAGCAGATTTTCCAGCGTTTCAGCGTCCAGGGAGAAAGAGCCTTCCCCGGAACCAGCCTCGCCGTCACTTACCGTCATGTAGCCGGAATAGACATAGCCGACTTTCTCCGGCAGGATGACCTTCAGCCAGTCGCCGTCCGTGCCGATTACCTTCACGGTTGTTCCGTTGGGAAGCTGAGTGAAGGCGGTGTAGTCCATTCCCGCACCCGTGCGGACATTCAGATTGCCGCCGCCCGTGGTGACGGTGCCGGTCTGCCCGGAGTCATTTTCGCCGGAACTGAACTGGATACCATCCTCGGTGACGGATACCGTGACCTGGCTGCCTGCCAGAGCGGAAAGCAGATCAGAGACATCCCCAGCCGTTTCCTGTTCAGCCACGGACTCCGTGGTTTCCTCGTCGCCGCTGGCAAAGGCGGTGACAGAAAAAGCGGCAGTGCTGAGCACCACCGCCAAAAGAGCCGATGCCATTTTTGTCATAAAGTTATGTTTCATCCTCGTATCCCTCCGTTTCCTCATTCTCGGTGCCATCCTCCGGCATCATACCTTCCGGCAGAGAGATCATACCGCTGGCATAGGCTTTCAGGAAAGCGGTCAACTCCTTGTTGTCCATCTTCACGGCTTTCACCATGCGGACGATTTCCAGATTTTCTTCCTCCGCAAGCTGGGCCTCCAGCGCACGAAGGCGTTTCTGCTGCTCCGCGATCTTTTCTTTGGTTTTCGCAATGTCATTGCGGATCTTCTGTGTCGTTGCCATAAATCAAATTACCTCCATATCGTTTTTTAGTTGTAGGGCGGTCGCCCGAAAGCGTAAAAGTGGGATTGCCAGTAGCTTGTGTTGATATCTGCATACTGGATGGGGTCGCCGCAGTGCAGCATTTTTCCGCCGCCCACATAGATACCCACATGGGAAACGCCCGGTGTATCGTAAGTGCCGACGAAAAAGATCAGGTCGCCGGGTCTTGCGTTGGCAGAGGATACCGGGGTGGAAATATTGTAGAGTCCTTGGGCTCCCAGCCTGCCCGTATTGCAGACGCCGCTTTGCGTCAGCACCCAGGATACGAAGCCGGAGCAATCAAAAGAAGTGTTCGGATTGCTGCCGCCCCAGACATAGGGATAGCCGATGTACTTCTCCGCCTCGGTAATGAGCGTCGCAAAGGTTTCATCTTCCAGTGCGGAAGGCGGGATATCATAGGTGGTGGGCGGTTTGGTGTACTTGTCTACATAGCCGGAGCCGGGGAACAAATCTTCCCGGTTTCCCAGCGTTGCCATATAGACCGCATACAGGGAAAGTGTTTCCTCGTCCATGATGTAGACCGGCACATGGGAAAGGTCAAAGTTTTCCAGCTTTACCTTGCAGATATAGTAATTGTACGGCACTTCCACATCATAGTCGTTTCCCTCACTGTCTGTCCGTGTCTCCGTCCGATAGCGCACCTCCACTTCCACGGTCTGCGTCAGGATGTACTGCTTTTCAAAGAGCATTTGCAGCTCCGCCTGAACCTCGTCGATGGTAAACACCCCTTCATGGAACGCCGTGAGAATGGAGATCAGCACATAAGGGTCATGCTCGATCTCATCCAGATCAAAACGGTATTCGTCATATCCGGGGTGCAGAGCCTCATAGTGGTCCAGCTCATATTGAAGCTCCTGCTCCAGTTCGCAGTAGGCCGCCTCCGCAGCCAGCATATCCGTGTCCTCGGAGAGATAAGAGGAAGTAAATACACCGCCCACACCGGAGCCCGCCATCATGGAACAGGAAGATACCCCGCCAAACAGCAGGGCAACACAGGCGCCAATGCCAATCACCAGCAGAACCGCCCGGCTATGGTGTTTGATGTAGAGGAATGTTTCCTTGAAGGCGTCCTTTGCTTTCTGCGCCGCACTTTTCGCCGTGGCCGCTGTGTTCTTTGCGGTTTTCTCTGCCTGTCGCAGCTCCTTTGCATAGTTCCGCTTGATCCGCTGTTTCTGCAGAAAGCGGGATACCGGGTTAGAAGCCGCCAATACAGGATCATCATGCAGTGCCTTTTGGTAAAGGTAGTCGGCGTTTGCCTTGACCGAAGCCTGCTCTGCCTTCGCCGCGTCACGCCAGGGCTTTGTGCGGTGATGGTGGACGGCGGCACGGACTTTGCCTTTTCCGTAGGCAAGCCCGCGTTCCGTCAGCACCTCGCCCTTGTGTCCGGCCTCTACACCCACATTTTCCTGCTCTACCTCATGCACCTTCGCATGGGCAGCGTGGACGATCTCATGGACCGGCCGAGAAAGCGGATTGTTCCGCAGGCGTCCATTGGGGCGTTTCTCCACTTCTTCAAAGTGAAGCTGCGCTTTGCCTTTTCCGGCTGTCTCGTCAAAAACACGCTCGGTACGGAGAACTTTCTTTGTGGGGATAGCGGCCGTTGCCGCGTCCAGCCGGTCCGCCGCACGGTCAGAACGGTCGATGTATTTTCCAAGTGTGGGATCGGCACGTTCTTCCTCGGTGAATTGCTGTCTCT